>Ga0326513_10000360_pt1 | contig 38013 bp, 40 predicted proteins | sample 2_2465_0518_D_FD_203654 | JGI IMG/M metagenome (GOLD analysis project Ga0326513, IMG submission 203654) | Bovine rumen microbial communities from UC Davis, California, United States - 2_2465_0518 | ecosystem: Host-associated > Mammals > Digestive system > Stomach > Rumen | place: USA...
AACTGATTAACTTTACCATTAATGGAGTCAAGTGAGGTTTCTAACTCTTTCTCGGCACTTCCGTCCGCTTTCTCTGTTGAGTCTTTAAGTACGTCCCTTGCAACATCAAAGTTTTCAAGCAGTGCCGAAACAATATTTGCTTGGTTCTTACCGCCGAGTAATTCGGCAAGTCTAGCCTGCGAAGTCTCAACCATACCCTGATATGCTGTAGACAACTCGTCAATAATCTGATATGTAGATTTAAAGTTGTTATTGTCAATCATTATGTCTACGCCAGACAAGCTCTTGATTTCGTTACGGAGTTTTGACGTACCCTCCGTCAAGAATTCTATGTCTTCGCCTAGTTCGACAAGTTCTGTTTTGCTACCACGAATACGCGCCGAGAGCGTTTTCATTGCGGTACCGACTTTTATGGGGTCTTGTGCAACAGTATTAGCTGCGGTTATAAGAGCAATTGATTGCTCTAATGAGTTGTTTGCAGTTTGTAATGAAGCTGCCGACCTCTGCATGGCTTCACCTATACCCGCAGAAGAAATAGCAAAGTTATTGCCGACATAATTGAATACGTCAACGATACGCTCTGCCGAGATACCAGCTTTTTCAAAAGCCTTCAATGTACTTACAATAGATTGAGATGCAGTTGTAATGTCGAGGTCTTCTGCGACGCTCTTATACATTGTTGCAAGCTCACCGAGTTTCTGTGACTGGTTAAGGTCATAACCGAGTCTTGAGAATTCAGCCGTTGCGTTGACAAGGTCACTCATAGTTGCGCCGAGCTTATGCGCATTGTCTCCGACTCCGCGCATAAATCTTCCGAGGTCTGCTTCGGTTGCATCTGTAACCTTGCGCAAATTAGTAAGTGCCGAGTCTACTTCCTGAACAGCCGCTACCATACGCTTGAATGTCATGATTACGCGCTGAATAGTCATAGTAACCATTGTCCAGCTACCGAACTTAGCGTACATTCCACGCATAACGTCGCCAAATGATTTACCAGTCACACCAGCTTCGCGCATACTGTTTTCGAGCTGTTTAAACTTAGTTGTAAGCATACTAACGTCGTCACCAGTTAGTGCGTCGGATTTAGTAGCTTCATATATCATATCAAACTGTTGTTTGTATTGAGCTTGAGAAAAACCTTTACTATTGGCAACTAACGACTTCTGCATACGCTCTTGCAAATTAACTATGGATTTCTGAACCTTCATTGCGTCTACTTCGGCTTTTTCTAGCTCTTTTGTTAAAGGTGCGTCTTTTGTAGCAGCGGCAAATTCATCGTTTATTAGTTGCATTGTATGAAGCAGTTTTGTAGCATCAAAGTTTGCATCTGCAAAGTTCTGGTTCACTAAACCTTGTTTTTGTTCCTTAACGTTTTGCAAAAGACCAATATTTTCTTCATCGCCCTTGAGTTGAGACATTAATGTATTAATGTTGTCGGTCTGTTTGTATTTATTTAATTTTGTAATCATATTTTCTATTTGTTTTTCTGCTTCATTATAAATTTTATATAAAGGAGACCTCTCTCCAATTTTGTTTATGGCATTGTTTAGTTCTTCTGATTTTATTATCAGCTCGTTTAACTCTTTTCTTGCCTCTTCTAGTGGGACGCTATATTTCTCATTTATTTCGTCAAAAAAACTTACACTTTTTTTAAAATTTTTGAGTTCTTCAATTTGAGATGTAACCATGTCAGAATAAGCCTGAGGATTAGAAATGTTTTCAGCATTTTTGCGTATTGTAGAATAACTGTTAGTTAATTGATTAATAACCTCATCGACTCTGTTATTTAATGCATCTCTAGTTGTAATCGACACATTCTTTTGAGAAGTGGATATTACTGAGAGTTCTTTTTCAACTTCTTTTAATTCTCCAAGCATTCTCAAGAGGTCATTGTTAACCTCGTCTATATCGGTAGTGGGCAGTTTTATTTTAATATCGCGAATTCGACTGAGTAAATTATTGTCTCCATAAGATAGCTTTTCTTTTAGCTTTTCTCCGCTATTAAGTTCTTCATACTGTCTAACTTGACCTAGTATCTTGATAATATTTTTCTCTATATCGTCTGCCGTTTTAAGCATTGGCATTCTTTGCCCTGTTTGTGCCAGCTCTCTATCTAACTTAGCAACCTCTGTAATTAATTCTGCCAGCTTCTCTTTCGCTTTTTCAAACGGAAGTACGAAATCTCCAGTTGTTGCATTCACAGCAGATAATTCGCCTTTAAACGCTTGAAGTTTATTGATGATATCGGCGTTATCCTTATTAGACCGTACCATTGCCTCTGGAAACACTTTATATTTTTGTATCTTCGCATAGTTCTTATCCAACTGGTTCAAAAGACTATCGACACGCGAACTAATTGCTTCTCTTGTGACAAGTGCCGCATCCTTCGACGATATACTAGCCCCCGCAACAGTTCCGCCGATATTAAACTTAAAACTCTTTAACGCATTATTAATCTGCGCTTTCATTTTGTCAATCGCGGGCTGTGCATCGAACTCTTCAATTGTCGGTTTCTCGATAGCCTTAGTTAACTTTCGACCGAGCGCGTTCAGCTTGCTCTGGTAAGTCTTTGAAACTCGTTCAAATGCTTCTGTGAATGCGGTTTCATCCGCCGAGGGTTCGAGTGATACGTTGTTAAGCGCGGTCTGTGTGTCGGCTCTTAACTTTGCAATAGCTTCTGTTGAAAGTTCGAGCGAACCTATAATTACGTCGGGAAGAGTGACCTTTTCCTGAACAGCTTTCTCATCGGCGTTACTTGTTAAGGTGACGGTTTTGCCAACTGTTATATTGGAAAGCTGCGCTTGGATTTGCTCTCTTACTGACTCAATCGCTTCGGGAGAGATAGTGAATGAATTAATAGGAATATTAGATAAACCTTGTGAAAAATCTTCTATTAATTTTGCAGCAGCCGAATTCGTTACAGTAGTGCCAGCTTTATCGGTTTCATAATTCAATGTACCAACAATAGTATTCATTTGGTCGGTCATTGAAACTAACTGTGTTTTAAGAGCCTGAATAACGACACCTTCATTTTTTTGAGTGCCAATATTCATCCATCTACCAGTTTCTTCGTGATATTTAGTTCGAATAGCTTCCGCGGTCTCAATTATTCTGTTGACTTGCGATAATTGATTTCCGTCTAATTCTGAAATACCTTGTATCAATCCGTTTTTGCCAACGCTAATTTTATTTGTATCTATAAAGGCTCTCAATTCAGTTCTAGCCGCTTGCATAGCCTTTGTTAGATTTTTTACACCATCTATGTTTTTGGGATTGCCAACTTCAGGCGCAAAGTTTGCTAAGTCCTGTGGAACAAACTTAGCCGCAGAACTTTCTTGCATTGATTTGAGAAATGCCGCCGAAGATTTAAAACGTCTTTTTGTTATTTCGTCTGTAAAATCTTTGGTCATATACGGGTCATTTTCTATCTTATTAAGAGAGGAAAGTATCCGATTTGCAAGGTTGTTATAATCCTCGGATAAAGCCCATAGTTCAGTTCTTGCGCTCTGTAATTTATCTATCTTCGCCTGTATTCCTTGTATAGCGTTGGGATTACTATAACGAGCTTCTTTGAGCTGAGTTTTGTATCCTTTGAGTGTTTGTGTATAAGCCTCGTCATTGTATTTTTTACCACTAATACCAGTAAGCTCTTTTAATCTATCAAATGCCTTTCGGGTTTCTTTTTCTTTGGTTACAAACTTATCAATTAGTTTTGAATAATCAGATATGCGTTTTTCTGTATTCGAAATAGTTTGTTGAGAAATAAAACTCTCTGTAGTTACTGGCTTGGTTATATCGTGAATACCAAATTTATTGACCGCTCTTTGTAATTCGCTTACATCGGCATGAAATTTTACGGTTGTCTCTAACCCAGTGGATAAAACATTTTTAAAGGTATTAAATTCCTTTAGATTTAATTTAATTGGGATGCTTCTAGGCTGTGTTAGGCTATCCAATTGTTGTTTAAATTCTTTTCGGGAACTTTGTTCGAGTCCTATTGTAAACCTCAAATCATATTTACTCATATCTAATCCACCTCCTTATATATTCAAAAATCAATTTTATCCTTTCTTACGCCAGTTATACACGCTCTTTTTAATTCTTTTCTTAGATTATTGTCAGCCTTTACTTTGACATCTATCGCTTTATTAATATGCAATGGGTGTCCTTTTGTACCAGGAACATCGTAAGTGTCAGTATCCCATCTCGGTTCAACAAGCCCCTCGTCTTTAAGCATATATAAAAAATCCAAAATAGATTTTTCCAAAGGCGTAGGATAAGCCTTTTCTATTCCATTTGCAAGCTGGGTTGTGTATCCATTATGCCTTACAAAGTTACCCAACTGAGCATGCATAAATTCAGACTTACTACTATTTCCAGTAACGTTCACATACATCTTCTTTTTGTCTTTAAGACCGCCATTTTCTCCTCTTCGTTTATATGCAACGGGGTCATATTGGCTATATACTTTTTCATCTATAGCCTGAACCATATGATTTTTTAAAATTTCTCCGCCTTTTCCTTGTTCAAAAAACTCTTTTGCATGGTCTTTTAGTCCTTGTTCCACTTTTCGTAGTATGCTATCAGAGTTAATAGATCTAAGTCTTGCCATTTATAACATCATCTCCACGCGGCGTATCTCGTATTATTATTTCGGTTCCAATCATTTTTATCAAGTTTTCAATTGTGCCGTCTGACGACAGTGTTGTTATTATATCTTTTGCTCTAATTAAAAGCTGATTAAGTATAATATTATTTGATACACAATAATCAACGAAATTATCAATTGACGACTTAATGTTGCTGATTTGGCTGGGGTAGTCTAGTTTTGAAACAAATTCGTCAAATATATTTGTGCAATTAATAATCGTAAATGCTTTACTGGTTTCTGGCATTTCCGAAGCATCAAGATTTAGATAATAAACCATAACCCAAAACTTAAAAGAAAAGTCTTTCGTAAGCGGCATATATTCGTCTTTGTCGTTAAACATAAACGAAACCACTAAATCTGATATCTCTTTATATTCATCCATTGTAATCTTCTGCTTGACCTCAAGTCCCTCAAAAGGATTACTCTTGGCTATATTTTCTTCGCTAAAAAATTCCTTTACTGTCATAATAATTTACCTCCGTTTATACATCGTAAAAAAATAGGCAGGATATCTTTAGTTCCTGCCCTTTCTATTTTTGCGAGTTTTCTTCGCTGAAATCTCTTCATTAACCTTGTTAACCGCTTCTTCAATATTGAGTTCGCCGTCAACAACGTATTCACTAAGTTCTTCCTTAGTTTCTTCAAGAACCTGTTCAACAGGCTTCTTGTATAATTCTTTGACCTCTTCCTCGGTCTTATCGAGGCGCTCAGGCAGCTTATTAGCCGCGCTTCTAGCGTCCAGTACCTCCTGAATATAGAGGTCATAATGTTCCTTGCAACACGCAACAGATTTCCATGCATTGATTCTATCGCAATAATCGCAAGCATAATACTCTTTTCTGCCACCGTCGGCACCGAGCGTACACTTAGAATACTTGCAAATATGATTTGCTTTCTTCATCGGTTAGCCCTCCTCTCAAAATAAGTGCGGATATTTGGTATACCCGCACTCAATATTGTTTAAAAATTAGGTATCAATAACCTCGTCGTCGTCCCAGATAATCATATCCCACAGGAGCTTAGAAGCGCCCTTGCCGCAGCCACCAGACAGAGCCTCAATCTCCAGATTGTGAGTAGCGGGGTCGTTGCCAAAATTCAGCTCAAACGTGCCAGAAATCTTACCCTTGTAGAAGATAATAGTACCGTAGTAGGACTTCTCGGTACAAATATCCTTTGCAAATATCTCGAAGATAACCTTATCGGTCTTGGAGAACTTGCCCTCATCGTTAACAATCTTCTTAGCGTTACTAACCTTAATATCGTAGAACGCAATCAGCTCGTCGCCAGCAGAGAACACACCAGTAGGCAGAGTAATTGCCTTGGTAGCGGGGTCATACGCAAAAGCGGTTGCAGAAGCCGAAGCCGCAATAGGATACTTGTCGCCCTGAGTGCCATCAGCGTTTCTCTTATAGATATACTTAATCTCAGCACCAGAGGCACCTTGAGCCTTATACTTAGTTGTAGCAGTAGTACCATCCTCGGTCTCGATTATATCCATGTAATTAGGAACGGTTACTGCACCCTTTACAATCTCAGAACCTACCTGTGCAGCAAGCAGACCGTCAACGATAGAACCGTTGGTAGCGGTAAACTTGGACTCCTTGTTTCTCTCGGCGGTAGAAATCTTTACGCCGTTCTTACCCTCAGCATATACTACCTCGGACGAAACGGACAGCTGACCCTCCTGAATATCATCAAGGATAAAGTCGCAAGCACCAGTCTCAAGGTCGAAAGCAGATATTCTCTCAAGTGTCTGGATAATATACTTGTTAGATTCAATTGCCATATTTTTTCCTCCTTTAAAAGTTTTACGACTTGGATTTCTCCAAATCGCCATACCATGTCAGCAAAGAGTTCGCGATGTCCTTCTTGCTAACAGTTCCAGCATAAATTGCTTGTGTCAAATACTTTGCAGTATCCGACTTGTTGGTTCTATAGAACCCATTATAGAGCTGACTAATATGTAAGCTCATTATTGAAGTATAGTCATACGGAAAGTCTGCACGGCATACCATAGAAGAGATAAGGTTTGACAAAAATGGTTGAGGTTTCTTGCCCGCCGCTTTTTTCTGCTTGCGCCTCATGCGTTCGATTAGAAACCTTACGCCCATATTGTTGCCCATATCATATTCTACTTTTTCATCCATGTAATTGATTCCGCGAACAAACTCCATTATCTCTCGATAAATAACTTCGTCAATGATAATTTCACCATTACTAAAAATCATTTCACCATTTTGCTCGCTTGCACCGACCTCAAATGTAGTGAAGTCTAAGTCGTAAAACATGAGCTTAGTTATGTCAACCGAAAGCATTCTCATGTTATTTACAAACATCGCAAAATTCGGAACTTCTTGATAGTTAATGCCATTATCCCAAAGTTCTACAGCGTTATCATACGCTCGCATTGTGATATATTGTATCAAACCCAAATAATTAAACTGACCGTATTTCTTAATTTCTTCAAGCGTAGGATTGTGTATCTTAATTCCGTTAGTGGTTATAAAATCCTCGCCGCCAACTATATGAGTAAGTTCGTCAAAAATCATTGACAATCCTTAATCGATATATCTGTTTCAAAACGAAGCACTCTTGCGCGATGTTTGTCACCGACGGCTTTAGGAACGTTTGAAATTAATTCCAACGGTTTGACCCCAATCCCTTTGTATCCAGTCAGCATATCATCGATTTCCGCCGCAATCAAATCCGTTCGGCAGCCACCTTCATCCGTTACCATTCTACCCTGATGAGAAATGATATAAACGGTTATGATTAGCTTCTTAAATAGCGTGTTGTAAGAAGAAATTTCGGGAATCTCCACTTCATAACAAATGTATACTTTCTGTTCTTCTGGTACCTCGGGTATTCGAATGAACTCGTAAACATTGTGGTGTATAAGGTCTTCTGGGTTTGTAATATCTTTCTGGTCAATTAATTCGACAATTCTGTCGTTGTTAATAATTAAGGAACCAAGCGTTCGCTTTATGACGATTATCTTTCTCGAACTAGCCATTTAACAAGCTCACCACCTTAACGAACATTTCACAAGTGCTAGAACCATCACCATTGGTAAGTTCCAGTTTGATTTGTGTTCCAACGACATTTACGTCGTTCTGCGCCTTGATTTTCAAAGCGTCGCCGTCTTCGACTATGGTATAATACTTCTCGTGACCTTCAAGAGTAGTCACAGTCCAAACGGGTGTGTCTGCGGGATTAGAGAACTTAGCAGTAAACACTTTAAATGTACCGCCCGACCTAATCTCAGCTCTACCACTATACTCAATGCTACACTGATTACCTTCGGTCTCGCTCTCCTTAGGAATAAAGTTGTTATAGTCAGCTATCATCTTTTCCTTATCGTCATTGTCTTCATTACGCTGTTCTTGTGATAAAACAAGTTTGCAGATTCCATGAGTAAGGTCTTCATCATATACATCTGTTACAATATTTCTATTGGTAGTAATATATGCATTTGGGTCTTCCTCATCGATATCCATAAGGAACCGCTTACCGCGACGTATCTTCCTCGTCTCATCATCAAGTGCAACTTGTACGTCGAGAACCATTCTGGGCAGATTGATAATTTTATTTAGTGTGATACCCTCGGAATTGGATGCCATATTATCAGTAACACACCAACGCTCAATTTCTTCACCGTCTTCATTAATCCAGCGCAATTTCTCATTACAACGTTCCATAAATCCGCGGAAATATGTAACATCGCTGACTTCGATTTCGGTAATAAGCCAAATCGTATTATTCCAAGCAACTAAGTCACCAAGAAAAAACTGTTCATTCGGCATGGAACAAACCGTCTTCTTATTCATTGTATTGGTGGACTCAATCAGAACCGACCTTTCTATACCGTTAATTTCAACGTGAAAACAAGTACCGTTAGTTCTTGCATAGCGTAGCATCTTTCTCTTCGACTTATTTGACTTACGTTCATGAGTAGTCGTACCGTCAAATGTCGCTAGTTTGTCATAGATTTCCCACGCATCGCGCATTTTTCTAATTCCTCCGATACCGTATCTCTGAGCTGTTCGATATATCGAATACACTTAAAAACTGAACGCTTATAAGTGTTGTGGTCTGTTTCTCCAACGATAGAGCAAAGAGTGCTTGTAATAATCATGACTCTCGGGTCACAATCAATTGAGTTTATAAGTTCTGCATTACCCATTATCTCGTCGATAATATTTTCGATATACGATCCAACTGTCTCAATGTTTTCTTCCTTTAGCGGAATGATTTTATATATGCGGTCAATCAGTTTGCATAAATAATTGTATTGTAGTCTAAGAACCAGTTCAGTCATACCATTCACCTCGCTTATACTTACGAAGTGTATAGGTATAATTCTTAACCATATTCTTAGACTGTAGACGAGCAAGGTCATAGGTTTCTCGTATCTGCCGCAGTAAGTTAGCAGGAGAATACTCAGCCCAGTCCTTTGTCGTCATAAGATTTTCAAGATTATCAACAGAAAATAGATACGGCTTGAGCCACTCAACTATCATGAGATTACATATAATGTCAATCTCCAAATCATCAAGTTCGTTTTCAAATTCCGTACCGTCTCTTACAAACTTTTCGGGATTGGTTCGTTGAAACTTTGCAAGGGCGCTATTCATAAGCGCGGTCATCCAGCCGTCACGTTCCTCTTCTGAAAGTTCTATGAGTTTGTACTCTGTAATCATCTTGGAAAAGTTGTCTATAACTTCCGTATATGGAGTTCCCATGTGTTCCGACCTCCATTCATTAATCGGTTATTATACCCAACTCGCTCTTCAAGAAATCAATAGTCTTGATTGAGTCAATCTCCTTATTGCGTATTTTCTTAGCAAGCTGAATCTTGAGATTAGACCTCATGCCCTTGGGCATCAGTTTAATCTTTTCGGACATCTCACTAAAAGGAAGGTCAAGCAGCTCATTGAGCTCGTCATATGTAAGAGCGTGATTGTAGAACTTGGACACTCCGAGATACTCAAGGATATCATCGTCGTCAATTCCAATCCAGTTCTTCTCAAAGAAGGCTCTCTGAGAGTTGCGCATCGAAACAAGTTCCCCAAGTTCAAGGTAGTCTACATCGCCCTGATTTTCCCATGTAATCTCATATCCATTCTGCTTACGGCTTATATACACAAGCGTACCTGGGAACAGATTGGTGCAAGCAACCATTGTATCTAGAGGTATCTGCTTCCTTCTTACAGGCTCTTCCTTTATAGTAGGTGTCTTATTAACGGCAGTTTCCTTTGTAGCCGCCTTTTTTGTGGCGGTCTTCTTAGCCGCCGTTGTCTTTTCTGTATTCACAGACATAGTTTCCTCCTTGTATTCCGTGTGCATACCATATATAGTGTATGAACATTAATGACACACACTATATATTGAAAAATATGCACAATAAAAATAATGTTTTATTTTACGGTAAGGTGTGTATAAAACACACCCTACATATTAGGTCATTGTGTAAATGCCCATCTTCTCGGACATAGCAACAGCAACGCCGTAAGAATCTGTGTACAGGAACTCCTGAGACAGATCGGCATTGTGATAAGGATTGCCGAGATAAATAGTAGCCTCGCCCTCGTTTACAACCTTGATAGGCTTGGAGTCGCCAGCGATTATGTACAGCTTATCGTTATCCAGAGCGAAAGTGTTAGTACCAGGAGTATGAACCTGATTCAGCTTGATGCAGTCAGTACCATTGAACTTGCCCATGTAGCCCATAGTATAAACATCGTTACGAGCCTGCTCTGCGATATTGCTGTTGTTAGCGGCATCCTGAAGCACGGTCAGATTAATCTTTCTCAGAGCCTGCTGTGTACCGAAGATATAAGCCTTCTTGCCAGTAGCAGCCTCAACGTGATTGATAATATCTACGAGCTTGTTCTCATTGAAAGAACCAGCAGTAGGGAAGTAGATAGAATCAGTCTCAGCCATAGCCTGGAATGCAGTCATAGCGTCAACATAAATCTGCTGCTTGAAAGACCTTGCAACCTTGTCAATCAGCTCGTTGAAGTCTACGCGACCAGACAGAACTCTATCCAGCTCCTCGTAAATCTTGATGCCCTTGAGAGTTGTGGGAACCTGAATGTGAGTACCGCTCTCAATTCTCTGTCTCCTGAGAGCCTGATTGCCTCTGGAAACATCGGATACAACATACAGAATGTCGTTGTCGGGGATATAGAAGTCATTCTCATCGCCCAGAGCTACGCTCTTGAAATCAATAAGAGTCTGGAACAGGAAGTCATTATCCTGAAAACCTTCAACTATAGTCTTCTGAAGGATTTCCTCAACTACGCTGAACAGACCAGCACACTCGCCATCTCTTATCTTCTTATAAGACAGCTTTGTAGAGCCGCCATTCAGGTCAACCAGTGCCTTTCTCAGAGTCTCAAGAGAGTCTCTCATAGAAAAATTACCCTGAACATTGCCATGATAAGCGTCAACGCCAAGGCGTACAATAGCATTTCTATCCATAATTAATTACTCCTTTCTGTTAATAAAATTACAGTACCTTAAATACATAGAAGGTCTTTCTACCAACAGTCTCAACTGCGATACACTCAGCAAAAGCGCCAGTAGCAGTTGTACCAACTTCCATCTTTGTCTCGCCAGCAGCAACACTTATGTACTTACCGTCAGCGGGAGTGCCGTCAAAAGCCTCAGCGGTAGCAGAGAAAATGTCGTTTGTCTCCAGACGATAAACTCTAGCAACTGTGCCAGCTCTATTGGTGAAGTCATCAAGGTCGTTATACTTGAGGCGGCTTGTGGGGTCTATCTCTACAGATGCAACCAGACCCAGAGTAACCTTGTCGTCACCAGATACCATCTTAGTTGCCTTGAATACCTCTCTATCAATCAGGTCAGTTGTAATATGTACGAAGTTACCGTTATCAACCTCGATAGGGTCAGTGCCGTTAAAAATTCTTACAGATGCCAGCTTAGAGCCGTCAACAGTACCAGACAGTCTATCGAGTCTTACTATTGCGTGATTACCCATATTGTATTCCTCCTTGTTTTTTAATCGTTATATTTTTCATGATATTTTGCGAATAGACCGCCGTAAGCATCTTCGTTCTCTTCGCTGTTATAATTATCATCAATTGCAAAAGTACCGTTATCCTTGTTCAGTGAGAAAGTGGAATTCTTTCTGCCAAGCAGTGCGTAACACTTCTCTTCAACATCGGATACCGAGTATTCGGAATTAGCTTCCTTGAGATTCTTAAACTCATCAAGTTCGCCAAGCTCGCTTTCAAACTTCTTGAATATCTCATTCAGAGAATTCTCTCTAGCCGCTATCTCGGAATTTCTCTTGAACTCTTTGAGCTCATCATAATCCTCTTTCATAGCCGCGTAGTCATTTCTTATTGTCTCAAGCTCGTCTCTTTCCTCTGCCGTCAGATAGCTTACGAATACCTCAACGGGGTCGCCGTCAAGATTTACGTTACCCTCTGCATCAACATTATAGTTCTGCTTAAAGGTGCGACCGCAGTCGTAGAGCATATAAATGAAATAATTATCATAAAGCTCGGCAACAAATATATCAACCTCATTCAGATTGTAAAGGCTATATATCTTTTCCATCTTGTCGTTAACGCTTATCTCAACCTTGAATACAGCAGGCTCGGTTGCGGGCTCTTCGGAGTCGGAACCGTTGTTAGTATCAGAAGTATCCTCGGGCTGGTCTTCGGCGGAAAATTCACCGTTGTTACCTTCCTCAACAGGAGTCTCAGTAGTATCCTCTACGGGCTCTTCTGTGGTATCGGTTGAATTCTTAGCATCAACAAATGCCTGACACTTAGCTCTGAAATCTTCCTCAGACATATCCTCGGTAATCTCAAAATCGAGTTCCTCTCTGGTCAGTGACATTTCTGACAGAATCTTCTCTATATCCATCGTTATCTCTCCTTTCTCTTTGTTATTTGCAGAAAATTCGCGGTTAAGTTCCTCTTTCATACGCGCAAATACAGAAACAGCTTCTGCTTTGTTTGCGGCGAAATTTGCGACTGTAGCGCGAGCATTCTTCATACCAGTCTCATATATGTTGTTAAGTATTGTTACCCCTTTAAAAAGAAAATCATTAATAGCATAACAATCATCATTGGAGTCATAGGTATAATTTAATATGTCAATCTCCATCGATATATGGAGGTTGTCGCTATCTTTGATAATATCTTCACAATAATTGGAATAACCCTTCCACACATAACCATCTACCATAAGATAGTTACGCCCATCCATCTCAACGACTTCAAGGTTGTTATCCTTGGGGATTACTCCAACAGGTTGCTCAAGATAAATAATCTTGTCTTCATCGGGCTTAAATTTATTTTCCTCGATAGTAAAATCATGTTCACCGAGTTCAGGGATTCCGTCTTCATTAAGATAAACGTGTGCCAGAATCGGTGACTCTGCAAGACTATCTTTTCTAGCTAACATATCATCAAGTTTGAAACTAGAGCCATTAGGATTAAGACCGTCATGGCAAAGTCTCATACGCAGTTTAATAAACTTGTCCGAATGGTAACTATCATCGATAGAAAACGTCAGCGGCAAGTTACTTTTCTTTTCCACTTTGCGTCCTCCTTTCTCAAAAGAATAAAGTATTTGTAAAGACAATACCGCGCATATTTGAGAAGTGGCTCAATAGTTTGGTATCGTTCTGAAACACATAGTAAGTCCCAGAGGACGGTAATTTAACAAGACCAATAGCAGAAAGTTTATCTGCCACCGCCTTGTCTTTTACATAAAGAAAGCGCGTGTTCTTATTCATATTCTACATGCGCCTCCGATTCACGAGTCTGTTCGCCGCTGTCTGATAACTCTTCACCTTTCTCTTCTTGAGTAGGTGCGCCGCCCTCATCATCACCCGACATTGTATACGAAGTGGATAAAGGCTTAAACTTATTCGGCAAATCAAGAACCTCGGTTTCAAGATAACAAAGGTCAATCATTTGAGTAGGTGTCATACCCATTGCGGCACAAGTCATAGTAACCGTTGGACAACTTGCTTGCGCGGCTTTAAGATACATATTGAACATTTCCGATTGGTTAAAGACGGTAATATCAAGTATCTGAATTTGGAAGACGCAATGCTTGAGCCAGTGTTTAAACAAACGGTTAATATTTCTTTCGCACTGTCGAGCAAGCGCAAAAACCATGCTTTCATCAGCTTTAATAGCCGCATTCAGAGATGCCGCCGTCGGCTTATCAAGTCCGAAGATAACCGAACTTACACCCGCATCATTCCAAAATGTTTTAGTCGCATCATTAACGTTGTTGATGTCATTAGTACCCGTGTTCTCAAAGCTGAAATCTTCAACCTTAGTCGGGGTAATAAATGCGCCGATATTTTCGGGGAGCACATCAACCAGTCTCTCATAATAATCAACTATGTCGTCATACGAGATAAGGTAGTCACCCTCGGTGTTAATGGGAATCTCAAGCGCAAGAACCTTGTAGTTATCGTTCTCTGCCTTAACCTTCTTTAAACCCTTGTAGTCCTGAATATCAAATATTCCCTCAAATACGCCGACAAATGGAATTGACGGATACGGAATATCTTCATTAAACTTTATACAGAACTGTCGCTCAGGTTTAAGTATTTGCCACCTAGACGAATTACCGTTTTTCTTATACAGCTCATATCTGCGCTTGAACTCATCTCCGTAGTAATCGAGTTCATCCTTTCTTGTATCGAAATACATGAAATCGAAAGCATACAAAAAGCACCCGTCTTCAATCTGCGATATTTTGCAGAAATCGGGGTGCAGCTTCTTAATATAGAATGAATCTGTTGTCCTGTAGATATAGCCGTAAAATATATCCTCTTTAAAACAAGTGAGAAATACCCTTGTGAGTTCATGCCTCAGTTTCATTTTCTCCAGTAGATTAAGAACTGAGTAATAACTTTCTTTAAGAAGCTCTTTATCTATAGGCTTTGAACGGTCTAACTTGAACGGCGTAACCGTATAAGAAAACAGCATCATTTTGGAAAAATAGTTTATAAGGCGCTTATACTGTGGGCTTATTTCATAAAGCAATAGAGATACATCTCTAAGCTGTCGATAATTAGCCTCTGGATGTGCGATCCACCGCATCACATCGTCCTTGTCATACTTACGCCAGAATGCACACCACTTTCTGTAGTAATTGCGCTTGTTAACATTTTCAAGCGTCAGTCTACTTAATCTTGCAAAATTCCCAAGTTGTTCCTTTGTCGGAATTTCAACGTCTAAGAAGTCTGACTTACTATTTTTCTTATTCACTGTTAATCACCACCTATCCTCTGAGTTTCGGTTTTCTGAATATAAAATCTTTTTTCTGATAGCAAGACTGCATCCGTTGTGTTTAGCAAACTAAACTTACTGCTTCAAAGTGCCCACTTTTGCCTTAGCTACTCATGCTTGTATAGCACTCCACAGCTTGAAGGTGCAACGACACCTCAAGGTTAAAACCTCTCTAATTAAGCTTTATACCTCTGCAAATTAATTGCGGCGTTTAAATCTCTATCTATGACCGTCCCACATTCGGAACAAATATACGTTCTGTCGCTAAGTTTGAGGTCGCTTTTAATACAACCACAGCAAGAACAAATCTTACTTGAAGGATAGAATCTATCAACTTGATAAAATGGTATGTTGTTCCATTCACACTTGTATTGCATCTGACGTATGATTTTATAAAAGCATTGTTCTTGAATCGCTTTTGACAAATGCTTATTTTTCATCATACCCTGTACGTTTAAGTCTTCCATTACTACCCTTGATGGAAGTAAAGATACTAACTTGTGTGTACACTGATGTATGTAATTACTACGAATGTTCATGAGACGAATATACATCTTGCGGAGTCTATCTTCAAGCCGTTCTATGTTCTTAGTTTTTATGTATTTGTTTCCTTGTCGATTTGCCTCGTACTTACGACTAATAGAACGTTGAATGTGTCGCATTTGTTTCTTGAGTGTACGAATAGTTTTACTTTTATTGATGTTGTGAAAAACTATTGATTCGTTCCCAAATGCAACCGTCATAGTTTCTTTGATACCAAGGTCTATACCCATAGGCTTGTCTGTTAGTATAGGTGTTTGGTTCTCACACTTTATACCAAAAGAGAGTATCCACTTACCGTTAGTGTGTGATACACGCGGGTTTGTAAAACTATTGTCTTTACCGAGGGGAAGTCTATAATCCGTTTTATATCTGATTTTACCTATTTTCTCAATATTAACACAAGTTTTACTAAACCACACAGCGTCACATCTGGTCGGAAAATTTGGCTTGCTACGTTTACGAGACTTGAACTTAGGAAAACCATTTTGCTTTCTGAAAAAGGCTTTATAAGATTTTGAGAGGTCTGTACAAACTATTTGTAAAGAAGTGTTTGAAACCTCTTTAAGCCATAGTTTTTCCTCTTCTTTCTTTAATGGTGTAAGACACTTTATCATATCAAAACGGGATAAGTGTTTTTCTCCATCTTCATATCTCTTCTGCTGTAAAGCAAGCATATAATTCCACGTATATCGGCAAGCTCCAATGTGTTGCCACATCTTTTGCTCTTGTTCCTTCGTGGGATATAAACGTATCTTATAAGATTTAATCATCGTTGCGCCTCCTTTCTGCTAAAAAGTTGGTATAATAAAAAACACTCGTAATCCTTTGTATTAGCAGTACATTGGAAAGGTAGCTACTCCCTGTCCGAGTGTAATTATTCAGTAAGTTTATACGGCTCGCTACGCCGTGCTGTAGATTTCTCTACCACCTGTTTTCACAGGTGCGCAGACTATATCATCATCCTCTGAGTAGGATGTCCACCACAGTCTCCCGCTTGGGAGCACTTAGTCGTTGAACCTTACCCTGTTCGGGTCTTGGCTGCTGATTGCCCGTTTACATTCGTTTAGGATTTAACCTTGCGAATATCTCACATCTTTTTTTTTCTGCTTTCGCAACCTTCACGTCTACGCTTATTTCATCGTTACGTTGTGGCGTGTGAGCTTTGGGGTTTTCCAGCAATTCAATGGATTATTCAAAACACATTACTGTGTTAGGGAACTATACTGTAGATGACATTTTGTAAGATAATTACTTAGTTTGCCACTACTTTTAATTCTTTTTCTTTACAAACTCGCGCTCTAATTCGGACGCGATATAGTTACCATAAGCAAGGGCGGAATATCTATCCTTTCGGTTAGAACCTTTCTCACTTATTCTAATCTTATTGTTTACAATCTCATATTCGAGATTTACTATTTCATTTATTGTCAAAGTCGTCTGAATGTACGGCTTTAACAGTTCAGCCTTTTGCTCTTCATTCAGTGCTTTAAAGGCTTTAGACTTCTTGAATTCCATATCGGCATCAAACTCGGTAATAAGGAGTTTGGTCTTTTTACGGTTTATATTATCCTTTAATTGCTGTGCGCACACACTGTTGAATTCCGCTGTAGCTTTAATACTATAAATAACCTTCGGCGGATTCTTCGACGAACCTTGATACCTCGATGCCATTATCTCGTCGTTCTTACAAGTAAGCGCGGGATAAATCTCACCAGTATCAGGGTCAACAATGTCCGAAACAAGATAATCATAACAACCAGTACCGACACCATTTGCGTCCATCACTATATAATCACATTCAAAGTCTTCATACAGGCGACGTATTTCCAATGCCTGGACACCAGAGTGCGCACCTTCGATGTTGATGGAGTGCACCAGATTTCTAACATACTGCCCGTTCTTAGTCGGAAGAAGTTGAAGTATGTCGATAGTCGTTGCGTCGTTCTTGTTCTTTTTACTTGGCATAACAGCGATATCGGCGCATACAAGTCTGATTTCGCCGTCCTTCTTTATAGGAGTTTTGAGCGAAGTTATGCCAATAGAGTCGGCAACTCTACTTGGATAAAAGGCATTGTGAATTAAACGGGTTTCTATGAGACTCTCATAGTTAAAGAAAGCATCTTCACTTTCACCCCAGAATTCTGCGCCCATCTCCATAATCCAAGAAATCTCGTTAAAGTCAGATTCACTCATTTCATTTGCTACACTTATAGGGTCGAGCAAATCCTCACTAAGAGCAAGTTGATAGGGAAGCGAACAAACGAAATATTTCTTGGTGTCATCGAGTAAATTTTCGGCGTATGTATTGGTTTTTTCCCATGCCCAATGCTTCTTAAAGTATGCAGAAGAAAAATAAAGTTCTTTGTTCTGTTCTTTAAGGTGCCTATATTCAGGCTTAGATAAGTACCCAGGTTGTCTGGGCGCGGTTAGGAACTTCCTAAGAATAGTATCTACGATATTCTTAGGTACCATACGGTATTCATCGACTATCAAAATATTTGCACGGTTATGTCTTCCACTTTCTCCAGCGGTAACAACAACAATTTTAGAAGTATTCTTGAAAGTTATGGAATAATCCAAGCCGCCTTTATTGTATTTTGCAATTTCATTTCGCAAATACGGCGACTTGGGTATTAAGATGTCTACTATTTTATCAATCACCTCTTGGGCTTGACCTCTTTTACCACTAGCAATACATATCCTCGTGCCAGGATACAAAATACACCTGATTGTGCAAAATACTGATGCCAGTAGCGTTTTTCCCTGACCTCTTGACGCAATGTACATGAAGTAATCCATAATAAACATCATATACAATAGTATTTTTTGAAAGAGTTTCAAATCTAACAATAAAAAATCTTTCGCGAATCTATGTGGATTAGCTCTGTAAAATGCCGCTCTCTTTGCCGCCACTTTCAGCATACTATCCTTTTCAATTTGAGTCATTACTCGTCCTCCTTTATAGTAGGACTAAATAACCCTTTAAATTTTCCGCCCTCGTCTTCTTCATCATACTCGGGTTTCTCAACAGTATACTTTGCGACCTCTTCTCGATACTCGTCAAAGACTTTATCATACGACCCTTTGACACCCATCATCTTACATAGATGCCCGAGGAACCAAACAGATATATAATGCCCAATGCCGTCAACATCCTTGAATTGTTCTTCGGGTTCAGGTATTGGCTCGTTATCTTCCCATTCTTTAATAAGGTTTCCAAAGCACATACTATCCGTCATTTCTTTTACGTCGTTCTGCTTCGGCTGCAATTTCAAACTGCCTAACAAAGAGTTATACTCTCTTGACAATTTCGATATGTCACCGCCGTCAGCCATCGCTTCCTGAATTTGAAGTTCAAGCCTACATACATTCTGTAGAATAGACTCATATGCGGGGTCATTGGTTGCATCAACTTTCTGCAACCAAGCCTTATACTTCACGTCAAGAAAATGATACTGCTTGTTCTGCATACCAAAACCCCAGAAGTCTTTAACCTCTTGCGGTATCTCAATGTCATTATCGGGGTCAACGGGTTCAACAGACTCTTCGACTTTAGGTTCGGCTTCGACTTCACGAGGAAGAAACAATCCGCCATCTTCAGTAATAGTATCCGAATACGTTTTACCAAAATATGCAGGAGTATGTATCTTCTTGCAGTAGATAGTCATTCTTGTGTTATCGGTCGAATCCCTATAAGCGTAATCCGCCATCTTATCCGAATAATATAAATCGAACATCATACACAAGCGCCGATATGTCTCGCGGTGTGACTCATATTTTATATCCTCGATGTTAAACAAAGCGTTTAAACAGTTAGAACAAATCGGCAATCTATGACCATTAGACATATAAATGTTTGACTCAGCATAGGGAAACCTACTTTCGGAGTTAGTCTCCATGCCGCAGGAAATACACTTTCTCATAACGGAACTCGACTTCTTGTCATTCATTTCTTTATGCAGTTCCCAAATTGACTTTGGCTTATCGGGCTTTTCTTTTCTTGGACGACCACCTTTATTACGAATTGTCAAATCTTGTTTAGGCGTGTTCAAATCACCCTTTGGCACATTTGTTGCTTCCTTTTTTCTCATGTTACTCACCGCCATTACAGACCAAACATTGCGTCTATCTCTTCATCATCGTGGTTCATAAGATAGCTCGCTGTTGTGGAAACATCCGAATGGTGCATAAACTTCATGATTTGGTCAAGAGAATAAACTCTTGGCTTACCATTCTCATCAAGCAGTCTTGTGTCCGTACCCTGCTTTAAGCACTCGGCGCGAGAATGACGCATCGTATGCGGGAAAATATTACACTCTTCGCCGCGAACTTCCGACAATACCTTGGATATCGAGCATACTCTGTCATACAGAGCCTCCTTTGTTATTGGCGACTTCTTGTCTCCTATTCTCTTTACCCATAGTGAAGGAATATCATCGTCTCCGCGTTCATCGAGGTACCGCGCAATCAGTTCCTTAGTATCATCAAGATATACAAGCGGGAACTTTTTACCGCGCTTTCCGATTACCACATTGGTCTTATTAGTCTCTGTTAATCCGTTTTTCTCAATCTGGAACAGTTCATTCTTACGCCCTGCCGAATCAAAGCCAATAGAAAGCAAAACAGCGTCTTGCAGTCTGCCGCGCTCAATCAGCAGTTCTCTCGTCTTGATGAACTCGTCAAAAGTAAAGAAGAAATCGTCGTCATTATCTTTGACGCGCTCACGGGGGAGTCCTCTTACTTTCTTTGCTACATTGTTGTCATAATCATATTCATCATCATCCTCTACGAAACTCAGCATGGAGTTGACTGCGCTCTTAATACGGTTAACTCTGTTTGCCGACATTCCGCAATCTTCTGACAGCCAGATACTCAGGTTTCTAAAATCCTTTTTTCTAAGTTCAAGAATACTCTTGTTATCGAGTTGCTTGAGGATATAAATAAAGACTATTCTCATATCCTGAAAATAGCCATCAATAGTTCCTTTGGATTTCTTACGCTGACGATACTCAGCCATGAAATCCTCAAGAATCATCTTGTTTTCTTTGTTTACTTGCTCCCATAGTTCGGGAGTATAGATGCGGTTGTATACACGTCCGCGTTTCATATTATTCACCTCTTATTCCATTTACTCTATATGCAGGCGGAAGCCGAAAGGACAAGAGCTTGTCGGTTGGTTAATTACTCCTACCTATCCGCCTGAATTACAAAGGAGAGTTACTATGAACTCGAATCCCCCAATAGGATTTGCACCTATGAACGCCCTGTATTCGGGAAATATGAGGGCGCTTTTGTCTCTGTCAGACATAGGGGCGGCGCGGTGTAGCGCCAAATAAAAATGTTATTTCTTTACATGGGGTTTCTATATGTATCCTTCTCGGTCTCCCAGCGCTTCATGCACTCGTCAACGACCTCATTCTTCTCAAATACAAATGCAAGACCATGTCTACCCTCACTTACCGAAGGTACAATAGTCTTCATTGTTGCGCCATTCTCCAGCAGGAAATTAGCAAGTCTTCTTGTTCTGCAATAGAATGTGTTTTCTCTTGTAATAATCTTGTTCTCCATATTTTGTTTCTCCTTTAAATCCTTTATATTCCTACGGCAATTGCCGCTGTATTCACTTTTCGGGTCTTGTTTTATGCGGGTTTCAAGATATCCCTAGAACCATACCGCTATCATTTGCGACACCTAATGGCATCACTGATAATATTCATAGTCTCGTAACTTCGCCATTAGAGTTTCAAACTCTGTATTATACTTATAATTTTTATCCTTGTGTAAACACAAACCGTAATTGAAACGATATCCGCGGCTATTAGTTGATATAAACCTTATTGTAGAACCATTGACAAAATATATCCCTGTTCCAAACCAATTCGCCTTATATTGTATATTACATTCTTTAAGTAAATAATTACGCAATAATTCAAATATCGCCTTTTTATACACAGCGTCTTGAACAAATATACCTATATGATACCCCTCAAGATGTATCGCGAGGTCAACAAATTGACGAAATTTTTTAGTCCTATAGTTCTTATTAGTCAAGATATCATTAATATAAGCCTCGGATAGAACCGCAGGATATTTCATTTTTGATTCCTCCTTGTTTTTTTGATGATTACAAATAATATATGGTTGGGCATCCAAGATTCGAACTTGGGACGGATTTCTCCTTGTACGGGTCAAAGCCGTATTTGTTAAGCCACTTCAACAATGCCCAATATAGGTTAGCTAATTATCCTCATAGCCGTTGGTCGTGTTAATCTAAAACCTATACGCCAGAACACAAACTGACTTCTCATAACGTCGAGTAACGCTTACTTGTGTTTCGCTTGCGCTTTTATAGTCTGCGCAAGTTACTATACTTTCAGGTATTGGCGTTCCCAGTAGGGCTTGAACCTACGACATCATGGTTAACAGCCATGCGCTCTACCAACTGAGCTATGAGAACAAAATTAGGGGCGTTCACTATGCACAGTGAGCCGCCCTTATAAACCCTCCGACGTGCATATCTTCGGATTTGATACCTTTTAAAAGACCCGCCGTGGTACGCATCGTTGAGAGGCGTGGTGGGTTCATGTTTTCTGCGTTTTTAAACTTAGGATAAGGTACGCTAACCGACCGCGCCTATTTTAACTTTTTAGCCATTAGCAAAAGGATAAGGTGCTACAAGGTAAGTTGACGCTAAAGCACCGACCATATCTTTCTATACCGCTCGTAAAGAGCTATGTTACTTGTTTATAGCTTCCTTAATAGCCTCAGCCAGACGGAATCTATAACTATTCTTAGCAGGAACCTTCATAGGCTCTCCAGTCTGAGGATTTCTTGAAACTCTAGGTGCTCTTTCTACAGGCTCAATGGTAAATATATTCTGGAATGTAATCTTCTCACCATTAAGCATTGCCTCACTTATTGTCTCAAGAAAAGCGTCAACTGCAATAGCAGAATTGTCCAGTGTAAAGTTCGTCTTCTTTGATACCTTTCTAATAATATCGGTCTTGTTCATTTTAATTCCTCCATTTTCTTCATGTTAATTCAGTATAATCTTATAACTTTCGGTGTGACCCTCAAACGGGTCAAAACCATATATCATAGACGCTGGGCGACTTCCAACGGCAAGGCTATCCGAATACGGGTCAGAACCGATAAATGACGGCGCTATAATTGTCTCGCAATCGTGGAATAATCCTTCACCAACAACTATTGATTTACCTGTGTGATAATGACCAAATATCGCAAAATCATAATGCGTTCTGGTCATAAATGAAATGTCGCGTTGATACCGCTCGATGTTCTTAACGTTGTGACCGTGCGCCGCAAGAACATTAAAGTTAAATATCTGAAAGCTCAGATAATCCTGGTTCTCTGGCGCGAGTTTAACCTCAACTCGGTCATTCTCGCTAACAGCCGTTAGAATGTAATTTGATATTATATATGTTACATCTTCGGCGGAAAGCGCGTTCGCCTTTGTCCCAAAAGGGCGAGTCTGCGTATGATTAGCATACGGTACATGATAATATGTAACTCGGCAAGTCTGCGATATATCGTTCAAAAAGCGTGAAATTAGAGTTGCGACATCAACAACTGATTTGACTACGGGCTGCTGATTAAGCTGGATGTCTGAAAGTCTTAACAATCCCTGTACATCATCCCCGAGGTTGATTATTGTGAGGTGTGTGAGGTTATTATCCTTTATGAAATCCAGTGTTCTTTCCCGTAGTATTGCAAATCTTCTTGCGCACTCTTCGACGTTGTATTCATTATTCAAGCTGCGAAACTCAGCGCCAAGGTGTATATCCGAAATCGTCAATACATATTCCTTACTATTGGCTTCACACGGTTCTACATCCGCGGGAATATCCACAGTTGTAAGCGGTATCTGTTCGGCAATATTCTCGTAAAACAGTTCGCGGCGAGCCTCTTGCGTATAATATCTGCCATATTCTAGCCTCGTAGTCGAGAGCTTACGGCGTTCTTTGTAAAGCGTCTCTTCCTGTTCTTTAAGGTCAGCAAGATACTCGTTGCCTTTCTGCTTTGCAAAGACATTGTTGTAAAACCGCTTTCCACTTTGATATTGTTTGCGGAATGCACTTTCGGTTCTCCACTTGTCTTTCGGCAGTTCAAGCTGTTCATTGATAGTTGGGGTCACAACATCCCAGTTGGCATATTTACCACTATCAATAAGCTGACCTATTCGCCAAAGATACTCTTCTGTATTCTCGTCGCTACGTTTCACAAGTTCTGCGTTTTTACTGCCCAACGATTTCAGCCCTCCTCATTTTATCAATCTCTCTAAGGACTGCGGGACGCTCTTCGCAGTAATACGTCTTTGAATTTGCACCACGCTTTCTCTGTGAACAAACCTTTACACTCAGGTCTTTAAACTTCTCCCTCAGTGCAAAATATTCCTTCTGTGTAATTGTTATCATCGTTTTGTTTCTCCTTTTATTCTTCATATTAGCTCATTCGGTTGACGATATTGCGCAGGAAAGGTGCGCCGAGCTGAAGCCCTAAACGCATAAACTAGCTTGTCGGTCGCAAGCCCTTCCAATCACCCATCGTCTATAGCCGACGAGATTTCATTTTTTCTCTCCATTAAGGGGGTAAATTTGACCCCCTTTTTACGCTTAAAAATCTCGAAAAAGCCCGATAATACTTCGTTTCCGCGATTTTTAAAGTTATCATGATGTGCTCAATTTTTTCGCCATATACCTAACATGCTGAAGTTCGGCTTTACGTTTCTTCGCGCATTCATCGCAGCGAACCTTTCTGTTTGCTTTGCCTTTAGTAGATATCTCTTTACCACAATCTATACAGAACGAGCGCTTCTTCTTGGTCGCCTGTCTACAAGCCGTACAACAATACGTCTGGTCTTTACGAGCTTTAATAAACCTCTGACCACAAGTCGGGCAAACAGCACTATTCTCGTCGATGTTATGTCTCAGGTTCTGATATACAACGTCGCCGTATATCGTCCAGAACGCCCGCTTCTTGCTGTTGCGCTTTTCCGAGAATAAGTAAACAACAAGAGCGTCAACAATCTCCTGTTCGGTATAGGGGAGTTCAAGCATTTCTTCTCGAACCGCATCAAAAACAGCATGATAGTTTGATAAGCCCTCTGTACCAGTCTGATTGAAGTTAAGAGAGCTAGTAAGTTTGACGAATTTTTCCGCAATGTCTTCGTTCAACGTTGCGTGACTATTATGTAAAAGCATCTTGTAATTAAATATTCCTTTTATGTTCAGCTTGAAATTGAGCCTATAACGCTTCGGTGGAAACAGCTTATATATGCGGTTAACTGTAGAATCGTTAAGTGGTTCAATCTGTTTATCGTCTTTATCCTTAGCGTACTTAAAGAACGCGGGAACTTTAGACTTTGTGTGACGAGTGATTATGTCATGCACCCAATCGGGTTCTTCTGGTTTATATAGAGTCTTAGCGTAATCCACGGTGAAATTCGTCTCCATGCAAAGCCATTTGATGACTTTCATTTTTTCTTCGTCTATTTCTCCGCTATTCCATATCTTTGTAATTGCATTACTTATTTCTCCAATGTTGCCCCCCGTGTATGCGGCAACAAGCCCGTCATAAATATGGTCAGGGGTTATCTCGGTTGCGCCTGCTTTCGCCATATAGTAATATAGCGGAACAACATCGCCGTTTACTCGCTTGACTGCGTTTATAATTGTCTTATTGTCAACTAAAAGTAATTTATCTCCATCAACCACTACCTAGAAATAGATAGCAGACTATATCATCATCATATCATCACTGACTTAGATGCTTCGCGCTTCCACATACGGAATTTCGCCGTATATGTACCCATACTCGGTTACTTTCCATTAATCTCAGAGAGATAAATGAATACCCTTTCGATAGTCGTTGCACTTTTGCAAAACCTATTTTTGCACTTAGCACAGGACATTACCCCTGTTAGCACAATCTCTGTTCGCCATTTCCTGCAAATCCTAGACGTAGATTGTACACCCTACATTTGTAGGTTCACGAAGTTTTATATCCTTATGTTTTCATAAGGTTCGACATTAATGGTCATCGAACTGGAGAATTTTACTTATTAAATCATGACAACTTGTATATACCGCGTTCGTACAGAACCAGTCCTGAATACATTCCCTGCTATTGGTACTACTATCTGATGTAGTATTTTTTCTAATAGCGTGTTCCAAAAAAAGGTGCGGTGACCTAAGACAATCAAGCTCTTTATTATCTTCAAATAGTTTACAAGACACTTCTCTGTCAGCTAATAATCCATTCGGATTTTCAATCCCCATAAACCAATTCTCACAAACAGCATAAAAATCAGGTAATACAAATGTGTATTTACAATCCAGCTTGAATTTGCCCGACCAAAGCTCACCTTCTAAGCTCTTCTTTAAGTCTCTAAGCGTCGCTTTAGTATAAGGGTCAGCCAATAGCTCAGGATAGACATTAAGACATTTTTGAAACCCTGATTTATATATCCTCTCGTCGTCCGCACCGAATACTTTCAGCATCGTATTCGGATCGCTACACATCTTTATAATTTCTTCATCGTTACGTTGTGCGAGACTGATTATCTCGGCATCGGTCAAATCATAAAGCGTCTGTATCATTTGATAGTTTATCTTAGCATCTGGTATGTTATCTTCTTCAACATTACATCTGCCTGCGGTGCAACCATATTTTTTGAAGCGGTCTTTATAATCTTGCCAACTATCGTAGAATTTCCAAAGTTTAAATTGCGATTTCGTCAGAATAATACGAATATCTTCGGCAATTATATCATGCTGTTCACCGTATATGTCGGTTACAATGGGAGAACAGTTATTCTGTTTTATAAACTTATCGAACGGGAATACTCCTAGGAGTCCTTTAACGAATGGTAATCTTACCATAAAGTTTTTCTTGCTAACGGATGGAAGCATCATGCCGCACCCGTCCGTCTGTGCTATCGGGACATCCATTTGCTGACGAGTGATAGAGAAGTCCTTGTCTCTCATAAAGTCTACAAAACCATTTACATTATTTTCGAAGTCTTCTATAATGATACAACGGTCTATATCAAAGCCCTCCCATAAATCGCTTGCGCTATTAGTTAGGGCGGTGTAACTCAAAAACTTGTTAATGTTCATTCCGCCTTTAGCATTAATTTCTTCTATTGTCATGCCTGCGGTCAGTGTATTCCACTGCTCTTTCAATAAATCCTCACGCACCGCAACAAACTTCTTTGTTCTTATCTGCCCCGCGCTTGCCGAGAAGAACACATACTTCTTGCCGTTCATCATAAATCCGTTATGTAAAATACTCTTAACCACATCAAAGAAATACACCTGTACAATAACGATTTCCTCGTTGAGCTGTCTTTCTTTAAGCCCGAAACACCGCGTTAGGTTCGAGTCGAATATTGAAACCTGGCGGCGAATTGTCAACGTACTCGGTCTGACCTCGCGTGTTAGCGGTATATTTTTTGCAAGCAAGTCTTTGAGTTGTGCCTTGTGGTTGGCGATAAACCGCCTGAGTACGTCACGGCGGCGCTTGTGACTAAGTGTATATTTACAATTGTGTTTGCGCGACCTACGGGTTACTTTCTTATGTAAGAAACCAGAAGTTATCTTCTCTTTGTTTGTCCACTCGTCGAGCGTTTTGAGAAGATACTTTGCGCGGATAATCCTGTTTTCTATTGCTTTTTCTTCGTCTGTGTAGAAACAGGATGTGTCAAGTCCATAAACGTAATGAAGTTTTGATAATGCCATGTTTTGTCTCCTTTTCTTCTAGTGCTTGTAAAAGGTCGTGTGAAATAAAAAAAGCACGAGGGTTAGTCGTGCTTAATCTCGGGTATAAAAAATAGCCTATAGCGTAGAACTACAGGCTTTATCTGTTTGGGTCATCCTTTCTCATGCGTCCGCAGACGGCGAGCTTTCACGGTCGATCCGAAAATTTCCGAGGGTGTTAAACGTAATGATGAGGTCGGGGTCGGTGATTCTAAATTTCTTTGCTATTGGCTAAATAGAAACGCGACATACTCAAGCGTAACTCCACGGGCGGAGCCGTGCAAGCAGCTGTGATAAGATAGTCGAGCGTAAATCAAGGTCTGCTAAAGCAGATAACCAGTAGAGAGAAAAATGAATATAATTCGTATTGTGAGTGGTGCCGCATTCCGTCGGACTGATGGAACGAAAGCCTCGGCATTACGAACAACGAGAGTCATTCAGGGTTAACTACAGCTATGACCCTTAAAATATAAGGGGAAACCTTAACGAAGAAGCGAGTCTTAGGTATAAAGGGGCTCCGCCCCTTTATAGCGTCTTTTCTTTGTTATGCTTAATCCCCGAGTAACGTGTCACTTGTAGCTTGTCACCTGTATCGTGTATCTTGTTTCTTGTCTGCCTGCCAGTCTAGCCTCACCTCGTACTCACCCTTCGCCTGTCTCCCCAGACTGTTGGCACTCGTACAGCTCGTATCTATTCCTGATTTCCTCTCCACCCTTGCACCCGCTGTACTCGTAAGTTTTTATTTTCTTACTTGTATCTTGTCGCTTGCAACGTGTCACCGCGAGAGTCGAAACCGACTCCCGTAAATCTCTTCCATTATGGGGGTAAATTTAGCCCTGCTTTTTGACATAAAAAAACGCGGAAACTCCGAAATATCGGGGTAAACCGCGAGTCATTAAGTTGGTTCGATGTGATTAAAAACCCGACTTAGTTGTCGAGCTTGAGATATGTAAGGTCTCTAAGAATAGAGAACTCGTGAACGAAAAATCGAGGGTAAACGTAGGTGGCACGGGCGATTTCACGGATTTTGGACATTCAAGATATGTGGCATCGTATTAAGCCAAAAAATGAGTAAAATCCCGATGATACCTACGAATAGCTTATTTTGTTAACGATTCAAGATATGTGGCGTTTTCATTTTATTTGAACAAACGCTCCTAAAATTTCAACCTTGCGATAATCACTTCCACAATATAAGATATGCGGATTAATGCAAGTCCTCATGTTAGCATCTTCATTCCAATAGCTAAAAAATGTGAATAAGCGTTCTTTTTGTCCTCGGTAGTCAAATACAAGTTGTTTATAAATATTCTTAAATCGTTTGATATTCTTTCTGTCATACCCGAGAATATCGCATATTTCTGAAATTTTAAGCGGCTTAATTTTGTCTAATTCTGTTTCTCTTGGATTTTCACATATAATATTATATTCAATATTAATATATGGAAGTAATTGAAATATGTAACCTAAATATCTATGTTTCGTTGGTGGGGTTGCTCTATATATATTTCGTATGCTTTCTATATATACCTTTTGGTATTGACAAGTCGTATCAGAAAGTTTGCCTCGTACTATTTCGGAACAGCATAGTTTTAACCCATCTTCCCCAAAGTCTGAGATATATACATCACATACTTCTTTCCAAAATTTATGGGTTGTTCCAGTACATAAACCAAGTATATCTTGTAAATCAGATTTTTTCATTTTCTGCTTTTCGGTCAACATAAACTCATTATTATAATTGAGGTATGTGCAAAGGTATATAAGCCGAGCAGCGCTCTCAGCTGAGATATTTCCGAACTTATGCTCTCGCATAACAAAGTAGAAATACCCAAGCTCGTCTTGTATCTTGCGGCGCATCTCTCTTTTAATCTGCCGCTCTTTCAATTCGTCGTAGGCTTCCTGTTGCTTTGGCGTTATCACTCTGCTACCGATAGGAATTATCACCGCCTTAGCTTCTGTAACTTCGCCCGTGTCTTCATCCACCGCCAAGTTGCTTTTTGTCTCATCTAAAAACTTGTACATAAATCCTCCTGATAATATTTTTTCTCCCACAAGCGGGGTGAAAATGAGCCCTGCCGAGTCGTGGCATTCGTCGGCTGACAGGGCTATCATTTGGCGATGAATTCACCGAAGAGGGACAATTTGTACCCTCGATATTCAGTTGTCAAGTTTCGTTGTCTCCTAAGCGGGGCAAGACATTGTCTTTCTGTAATTATTCTTCCCCGAAGATTGCCTGTATCTCGTTGTAATACTTATCTTTGTTCTCGCGGGTGATGCCGCAGTATCTCAGCGTCGTTCTCGAAGAAGAGTGGTTCATCATGTCCTGGATGACCGCGAGGGCTTCCATATCATTCGGGTGGAGTTTGAGGTTCCAGTATCCGAATGTCTTACGCATCGAGTGAGCACCGATATGCTCTTCAAAGCCGAGTTCTGTATTCAGCTTGTGCAGGATGCGGTAGAGCTGACTTTCATCCATCTTGCCTTTGCGCTCGGAAAGAATGAGGTAATCGTCGAAGTTTACGGTATCAAGAATAGCGATGTAGTCGAGGATTGCTTTCTTAGCTGTGTCGTTGATACGCGGCTGATTGGTTTTGCGCGTCTTGCTTTCGATACACCAGATATAATCCTTAACAGTTCCGTCCTCATTGAGTACGTCGCCAATTTTCAGGCTGAGTAAGTCACCGCCACGAATGCCAACGGATACGCCGAGGGTGAACAGCATATAGTTACGAGCGCGGTGCCACTTGGACTTGCCTTTAGTGCGGTAGAACTCCTGCGCCATCTGAATATGTTCAAGAGTGCGGATAGGTTCGTCTTCCTGTGCCTTCTTGATGCCACGCGAATTAACGGTCGAAGTCGAGCGACGGACGCGCTTTACGGTGAGGTCGATTGTCTCGTGAGTTTCCACGGCGTTGTTACCAACGGTCTCGGTGCGGCTGATTTCGATAATGTTTGCTTTTGTCATATTTTCGTCCTCCTTTAGTCTTTTAGTCTTACTATACCATACCTATGGGAAAATTTATGAGGGCTATTTGGTTTGACCACCCTCCGTTTACTGTATCTATATTATAGCATAGAATCGGCGGTTCGTCAAGGTAGAGTTCATACTATGACATACCTCAATGGGGGCGGGGATGGCGAGAGACGAACGGAGAGGTGGAAAAGCGGCGAGGTAATTTTGGGGCGGCTGTAGGACAAGATAGGGGGTAGAACGCCTCAAATCGGGGATTTTCGGCGGTACACGGGAATTCTGAGGCATAGTACAAGGTAAAAGCCAAGCGTTCATAGAAATTTTACAAATGGGTTTTTGAGGGGTTCATATTGTGGAATTGAAAAATAGCTTGCAAGTAGAAAGTTTGCAAGTGAGGGGGAAATGGGGAGAGGGGGAGGAAAGAGGGAAAAGGGGAAAAGCGGTGGATGATGAGGCGACTGTAGCTGCATCAGACCTCGATCTTTTGGGCTTTTTCCGAACCTACCCCGCCTCAAAAGTTGTAAAAACTAGCACTCAATCCACTTGCATGACTCTGTAAAAACCTTGCAAATCAGCCTACAAAATTAGCATTCCTTCCTTTTTAAAAGAGATTTGCACATTTGGCATATTGTGCCGCTTGCATTTTGTTGTGGGGTATGGTATATTAACATCGTCGGGAGCGACAGTAAACACTCACCCAAACTATACCAAACAATCCCGCACACTCTGAGGAAGGGGAGACATCTATTCAAGAGTGTGCATCCCGCATCCATAGGGCGACTATATCTGAGCTGGGCTGCGCCCAGCACAATCAAGGTGTGATGTCTATGTAGATGGCATCTGCGACCCCTTGAAAATTGATGATGTAGCCACAGCATTGACCGACTGGGCAGGTATTGACGGTATACCCCGAAATGTCATCAAATGGGCAGGACAGTTTGCGCTGACTGGAGACAGCCAGCCGTGCCTTGACAGCGTGTTTTAGAGCGCTGATTATTCAAGGGTAAATTGCAAGCCTCATCTATCAATAGTATCTTAAATGTGCTGGCTGTGCGGTTATTACAGCCACGATGACTAGAGAAATAAAGCGGCATCAAGTCAATTGACTTGACAGATATAAACTGTAAATCAAGGGGCATTTTGCACCCTTTTGAGATATGACAGCCTGCGGCATCGTGGGCTGTCAAATATCACGTTAAAAAGCGGACAGCTTGACAGCGTGAACCATCATACATAAGCCGCAGTTTGCGGTAATTTCAGACAGGGCATACTATGCCCGAAAACGGAGGTATTCATTATGAGTAAAGCAAAAAACACACAGGCACAGGCTACACAGGCACAGGCTACACAGGCACAGGCTACACAGGCACAGGCTACACAGGCACAGGCGCAGACAGTTGACATGACCGCACTGCCCAATTTTGCCACAGCCCTTGCAAGGTTGTCAGCTAATACGGCTGACCCCGTTGTTATAATGGATGTCAAGAGCCAGAAGGCGTTATTAGAGGAAAACGCGCCCAGAACATGGGATGAATTCAAAATGTATCTGGCACAGATTAACTATGTGCTGACCCCTACAAAGCGCATCCTGTGCGATATAGGTGGAATGACAGCCGCCGATTATGCGCGTTTACAGGGGCACCTTGATTGCCTCCGCTATTGCATGACAGACTGGGTATCATGCAAGCGCAGACTTGATACCGAAGGGCTGACTAAAGCTAAAAAGAAGGATATTGCCGCCCTTCTTGAAAACGCTCAGCGCAGTGTGTATGCCGCTTTAAAGGGCGTTAAAAACATACTGGGCATAGAAAACAAAGCAACGCCCACAGACTGTGACTGGCTTGCAAGCCGCTGTGTGACGGTGAAATATCGTGACCGCACTAACATCACGCTGGGTTATACGCTCAGCGTATCTGGCAGTATGTCAATACTGTCTAATATATTCAAGCTCGTCTCCGCTCAGGCTGATGCTAGCACAGCGCTTGAAAACGCTCAGGCGGCACTGATTAAGCGCAGGGCTGAGGGCATCAAGGCGGCTATTGCTGAAATGACAGCCCTGCCTGACGACAGCGACAGCGCACAGGCGGGCGGCGAAAAAGTCGTATTAGTACCCACAGCCCCCGACGCTGACGGTACAGCGGGCGTAACTCGCAAAGCTGTAAAAGAATAAACACGAGCCCCTTCGGGGGCTCTTTTTTCATGCCTATTTTTTTTCGCGCCCGATCCGCGTATATTCGCACGTCGGGCGCATATATTCGGCGTACTTAACGCGCCGAAAAAATTTTTTTCGCGCTCCCCGCTTTTACGGCAGAACGCGCGAATTTTTCATTTTTTTCGGGTGCCTGTGCGCATTTCGCGCCCAAATTGCGCCCTGTGGTCAGTTGGCGGTAGACCTTAAACAGAACCGCTCCCGCAGCCGAAACGCTGTAAAACTAGAATTTGTGGGCATACTATGCCCAAACTGCGCCCTTTTAACAGAGGGCTGACGGGCGTATTGCGCCCAATTCGGAGGGATTTTTTATGTCAAAATATAACATTAGGCTTGCAAAATTTCCTAGAGATTGGTATGGCTTTTCTGTACCCGAAGGCGCTGCTTTTGGGTCAGAATACCTCACTTCGGGGGATTTTGAGTCCCAAAGATACTACGACTATGTGTATCTTGGGCAGAACCGTCCCGTAAAGCGCCCAGACGGAACTGTCTGTGGGCGTGAAGTGAAGATTTTTCTTCACCATCATGACGATGCAATAGCTCATGCAGAAAAGTCAGATGAAGAACTTTTCCACGGTTTTTTTAAGCCAGCGTGGTTTTTCTGCGCTAAAGGTTCTCTGGCTGAGAAGTTACTCAACCGTCATATTAAGACGGTGAAGCGTCAAAAGCCCGATAACAGGGCAGAACTGCGCAATTTCCACATCCGTGAGACAACGGATATGAGCAGCGCGATTAAGCGCCCCAGCTCAGCGGGTGCAATATTCGCGATGGTTCGCAACGGTCAGTAACCACGCGAACCGATCCGCGCAGAGTGCGTATAATGCCCATTCTGCGCCTAATCAAATATGGAGTCCAACGCCCCATTTTCCTCGGATTTTGGGGCGATAATTATGCCCAGATTTTCGCGGGCGAAAACTCCTAACCCATGCCCCCTCGGGTGCTCCCCACGCGGGTAAATTGCGCCAGAACGGGACAAACATATAAAAATCAAGGGGCGAACTGTGCCCCAAATGGAGGTACGATTATGAGATATGAAAAGACTTGGCGGGAGATAATCCCGCAGATGATACAGGCTGCATACGAAGACGCTGAAAGGCGTTTTCGCCGTAGTAGAAACCCTCATGGTATGGCTTTTTGCTACTTTAAGGGTGTGAGCCCTGAGATATTTTCGGGACTCAAAAGAATTATGTTTGAGAGCCGCGTTTACTACAGCGGCAATAATGAGTTTGACACTAAAACTACCTATAAAGTAGTTATTAGTGTTAATTGCAAGGATAATAGGCTCATGTCTAAACTGTGGTATTTTGAACCCGTGACCGAATAGAACACATATTTCCCGCGAATTTCCACCCAGAATTTTCTCGGGATTTTTTATCCGAAATTTTCCCCAGATTTTTTCTCGGGATTTTTCTTCGGAGATTTTTCTGGGATTTTTATGCCCGAATTTCTTGGGCAAATATTTTTGGAGGTATAAAAAATGAATTGTATCGAACTAGACATTCTCAGACAGAGAATACAGCATGAGGTAATACCTGGCGCTGAGGAAGAGCGTCAGCTCAAGATAAAAGCAAGAAAAAAGTGGAACTGGGGTTCTGCTAATAGGATAGAAGAAGTCATGCGCGGAGAAGACCAGATACGCCTCGGCTGTATCGAGAAGTCGGACGCAAAATTTATCTGCGCTGTCATGAAAGACGCAAAAGCGAGATACATAGGAAAAATGCAGCTGCGTTCTGATATCCCGTATAGGCTGGTAGTCATTGCTCGAAAAGACGGCTTGGACTGGTTATTTGTCGAGCTGACAGAGGAGGTATAAGCATGAAAGATTTAACTACACTTACTGCACTTAAAGCCCTCGAAAGGGCAAGCTATTACAAAAATCTCGCGGACTACATTCGCGACGACGACCCCGAAGGCGCAGAGGAGTACGATCTTTACGCTGAATTCTATAAGGATTTGGCGAACAAAAAAGCGGCAGTAGCCGTTATTCTGTGAAGGAGGAAAACATGAAAACGTTTGGATATAAGCAGCATAAGACTTTTAAAAAAGTTATGAAGCCCAAGAACGAAGAAGAGCAGAAAGCCGCAGAACTTTTTGCGGCATTTTTTGCGGGCTATGTAATCCCCGCTTACATGAACAACCACTATGAGCCGTATGGTCTTATCGACGGTGAGATGTGGTTCATCGACACTGATACAGGTGAACTCACCGACTACGACGACCTGTGGGCGATGTGCAAATTCGCCGCAGAAATTGTCAACGGCGAGGATGACGAAGATGACGACGAGGAGGGGTAATATAAATGAAAATTTTTATAAACGACGGCGACGCAATACGCCCAATTTGGGAAAATTTTAAAACACAGAGTTTTGACTCGCTCTCATTCGTTGATGGTGAATTATGGGCGGAAACTGACGAAAACGGCAGAGTTATCGTTGTGTTTGTCGGTGTTTTTGCTGATAATGATGAGTGGGAAAATTTAACTGGAGAAATCCAGTTTAAAACAGATATAGTTGCGGTTGATGAAGATAATATTCGTAACGCCGTATACTGTTATGAAAGGGTAGTAGACATATCTAATACCTTAGAACTCGTTTGAAAGGATGATAAAAATGACGGTAAGAGACATCATGAATAGAACCACTATGCACGGTCTCCGCGACGTGGTTATAACTATACACGAGAATTCATTCTCATTTTCATTCACCAGAGACGCGGTTGATGATGATGATTGGTTTGATATCGTAGAGGAATATTATGACTGTGAACTGAAAAAAGTTGAATTCGGTCACACAGAGGACGGACTCATAGAAGTTCACTTTTATATAAACAGGGAAGGAGAAAGATAATGAAGTTAGTTAAGAAATCGGGCATATTCAAGAAGCCCGAAGTTATCAGAAATTTCGAGAGCGTAACCGACGCGGTTCACTCCCTCGCCGCAAATCCCGAACTGTTTAAGTTATTCTTCGAAGGCGACGACGGCAAGACCTACTTCGTAGATTTTGGTAAGTCAACCGTTGGGCTTCTCACTGCCAGTATTGATTGGCTAAAAGAACCCGCTGACATGAGTGTTAAGAAAGCCCTCAAAGCGGGCTATCACGCACTTATTCCGTAGAGTTTCCGTCCCCGATTTTTCGGGGCTTATGAGCACACTGGTCAGCCTCCCTGTGGCGTGCTTGGATAACGCTAATGACCAACACAGAAAGCCGCACAAGACAGCCTCCATGTGGCGCGGCTTGGGTAATGCTAATGTCTTATTACTCACACGTTCCCGACTTTGTGTGAAAAAACTGCTGATAATTTATTGTAAAGGAGGTGATTGCTTTCTGATTTAATCATGCGTGGACGCGACAGCGCAGAACAAAGTGCCGCGGGAAATTTGCCGACATATTCAGTCGAATTAGCTCAGAATTTTGTTAGGCATTTTTTCTTGAAATAATTAGGCGGGGTAGCATCCGCAAGAAAGGGGTGATGATATATATGTCGCATTTCTATTGGTTCGCCGTAGAACCGCCGCGCTTCGGAAATATTCGGGGCGTGGAAAATAAGCCGACGATAGTGGTCGGCGTACTTGTGCATTACGGTTTGTGCGCAAGACAAGCCCTCATGGTGAAATTGGCAAACACATGGGATTTAAGTTCCCACGGAATTTTCCTTGCGAGTTCGAGTCTCGCTGAGGGCATCCTCTTCTAGTTATACCTCCTTCAAGGCGGCGTGGAGATTTCTGCGCCGTCTTTATGCGCCATTAGTTCAACGGTAGAACACGGGTGTCTTGTATAAGACACGCACAGCAATATTTTTACTGCTTACCAAGACCGAGAAGTGGGTTCAACTCCTACATGGCGCACTCAGGACAACCTAAAACGCAAGTGATAGGAAGTGTGCGGCTTTGATTTGCTGCCGTATTGCAGGCAAAGCATCCTGCAATCATTTTATGGATGCGATCAGTACCTACGGGGAAGGATGCGCCGAGTCGCACTGTCCTAATTTTTAGTGCCGATTTTTTCGGTGATTTTTAGCGGGCAAATTGCCCAGAAAGGAATTGATAAAAATGAAGAATTTTAGGTTCGTAGATAAGAGAACAGGCAAGCTGTGGGTAGAGCCCGCCGCTGATTTCAGGACAGCAAAGTCCAAGATTTTCAAGACCCTCAATATCAAACCCCACACGTTCGTCACGAAGAGTGTGATGAACACATGGGTTATAGAAAGGTAGGCGAAAGAAATATGCTGAAACTTTTATTCCAGAAATTTTTCGGTAGAAAGAAGCAGAGCATAGCCGACGAGGTCAGGTATTACCGCAGCCTCGCGGCTTACAATAACTAACCAGGAGGTATTATTATGGATTATGTATTGAAGGTTCCCAGTAAGAGTTTTGCAGAAGCCATCGTCAGCCCTGAATGGTATCAGAGTTACATCTGGTACGAACGCGAATGCGGCGATATGGCACCAACAAACTCTCTTACAGAAGAAGAAGAGAGAATGTTCAGGATGTATAAGTCAAGGCTTTTTAATCCTGTAAAGGTGATTAAGGGCAGTGATGCCAAAGCCTATATAAAAACATACGGAATCCACGACCCAAGACTGCTCAAACTAGAGCTTTGCGACGACAGATATTATATGTTTGTTCCTATCCGTAAAAACGGAGCCTGTCGCTATCAGGCGATAAGGTTTTTCGCTAGTAATATAGCGTATAATGTTAGAAAATATTACGCGCTAAAGGAATATATTGACAAGAACAGGAATTTGGATATATTCCAGATGCCCGTGTCGGAAATTGATTACATTTAGGCGGCTGTAAGTCGTCAATAATATAGGAGGTTCTTATGAGTAAAAACAATATGTATAAAATCACCTCATTTTTTTATGATGGTAATAAGGTGACTGCAATTCAGACAGAACGTGATTCTTGCCTGTCTTACGCAAAAGATACAGTTGAATGGAAAATCAAATCCCACAGCAATGATAAGAATGATAAAATAGAACTCACATATTCCGATGATAAGACTCTTATCTATACCGATAGCAAAGGTTTTATCAGATATCTCATACAGGAGTTTTCCGTTAAGATAATCGACGATACAGTAGACTTTTCTACGAGTTATACAGACCATCTCGTCTGGGATATCCACGCCAAAAATGCAGATATAGGCGTGGTTATCGAACACATAGATAGGACTGAACTGTATATATAACAGCATAACAGGAGAAAATACCAATGTATAAGTTTGTAGAAAGAAAAAAAATGGCAAGGTTTGGTTTGAGAAGGGTGCAACCTATCTTGAAGCCAAGAAAAAAATCCTGAAAATTCTGGGCTATAAGTCCAACACTCAGGTAATGAGACATAAGTTTAATACTTATATTATAGGCTAATCAGAAAGGATTTCACAAATGGAAGATAGCGTATACAAAATTTATCGCAGAACCCCATGTAGCGAAGGACTCGATAAGCCCGACGTATTGGTGTTTGAAACAGAGTGTGCTTTGTATGTTACTGAGTATTTAGAAGAACAATATGAGTTATACTGTTCAAAAACAGAAGCGCCTGTAGACAAATTTTTATATCTTAA
>Ga0326513_10000361_pt1 | contig 37908 bp, 54 predicted proteins | sample 2_2465_0518_D_FD_203654 | JGI IMG/M metagenome (GOLD analysis project Ga0326513, IMG submission 203654) | Bovine rumen microbial communities from UC Davis, California, United States - 2_2465_0518 | ecosystem: Host-associated > Mammals > Digestive system > Stomach > Rumen | place: USA...
AAACAGCCAGAAAGAAAAAAAGATTGGCATTCTAATATCAAATTGAACCGTATGTACGAATTTTATAATAAACTGTACGGCATTTTATATGAAACATTTTATGATAAAATTTCGTCTTATTTGAAACTTGGCAAAGAAAATCACGACAAGGTTTATAATCAGGCGTTAGACCAAGAAAATAAAAAGACCTTGTTGGTGTCTATTAAAGATATGTTGGACACAGGTGAAGTTGTTGCAAGTTCCGAATACAAGACCGTGTACAAAAAAGAAGTTTTGCCGATTGAAGAAATTGGCAATGTGGACCCGGCGTCCATTGTGTCTGTTCGTGAGAACTCCTTTGTTGTCCGTCAAGAAGTCGAAAAACGATTGAACTTTGTTCGTATCGACCCGTGCAATTTCGTGTATGACCCATTGGTAACACCTTGCACGGAAGACTTCTACGAATGCGATAAAATTATCAAACAATGGAAAACTCGCAGAGAAATCTTATCAAACAAGAGTTATGAATTAGACCGTCAAGCATTTGAAGAAGCATTTGCTCAGCCGTCTACACCAAACTTACAAGAACAAGACGACACAACTACATATAGTGTTTATCGTTATAACCAAATTGAAGTTCTGACGATGTTCGGCACATTCTACATTGGCGGAAAAGCATATGAAAACTATGTTGCTGTTGTGATTGGTCGTGCTTTCTTGGCATATTTTGCACCTAAGGGCATATACACACCAGACGTGTATTATTTCCCATTCCACGCCCGTGGTAATGGTGCTCGTGGCGTTTCTCCTTTGTTCTACATTGCTGACCTTTGTAAAGCCGAAGAAGATGCATACAACGACACTCGTGATGCTGTAAAATTACAGATAAACCCTTGTCGTTATGCACCTACGGGCTTCTTTGAAGAAAATAATGTTAAACAAGAACCGGGCAAAATCATTACATATCGCCTTGGTATGCAAGACCCGAACGCAATTATTAAAGAAACTATTGACGCACAACCTGCAATACAATCGTTCCAAGAAACAACAAAACAGTTGGAAAAAGAAATTGCTGGTATTGATAATGGACAGTTGTCAGTAAAATCGGAAGCATTAACGGAAGAAGAAGTCAAACGTATTGCTGTTAGTGAATCTTTGATACCAAATATGATTATCAGCGGAATTATGCTGAACATTGTAAGTCGTTACTTGAAAGATTGTGTTGAAATGGTTGACGGTCAAGAAATGGACGGCACAGTTGTCAAAACCGCTTGGGAATATGCAAACGAACAGTTGCAGATGCAGAACATTGTAGCTTTGATTGAAAAAGTCGCACAAGCCGACCCAACAATGCCAAAGTATCAAGATACTGCTGCGAGAGCATTACAGGCAATGGGCGTGAACCCAGCCGACTACTTGAACGATGGCCGCACACAGCAGATTATACAGAACTTTGCTGGCTTGTCAGACGAAGTATTACAACAGTTGGTGCAAGTCGGACAACAGTTGCAAGTTGAACAGAACAATTTGACTAAAGCAAGTAAGATGATGGGGCAAATAATGGACGATGAATACCGCAAAGTATTGCGTAAGTCGTGGGAAGAAACAGGTGCACTGCCTGAATCTGTAATTGTGCCAAACGGACAAGGGGTTATGGAAGTTCCTGTTACAAAAGTTCTCCCTGAAACACAGGTCAAAAACAAAACATCAACAACGGCGGACTAGGAGTAGAAAATGAAATCGTTTAAGCAACTTTTACAAGAAACTCTGAATCAACGCCACATTGTCGACAATCGTCAAGTGGTTGATGTTGCCGATATTACGCCGTCTGTTTTGATTGCTTTTCATCAGGCGTGCCTTGACGTGTTAAACTTGCATAACTGGGTTTGGAATAACAAGAAAATTGTTTATACAACTTCTGCTGGTCGCACATCGTACCCAATGCCATACGGTATTATGAAAGGTATGACTTTGACAGACCAAGATGGTAATGAATGTCCGCTTGACTATGTAAACAAGTTGACGGCAAAAGAAGGTTGCCCGACACAATGGACACACGATTGGGAAGAAGAAGAAATCGCTATTGCGCCAGCAGAAAAAGACGCTAGCCACACAATGACTATTGAATACTATGACAAAAACATCGCTTGTGTTGGTCCACGTTCTGACAAGGTTTTCTTGAAGGACTTTGACGATGAAGGCACAGTTGCTTCTACGGACAACCAATTCTTAAATGTACCAGAAACGGTTTATAATGTGTATGCACGTTGTGTTGTTACATTGGCACGAGTATATTTGAATGAAGGCGCACAACCATCTGTTTTGGCAGACCAAAAAGCCGAATTTGAACAAGCAAAGAACTCATTGTTAGAGTTTGCAAAAACACCATTCTACGATGCACAAAGGTATGAATTATGATGTATAAACTTGAAAACGGAAAATTAGTTGAAGCCCCAGCGGTCTGGAAAGGAATTGTTGGTTATAACAGAGACCTTGACCGTTTGGTAAAAGACGGCTGGAAACCTTTGATTGTTACTGGCGAAGGTGAAATTATTGAATATATTGAACACGCCGACCATATTGAAGAAAAACACAGTGTTCCGCCATACGACTATCGTGCTTTGCGCCGTAACGCATACCCAGAACTTGGCGATATGATAGATGCAATTTGCAAAGCATATGATGGCGATGCAGACGAATTACTTGCCTTGATGGCACAAAGAAATGTAGTTAAAGCAACAATAAAGAAAGACCCAGATGCCGATTAAAGTAGAACCTTTTGTGAACCCTTTCCGCAACCTTGTCAAAGAAAATGGCGACAAGGTCAAGGTTATTACACATAACGGAAAAACATACGAACAAGTGGTGCGTAAAAAATGACAACGAGAAATGTAAATCTTTTATGGAAAAACTTTCGTGGCATCAGAAAACTGAACAGCATTAACTCCGATGTTGAATTTGGTGCCGATATAGCACACGGCGTTCGTTTATCAAAAGAAAAATCTGGGCAATATCGCAGTATTCGTTCTTCTGGCTGGTTTAGTCAATATACAGTTATGGGCGAAGATGTTATTCGTTTATATAGTGCGAATATGTCGGGCTATCCATACCCAGACCAACTTGTTGCGTTCACAAAGACAAGTGGTGCGATAAATGTGTGGATGATTACAGATAACACCGAAGTTATTAACCCTGTGCAGATTGCTACTTTTCCGTCAGCACCAGATGTTACAGATGTTTGTATGACCCAGTGGGGCGACCGCTTGGTTATGGTTGTGGCTTTCGGCACATCAAATCTTGGGTTTGTTTATTACTCGGCAGACGCTACGATTGGCGGAACACAAATGGGAACCACAGACTTTTATTACAGATTGGTACCAATCGTTGAAACGACAACAAATAAACCTGTTGAAGAAATTACAAGTGTTTGTCCATATCGTTCTCGCTTGGCAATCAACGGCGTCACGACTTATACAGCAAACAATGCCGAAACAATTTATGGTGTTTGGTTCAGCGAAGCAGGTAATGCTATCAACTTTGCTATGACACCAATCACAAGTGCTAGCGAAACAACTCCGTTCTTTGTTGAAGTCGGCGACAAGATAAATCACTTGGAAGAATATCACGGGCTGACAGCGTTCGGCAATAACCGTTCTTATAATATTACAGGTACAAGTCAAAATGACTATAGAGTATTAGACTTAACAGCTAAGGGTGTTAAAAACAACGCCGTATTTACACTGAACGGACAGTGTGCTTATGTTGACTCTTGGGCGAAGAATATCTTCACTCTGCGTGATAATATTGACGGCACGATTGGGTTTGATAATGCGATTGGTGACGATATACAAGATTATTTACAAGATGTCGGCGATGTTACGATAAATGTGATTGGTCGCCGTATTCGTATGTTGAAGTCCAGCGGTCAATCGTTGGTCTATGATGTCGATGTTGGCGAATGGGTAGAAGAAAGTTTCACAACTAATTCTCGTGCAGTGACTTTCTTGAACAAGGAATATTTCTGCGATGGCACAACGACACTGTATCAGATTACAGATAACTGGGGTCTAGGCTCGCAACAGACGCCAAACGAAGACGGGTATTATTCTCACTATCGTACAAACCTTATGTGGTTAGATTCGCAATCTTCGGTCAAGAGCCACCTATATCCATTCGCTATAATTTTGGAACCAAATACAGCCAATGATTTCTATGTTAGATTCACAACCGATAGGGGCAACTCTATAGAAGGGCGAATAACCAAGGCTGGCTTTGCTAATGTTGCCACCTATTCTAATAGTGACAGCGTTCCCGAAGATGGTTCTAAATTTGTTTCAGATGACGAAGATTTATCCGGGCGTGTATTTTTTGCTTTAAGTCAAACGGAATTGTTGGTTACCTTGGACAGACCACCGTTTTGGCGTTATTTGCAAATCGATATTTACACAGTAACACCAGAGCAACAATTTAATATTTCAGGTATAGAAGCCAAAAACACGGAAATAAATACAGAAATGTTGGACTACTAGGAGAACAATATGATAACACAATTATATATTTTTGCGCCAGGTTCTTATGTAGTAGCAGACGAATGGAATGCAAACTTCCGCACAATTTACAATGCTAACTTGGCACACGTGGAAGCAATACAAGACGCATATAATACATTGGCTTTCCCAAGTAGCGACCTAAGTGATGTTTATTCGGCGGTTCGTAGCCAGCCAAACTGTTTTGAGATTAGTGGAACCGCAGTAACAGTTGCGCCAGAATGCGAATATTTTAAGGTTCTTGGCAGTGGCGAAGATTTAGTTATCAACATACCAACAGGACTGAATGCAGAAGCACGAGTGCTGATACAGATACAGGAAGACCGCAGTTTGTTGCCGTTTAGTATTGGATATTCTGGCACAACAATTATAAACCATTATAACAATGTTGGATATAACGCAGGATACTATTATATAATGATATATGAAACAAACGGGGTCGCCCAAGTAAAACTTATATGGACAGGAGTATAAAATGGCACTAAATATATTTGAAGCAGGAAAGGGTATAAACGCTACGAAAATAAATGACAATTTTTCGCAGGTTCAAAACCAATCTAACACAAATGAAACGGCGATAAATAATATTGCGAGTACCGCGCTGTTGAAAGACGGTAGCAATCTTACACAATCTGCTATAAACACTTTCCAGCAACAGACCCCGAATATCTTGTCTGCAGATGGAACAATATCGTTGGCTGATAACACAGCAAACTTTTTGACACTGACGGGGAACGGCACAATCTCGTTGCCCGCAATTGCTTCAGACCAATATAGCCACACAATTAGTTTAGTAGTGGCGGGCAGTTCTTATTCGTTAGATTTTAATACGGCAACAGGTGGTCGGCACTTGTTTAATAATCTAGATGTTGACCCAACCCAAACATATAGTGTATTATTTATCTATAATAAGTTAGACAATCATTGGTATTACAGTTTGACACAATAGGGGGCAAAGATGTTGCAAAAAGAGTTTTTTCAGGTTCAACCTTTTAATCCAAAAATTATTCCGTTGTCGCTTGTTTATGAAAGAAACGAGGTAGGGGCTTTTACTTTTTTGCTTCCTAATGAATATAATTATGTAAAAATTGAACTTGCTGGTGCTTGCGGTGGTCGAAGTTGGAACTCTGATGGTGGCGGAATATACCCATCAGGGACGCCTGGCAGAGGGGCTATTCTTGAATACACTATACCGGGTATAAGAAACAGGACTTTTACAGGAATTATAGGTGCCAGACCAACAATGACCTATGCCTCCGAATATATTGGTGGTGCCGGCTATAATAACGGTGAAAACTCAAATAAACATTCGGTTACGATTCAATACATAGCAGGTGGTGGAGGCGGAGGCAGTTCTGCAATCACAGTAGATTCATTGGTTTATGAGGCTTGTGCTGGAGGCGGAGCAGCAAACATCACCGCGTTGGCATCAGAAACATATGGTGGCAAAGGCGGCGGACAATACGGAGGCGCGAGACAGACGGCTTCGGATGGAAACGGAAAAGATGCCACCGACCCAGGAAGAATCGGGCTAAATTCTGGAAATGGTTATATAAAAATATGGGGCGGTTATAACCCGTATTACGACTAATGCATATACACTCAATACTTTCGCTATCGCCAGATGGCAAGGTACTCGCCCAGCAGTTATGGGAAGAGAATATGCACGAACCGTGGTCTGACTACAACGGCTCTGATATGTTTGTGGTTCTTGACGGTGGCGAAATCGTTGGGGGCTTTGCAGTGTACCTCGACGACACTGATGGCATTGTAGGCACTTTCTGTTCGGGCTGGGCAAAACATCACGCACACGTTCCGACAGACCGCATTATCAAACAGATTGTTAGCAATGTCGGACCAGTGTATTTCAAGACCGACCAGCGACCAGCAAAAATTTTATTAGAAAAAATCGGAGAAAAGGTCAAAACGACTGACCGATTTGTTTATTATATAGTAAAAGGTGAATAAAATGGGAAAACCAAAGTCTATTACGCCAGCACAGGTTGGCACAGATTATAACTGGGGCGAATTTGGCTCTGCAAATGTAAACGGTGTCAATTTGTCGCCTATGGCAACGTCTAATGTTCAGACCACACAAAGTGGCATCGGGCAGTATCTTAACGAACTGATAAATCCGTCTTATGACAATGAATCTTTTCGTGCTCGTCAAGAATTGTTAGATGCTAGCAATCGTCAATATGCAAACCAATTGGGTGCACAGGCTATGGCTCGTGGGGCTCGTGGTTCGGCTACACAAAATATCTTAAATTCAATCGCTGCAAATCGTAATATGGACATGCGTCAAGCAATGACACAAGAAGACGCTCGTGTGCAGAATATATTAAATGCTTTAGCAGGGATTGAAGGTAATTATTTCAACCAAGCAAATATAATGGGAAATAATATCTTAGAAAGAGTTATGGCAAACCAAGCAGCAGAAAATGCAGCACGCGATATTAACACGAAAAAGTATAATGCTTGGAAAGATAATCTTATTTCTGGCACTGCTTCTGTTGCAGGTTCGTTGATAGGTGCTTATTTTGGTGGACCTATGGGCGCGGCAGTTGGCGGACAAGCAGGCAGACAAGCAGGAAACACAATAAACACATTCCGTGGTGCTACAACTTCTGATGGAATGTATGGGGCATATGAAGGATAAGGGTAAAACAATGAACAAGTATTTAGATGTTGTTAATGATATAGTATCAACATTACAAAGCAATCCTGTGCGGAATGCTGGTGCTATGATGGGGATTACGCCTGTTTCACCACGCAAGGAAGTTAAGCCAACCGTAACCAAGACTTTTGTTTATCCTGATTATGCGGCAAAAGCAGAAAAACCTGCTATGATAAGTGCCATACAAGAATCTTCTACACAACCAAGTATAGCCACAGCAGAAGCATCTTCCCCTATGGCAGACATTTTGAGTTTATTGGCTAGTGGTTCAGGCAGACCAGTTCGTAACAAACAAATTCAAACCAAAACACCATATGCTAGAGAAGATATGATTGCTAGCCGTAATAAAATCGGTGAAGCGACAAGATACCTTGATGAAGCATTAAAACAACGTGAAAACTTTGGTTATTCTTTGGCTAATGCTTTGAGTGCTATACCACAACAAGAAGGTGCAGGCTCTTGGTTGTCTGACTTTGCCCGTGGTTTTGGTGGCGGTTTTGCTACACCTACAAACTTGGCTATTGACAGGGCAGTACGTGGTTATACAAACCAAACTAAAGACCTTGAAAACAGATTGAAGTACGATAAAGAATTGGGTGAAACAGTCGAAACAGATTTGGGCTATTTTTATCCTGAATCAAACAACAATGAACTTGCTTTGGCTATGATGTTGTTAGGCAAATAAGGGGAAAAAGATGAATGCAGTATTATTAAAGGCTTTGATGGACAAAAACACAAAGGATATGCAAAGACAAGATTCTTTGGCTAAAGTTCGTTCCTTGCAGGCTGATTACAATCAAGGTGTTAAAGACGCTTATGGTATTGAAAACATTGAAGAACTTGGCAACCCTTGGTCGCGTGACAGAATAGGTCAAGTTATTACTTCTCGTGCAAAAGACTTGGCAGGTGTTGACCCGGTTGTTTCTGCTGGTCGTGCCGCAATATCCGAAAGAAAAATGGGTCCATTATTTATTCAGTTGTTAAGAAATCAAGGAGTTCGTGATGCGTTCCAAGGTGCTCGTGAAGCCGAAATGCAAGAACCAGATTGGAGTGACCCACGTAGTGTTGTAGGGTTCTTTAACAGTTTAGAAGAATTGCTTGGTGGAACACCTACGCCATTTTCTGAACCAAGAAGAAAACAGACGCAAACATCAGCAAGCCCTGTATCAGTAAGTCCTGAATATGAAGAATTGTATAACAAATACAAAGACGTATGGAATAAACAATGAATAAAGATAATGAAAACATCTTAAATGTTGATATGTCAGAACTTGCTGACGTATGGAAAAATCTTGGTTCTAAGGAAAGAGAATATTTGGAAAACTCTTTCCGTTCGCACGGAGATAAAGACAAAGCCACGTTTGATGTGTTGCAAAAATGGGACACTGAATTTAATGCACCACGCAAGGTTGTTGAAGTCAAATCAGACAGAGATGTTTATAGTGCTTTGAAAAATGTATATGACAACACAAATAGTCTTGAAGAAGTTGTCAAGGTTGCTTCTTATAATGGGGTTCCAAAAGAAACTCTTGACACTTTTATAAAAGATAATAAGTTTGTCGAAGAATTACCAGTTCGTGGAGAAGAAAAACTTGGTGCTATTGCTCGTGGTGCCTTAGGTGGTTTATATGGCGGTTTCTTGAACGATTTAACTGGTGGTGCTTATTCAAAAAAATATACAGATGTTGTGCCAGAAGGTGTTGAATATGACGATATGGCAAAAACATTATGGCGTAGTGGCGTTCGCCAATCAGAAGGTTATGGGAAAGCACTTGGTGCTACAAACCCAAGTCAAGAAGTTGTTGGAAATATTATTGGTACAGTTGCTCCACTAGGGTTGGCAGGTACAGCAACAAAGGGCATAAAGGCAGCAAAAGGTGCAGGTGCAATTAAACGTACTTTAACCGCAGGTCTTCGTGGTGGTGCAACTGGTGCTTTATATTCGATACCTGAATCGTTATCAAAAGAAAATGTTGGTGACGCATTAGAAAATACTTTGCGTGACGCAGCAACTTTTGCGATAGCGGACTCTGCATTGACAGGTCTTGGTGCTACTCTTGGTGCGGTTGGTCGTGGCACTTCTCGTATTGCAAAAACCGTATCTACACCGGGCGAACATCTTACAAAAGCGTTTCCAAAGTTGAAAGCCGTAGAAGATATGAGTGCGGAAGAAATTGAACGTGGTATGAAAGCAGGTTGGTTGACGAAAGATAAAAAACTTAACGTCACTGAATATCTTGCAAAAGAACACGGTATGAACGCAACGGAAACTATGGAAAACCTTGCAAAATTAGCAAAGGGCAACCGTGAAGTTTATAACCAATTAAAAAGCGAACTGAAAAACTTTAATTATCGCCAAGCATTAGACAAGGCGGCACAAGACGCAATAATTCCAAACGCACCGCTGTCAAGATTTAATCAGGTTATGAAAGCGTTGCCAGAACGTTTGGCTAAATTTAGCGATGATATTATTGGTTTCACGGAAGAAGAAGGAATTAACTTGGCACAAACAATGCGTGCTTTCAATCAACAAATTAAACACGAATTGCGTTCAATTATAAGACCAAATGCAAAAGAATTGCGTGCTATGGAAAAATATCTGAAAGACGTTGAAACGGCTAATATGAAACAGTTTATGCTGAAGAAACTTCCATCTGAATTAAATGCCATTGACAAGACAAAAACACTTGGTTCGGAATTTGGAAGAATCTTCCAGATAACAAACCCTGCAAGTGCCTTTAAGGCTGTGTCAAATGTCGCCCAAGACCAAATGGAACGCAATTATATTCGTCAGATAATGGCTGGCGAAAAATATCGTGCAGAATCACCAGTTACAAGATTACTTCAACAAATTGGTAAAAAAGCACAATAACTAAAAGGACAAACTATGGCGAAAGAACCGATGATGATAGACAGAGAATGGCGGAAGGCAGATGCGGCAATCCGCATTATTGACTGTGTTGGCAAAGCCGTTGACTTGCAGAAAGAATATTTTAAGTTGATAACCACTCTGTCCGAAGGCAAATACAATCGTGCCACAGACACTATTCGCAATTTGGTGTCCGACATTAAAAATCACAACTTGATTTTGCAGGCTTTGTTGTTGGAATTTGACGACAATATTCCAGTTGCGGAAGATGGTGTTGCGAGTGCATTGAACGATTTGCGTGATGCTATGAGAGATACAGACAAAGAATAAGGGGTTGCCGATGTCTGATAACAAATTTATTAAACGTTTGAAAGGTGAACAGACGGCTAAGTCCGTATTGGAAATTAAAAACGAAAGTGCCAAAACTTCGTTTGCCAATATGCCACAAGGCACTTCTAACGCAATAGATGTGTTTTCAGACCATCGTGGCAATGCCACCGCTGTTTTGAACGGCACAACAAACTGGAAAGTTAGCAATTCTGATTTATTGCTGGTAGAAACTGTTTCTGGTGATGGTCAGGATTTTACAAGCACATATAGTGTTTCTGGGGCTGGCTTATGGGTTAATGCTAGTTATACTTTTCCAAGCACAGGCGACCCTAGACATCCAGTTGCTATGGTGTTTAACCCAAGCACAAAATGGGTTTTGAAAGTTTGCGGGGACAATCTGATTGTTGACGGTGGTTCAACGGTTGACTTTACAATGCTTGTTAAAATAGGAACAGCAAGCGTTTATTCTAAAAACTTCACAATTAGAGAAAGTGCGGGTCAATTTAGCAAAGAATTTATAATTGACTTTGGCGAAGCAAATTCAGATGTTGTTAAGGCAGGCGGTTTATCTACATTGACGGTTCAGTTATTGTGTGGCACAGCAAACGCTTCTGCTCGTATTTATAATGGTATGACCGTTTTGACCTGTCTGCAAAGAAAAGTTGACGCATCTGCGGTTTCTAATTCTAGTGCTAACGTAGAAGATGTTTTGGATGGAAATATAATTCCTTCTGATTATTTTAGCAACCCTGAATTTATTGACCAAATTGAAGATGGCGATACCGCTGTAGCGATATTTGCTCGTGATGGCGATGATGTTAATTTAGACCATTGGGAACAACCTATTCCTGACCGTACTGGCAAAGCAGGAAAATTTTTGCAAACACCAGACGGCGATGAAATGTCTTGGGAAGATGTTGAAATTAGCGATGTAACAGGACTTCAAACAGAATTAAATGGTTTGCAAGGACAAATTACGACCAACAAAAACACAATGGATTCGCATATTGGTAATACCAACAACCCACATAGCGTTACAAAAGCACAAGTTGGTTTAAGTAATGTTGACAACACAAGCGATTTGAACAAGCCAATTTCAACTGCGACACAAAATGCATTGGACTTGAAAGCGGACAAGTCAACAACTTATACAAAGACAGAAACGGATACATTGTTGGACGCAAAACAAGACACTATATCCGACCTGTCCACAATTCGCAGTGGTGCAGCGGCAGGCGCAACAGCGGTTCAGCCGAGCGATTTGGCAACGGTTGCTACAACTGGTTCTTATTCTGATTTGTCTGGTACGCCTACGATTGGAAACGCTACATTAACAATTCAGAAAAACAGTGTTGCAGTTGATACATTTACAGCAAACGCAACTGTCGATAAGTCAATCAATATAACAGTACCAGTGAATGCGGCAGATGTTAATGCGTTGCCAAACACAACTAAATATGTAGCAAACGCATCAATGACGATTGACAATACAACATACGTTGTAACCTTACAATTAAAAGACCAAGACGGTAATAACATTGGCACAGCACAAACGGTTGACTTGCCTTTGGAATCTGTTGTTGTTAGTGGCGCATACGACAGTGTAAATAAAAAGATTGTTTTAACACTAAAAGATGGCTCTACAATAGATATTCCAGTGGGCGATTTGGTAGCAGGGTTGCAAGCCGAAATAACATCCACAAACAAATTGGATGCCGACTTGGTTGACGATAGCACAAGCACAAACAAATTCGTAACCACAAGCGATAAAACAACGTGGGACGGTAAGCAAGATGCTATATCTGATTTGACAACAATACGTTCAAACGCTAGCAGCGGCGCAAGTGCTTATACAACTATACAGGGCTATGGGAACATTGTTACGCATAATGCCAGTGAGTTTGCAACATCGGCACAAGGTGCGCTGGCAGACACAGCGTTGCAAAGTGGTGACAATGTTAGCGAACTTGTAAACGATGCAGGATATATCACAGGCATTACTGGTTCGGATGTAACAACGGCTTTGGGTTATACTCCATATAATTCTAGTAATCCAAGCGGTTATCAGGCTAACGTTATTGAATCTATAAAAGTAAATGGCACAGCACAGACAATAACTGCAAAGGCTGTTGACATAACTGTTCCTACAAAGACCAGCGACATAACAAACGACAGTGGCTTTATCACAAGTTCAGCATTAGCACCGTATGCTTTAAGTGCAGACCTTGCAACAGTGGCAACCAGTGGTGATTATGACGATTTATCAAACAAACCGACAATACCAACGGTTGGCAACGGAACAATCACAATCACACAGGGTGGCATAAGCAAAGGCACATTTACAACAAACCAAGGTGGCAACACAACGATTGCGCTTGATGCAGGTGGTGGCGGTATTGGGAATATCGATAATATTACAATCACAGCGAACGCAGATGACGAAATTCAAGCGGTTGCAACAGTAAATGCAAATATAGTAGCAGGTGCTACAAACCCTGTTTATGATTGGGTCGGCACATTGGCGGAATACGAAGCGCAATCGGTTGCGACAAGCCATCCTGATTGGGTGTGCTATGTCACAGACGATGCCGAAGCAACAGCATATCAGGCATACACACAAAGCCAGTGCAATAACCTGTTTGTGCAGAAAGGACATCAAGTAATTGAATTTCAAGCACCAACAAGTGCGAACAATTACACTTGGTATCGTAAATATAGTGATGGGTGGGTTGAACAAGGCGGTTTTGGAACATTACCGCAACAAAATGCAAATACTGCGGCAGCAGCAAGATTTAATCTTCCTATACAAATGGCTAATTCAAACTATACTTCATCTTGGGAACGCACAACAGATGGTGGAAACACAGGGGAATTAACCCAAATAAGTAATTATAGAACTACGACGTATATAGACGTGTATTTTTGGTCACTATCTACAACAAATGGCTCATCTACGATATGTATAACTGTTGCGGGTATGGCAGCATAAAGGAGATAAGATATGAGTATAAGACAAGGAAGTAAAGTTATAGCAGGACATATAAATTATCATCCTGATTTGTTCGACCATAAATGGGCTGACCATTTACTAAATGATGTATCTTGGTTACGTGCCGATACGTTCAGTTGGCAGAGTGGGGCGGTGTATCAAGCCGCTTATGCACACTTGACAGCCGACATCACAGGTAAGACACTGCAAAGCGAAACCATTGGCAGCACAACAATACAATTCTATCTGGCAGATGACGGACACAAGATTTGCCCTGCAAGTGAAGAAAGCAACGTGGCGGCAATCTACAATGCGACAGGTGTGGCGTGGTATTATATTATTGATACGACTAATCAAAGATTTAAGTTGCCAAGAACGAAGTTTGGTTTCACTGGTATAAGAAGCAGTGTTGGCGGATTTGTAAATGCTGGATTACCGAATATTACAGGTTCTACATCTCGTTCTGTTAACTTAAGAAGCACAAGCGGAGCATTTTATCAAGGCACTGCCTTCGGGACTGATATGTGGGCAACAAACGGATGGGGCAACTCTTATGTTATTGAATTTAACGCATCTCGTTCATCATCTATCTACGGCAACAGCGATACCGTTCAGCCGAAAGCAACGGAAATGTATCTCTACTTCTATGTTGGCAACTTCACACAGACGGCACTGGAAAATACCGCTGGGGTCACAACGGAAGTGTTGAATGGAAAGGCAGATGCGGATTTAGGAAACGTATCTATAACCACTCGTTCCGGTTTCTTATTTAGTGTTTCGCAAGAAAGTATGAGTGCTGGAAATTATTATACTCTGACTTTTCCAAACGAAATAGACCCAGCAAAAGTTAAAGTAAACGCTTATGCGGTAATAAAAACAGCAAATAATAACTTTGCTATTGGTGATGTAATTCCATTTGAATCTTTGTGGGGACAAAATTATAGACCGCTTTCTATAAGAATTAAATCTACAAATTTACAATTTAATACAAGTGACCAAATAAGCACAAACAATCCCAACAATTCTGGTAGTGGTGTAAATATAGTATCTTATATACGTATGGTTTTTGATATCTATCAGGTTAAATAAAGGAGATTACAATGGCAGATATAGATTTCGGACAATTATCAGAAGCATTAAACGATAAGTCAGACCGTGATTTACGTAATGTAGACACTACTGCGAAAGCCGATGCTGTGATTGACTATCAAGAACCGACCAGTGCGAATAACTATACTTGGTATAGAAAGTATAAATCTGGGTGGGTTGAACAAGGTGGGTGCGTCACGTCGCCGTCTGACTCCGCCTATATCGTTTCTTTGCCTATGGCGATGGCAAACACAAATTATACAGTTATGATAACAAGAGATACTGGCACATCAGAGTATGGCACAAATAACATAAATGCGAGATGGCAAACCGTTTATAATAAAACGACAACAACATTTACAACTTGGGGTACTTATGGTGGAAGACCAAATTTTATGTGGCAACTTACAGGGCAAGCAGCAAATTAACAAACAAAAACAAGGAGTATAAATATGAAAGAAGAATATTACATCGGTCAAATCTTTGAAGGAAAGTATCCCCCAGCAGCAGCCGTATGGTGCAATGCTAATAACGCATACATAGATGTTATTGGCGACCACAGATACGAAATCAAAGCGATTCCGCCTGCACCTGCGCCTACAAAGGAAGAACAAGAACAGGCTCGTGCAAACGCTTATGCAAGTGAAATTGACCCTTTGCACGCAAGAAAAGCACGCAAAACCATCTTGGGCGAATGGACAGAAGAAGACGAAGCGGAATATGTTGCTAAGGTTAAGGAACTGTCGGCTGAAATTGCGGAACGTTATCCATACCCAACAGACCCGATTTATGAAGAACCAACGCAAGAACCAACAAAAGAAGGAGAATAAAATGCCTTGTGGAAAAAAAGGTGGCAAAAAATAAGCCAGTCGGGGTCAGTTTTGACCCCGATTTGTTTATTATATAATAAAGAGCAAAAAGGATTTATAATGAGTGGTGACACAAAAAGAGTTTTAGAAGTTAATCAAATTGACAACTTGCAAGGCTCGACACAGAGAGTAAAGCAAGAAACCACATTAAACAATCTGCGTGGCTTCACTCAGAGAGTTTATGTTGTTGGCGGTGGAAGCACACCAGTAATTGACGAACTGAACGTTACACCAAGCACTTCTGCACAAACCATAACAGCACCTTCTGGTGTTGACGGCTATAGCCCTGTCAATGTCGCAGCAGTAACAAGCGCAATAGATGCGAATATTGTTGCTGGAAACATCAAGAAAGACGTACAGATATTAGGCGTCACAGGAAGTTACAAAGGGCAAACCCCAACAGGAACAAAAAGCATAACAGCGAACGGTGTCTACGATGTCACAGACTTTGCTTCTGCGGATGTCCAAGTGCCAACAACAGCACCAGCACACTATGTTGAAAAGACAGTAGATGCTAATGGAAAGTTGAAGAATTCAACAAACATAATCAACCTTAATGGTGTGACAGATGTTGATGAAGGAGTGTTATCGTATGCTTACGCTAATGTAAAATTTCCCGCTAACACAAGTATCGACTTATCTGGTTTAACCACTATAAGTGGTAATAATGCGTGTCAAGGTATGTTTACTTTTTGCACTGGGGTAACAAGCGTAGATTTATCTGGTTTGACAACTATAAGTGGTGGCTATGCGTGTCAAAATATGTTCAATAATTGCGGGGGGTTAACAAGTATCGACTTATCTGGTTTGACCACTATAAGTGGTAATAATGCGTGTAATACTATGTTTTTTCGTTGCACTGCGCTAACAAGCGTAGTTTTGTCTAGTTTGACAACTATAAGTGCTCCTAATACGTGTAATAATATGTTCAGTAATTGTGCAGGGTTAATAACAGTAAAATTCACCGCTCTTAATACTATGACAAATCCACTTTCGGCTGGTTATGCACAAGTGTTTAGCGCTTGCACACATCTTGAATCAGTAGAATTTGGTGGTTTAACAGCGTCAACTTTTTCTTCTGCAGTGAATCAGATAGGTTCTATTTTTAACAATACAACGGGTTCAGAAGCACCAAATGGTTGTACAGTTCATTTCCCAAGCAACTTTGACCCAAGTGACCCAAGCCACACATTTGATGCGTCAACATTAACGGGTTATCCGACATTTGGCGGAAGTGCTTCATACATACACGTAGCATTTGACTTGCCAGCGACAGAATAAGGAATAAGATATGAAAAAAGTAGACACGAAAAAAGGAAAAGCACAAGGTATCTGGGAATCTCTGTGGGAACAGTATAAAATGGAATGGAAAAAACTTTGGAACGAATACAAGTCGTTGATAATCCCATTTATTGAAGGCTCTGCAAAATATATCTGGCAGTTGGTTTATGGTCTTATTGCTTTGGTGGTTAAAGGTTTATATCAAACTAGCGTTTATTACGTTAAAAAACTGATTGAAATAATCAAAAGAGCATAAGATGAACACTTGGCGACTGGTAGAACATATGCATAGTAAAAATATTTTATATGCCTTGTGGTCTGCTGGGTTTGCCTTTTTAGCACCTATTGGTTGGTGGTTGGCTGCGTCTGCTTTTTTTGTCGTTGCTGATTTTGTCACAGGGTTGTGGGCGGCAAGAGTAAAACGAGAAATGTGGACAAGCAATAAAATGCGCCACTCTGTTTCAAAGTGCGGGGCATATCTGTTTGTTATAATATGTGCCAGAGTATTTGAATTAACACTGCCAGCATTTGTAACTAATTACGCTGAAATATCTCGTATAGTTACTGCTTGTATTACGGGCGTTGAATTTTATAGCGTTCTTGAAAATCTTTATAAATGCACAGGTAATCGCACATTTTATCTTTTAACCCAATTCACACAAAAGAAACTTAAAGAAGTCACAGAAATAGATGATGAAACAAAACAGATGGCGTAAATTATACAGTGCTTCAGCACAATTTATATGCCCTTATTGTCTAAAACACTTTCCAATTCAATCTGCTACGCTCGAACACGAACCGCCAAAGTCACGACAAAAAGAACTTGGGGCGAGTAAAACCTTGTTAGCCTGTAAGAAGTGCAATAACGAAAAGGGTGCTTTGACCGCTGCGGAATATGAAATTTGGAAAAAAACAAAAGATTATCACACTTGGGCTTTGCTCGAAACAATTAGAAACGGAAACGTAAGGAGAATGTAAATGAAAGCATTTAGTTGGGTAGCACCTGCCAAGGCAGGACAAGTAATTAAACTGGCATTATTTAGTGATGTTCATTTTGACTCGCCAGATTGTGACAGAGAAACACTGAAAAAACACCTTGACTATTGCTTGAAAGACGGGCGGTATATTTTAATCAACGGTGACTTCTTTGATATGATTATACTTGGGGACCGCAAAAGAGCAACGCCACACCATATTACAAACACCGATAACCAGTTGAACGTCAAATTGAACGAAGCATATGAATTTTTGAAACCATACCAAAAAAATATTCTGTTCTTTGGTCGTGGCAATCACGAAGAAAGCATTATGAAATATAATGGTCTTGACGTGTTGGAAATGCTGACAACAATGTTGAATATGGGTTCGGAACACAAAATTTTATATGGGAACTATACAAACTTTTTAAGATTTACTTTCAAAGAAAAGAACAGAAACGAATACAATTACGACATCTATGCACATCACGGCTGCGGTGGTTCTGCACCAGCGACCAAGGGTATGTTAGATTTTGGTGCGTTAGCCAAAGGTATAAACGCAGATTTGATATGGCTTGCTCACAAACACAACTCTTTGGTGGACTATTCCGCACCAGTTATGCATATAGACCGCAACGGTGATATTATCTTAAAAAACCGTCAATGTATTGAAACACCGTCTTATCAAAAAGGTCGCACAATCGACTATAATGCAAACTTTGCTGAAAGATTTTATAATCACACTGCATTGTCAGGTTTTGGCGAAGTCAATTTGAGATGTGCTGGTGGAAAGAAAGGCTACCAAATAATACCAGAAATAAAAATAACCACGATACCGCAGATAATAATCGGCAGAGCACAAACGGCTATGCTAAAACAAAAAGCAAGATAAAAAAAGCCCAAACGGGCTTTTTTATTTTCCAAAGAAGAAATTGTTATCTTGAGTTGTCAAGAACGAGCCGTCTGGTTCAACACTGTTATAAAGTTTTTGTACAAACCGTTCGGCTTCATCTGCGGTCAAAAAAGAACAAGAATAATGTTTTTCTGCTTTTAATATAGAACCAAACACATAAAAGTCACGAATTGTCCAGTCAACAACATATCTGCCTGTGTCCAGTATACGATAGCCGTTCGGCTCCGCTTTGTCTTCAATAAAATCCGGGTGATAGGAATAGTTAGCACGAACTAACTTCATTCTTTTGTATTTCATCTTGCTCTCCTTTTTCTTTCAGAAATTCCCTTGCCTTTGTCACGATGTATTTCGCCATATCTTCACGGTCTTTACAGAAACGAACCCGAACCTGATAGTGGTAGGCATAAGCCAGCAACGATTGTATGATTGTATTAAACTTGTAGTTCCAGCCGTGTTTTACGCAATATGAATACAAGGTTGTCGGGCTGTGTTCCACCAAGATATACCTGACCTGAAACTCTTTCATACGTTCCATTTCACGCAGAAACCTTTCGTGTCCGCCAATCAGTGTCCCCACAAGGTCTTGCACCGACTTTCTTTCCCAGCAGATTTGATTTTCGTAGCCTTGTATAGAATAGTCGCCCGTCTTTAATCCCTGACGGACAGTGTCAACATTACGGAACTTTGAAAAGTCAAGTCCGTCTTGTTCTCTTGTGTCTAAAATCAGTGTCAGTTTAGTCATTTTTATTTTCTTGTTGGGCTGTTTCTAACATATTTGCCAAAACATCGTATGCTTCATTCATTTGAGTTATGCAATATCTCAACGATTCCATATCGCTAATGAGTTTGTCCCTTGTTATTTTAGTTATTTTCTTTTCAGACCACAACATTTCTGCCTTGGTTTCTGTCTTTTTTATATTGTCAATAGCGGTTGATACATAACCTTTGATGCTTGGTGCTACGAATTTGTGATTATTTAGGTCGCTTGCTATCTGCATTTCTAATACTACATCGTTATCCATTTTTTACTCCTTTGGTAATTGACTAAATATCCACGCAATCACATCAACTGTCCAGCCGTTACCGATTGCTTTGTATCTTTGCGTATTGCTTACGCCTTCTGTCCAGTTATCTGGTAATGTCTGCAATCTTTCGCATTCGACTGGTGTCAGCTTACGGATAATATAATCGCCATCTGGCAGGTCGACCTTGTATAAACCTGTCTTTGCACCACCGCCACCACCGTTTGCATTTAAGCATACAGATTTGCCACGGACGGAATAAATGCGATTTGCTTGCCCTTTGCCGAGCCCGTCGAGTTCGCCAATGCGTTCTGGAACATTTGTCATACCGTTTGCTTGTGCGCCTTTCCAAGACGTTGATAACAAACAATTTGCTTTATCTTCTGGGGTGCGTAAGTTATTCAAAGAACGTTTTGTAACTGGTTCTGCCACGATTTCTCTATTGCGTTTTTCGGCATAGTGTTCTAGTGATGTTCCTTTGTGGTAATTTGCATCCAAACAATGTGATTTATTATTCAAAGATTCGCCGCTTTCTATTATATCTTTCAGCAATATACCCTTGTCATGTGGTTGCTCCACGTGCCAATTTGTCCAGTAATATCTTTTTCTCTGCTGTGCAGATACCAATGCACTGTTTATCATAATGCACTCGGTTTCAGGGTATATCTTTTTCAATGTTGCTGTGATTGCATCTCTATCTTCGTTTCGCATACTGGCTACATTTTCCAGTAAGAACCATTTTGGCTTGATAACTTCCAATGCTTCTACGTATTTCCAAAATAAACCAGACCTTGCACCACGCAAACCCTCACGATTTTGTTTTGCTATGGATAAATCTTGGCAGGGGCTTCCACCAATAACCATATCTATATCCAGCAATTCAAGGTAATTCAGTTTTGTGACATCTCCAACCTGTATTGTGTCTGGGTAATTTTTCTGTGTGACTTGTATTGCATACTTGTCAATTTCGCTGGCATAGTATTTTTCCACAGTAATACCCGCTCGTTCTAATGCCAATCTTCCACAAGATATTCCGTCAAAGAGTGATAATACTTTCATTTTCTTTCCTTTGTCATCAGTTGCCATTGTATATCCTTTACATCGTTCGCCAATGCATCAAGGTCAACCTGTGGGCGAGAGTTTTCTAGTGCTTGCCCCCACTGATTGCATTTGCGTTTTTTTGTCCACACAGAAGCGTTTTTGAATCCGTTGGTCCACTTAGTCGCCAAGTCTTTCGACAGTGGTTCTGCGAGCGATTTTTGACGGTCTAAACGGCTACGGACCCAATCATAATATTCCCTTTTGCTCATAGGACCGAACATATTGGTTTTGCAATAAGCAGTATATGCATCGAGCCAATCATTTTTGGTCCATTGGGTGTAGTCAAGATTTATTAGATTTAGATTCATATGGTGGCTTCCTGTTGTTTAATAATATATTATGATATACTGTTTGTAATGCAGCAGATTTCATTCGTTCATACCAAAGATTTATATCTTGAGCGATTGCTTTTTGGCTTTTTTTGAAATCACGAATTTTTTGTCGTCTTAATCTTTCTGTTTTCCAACTTTTTATTTCTTCCATCTTGTTTGCCCCGGGGGTGGGTGTGTCCTTTTTGGAATATGCTTTTCAGCCATTACGCTGATGGGCTTTCAGCCAGAAACCAATATCTACACACCCGATTGCTTAGTCTTCCAAAATCCACTCTGTAAAGCGGACCTTGAAGTCCATATCTTTTTCACGAGCACGCAACTCATCACGTTCTTTTACTTGGGCAACAAACAGGTCTGGGCTTTGCATAAACTCGGCTGCATCTAGCCACACCGTCACGTTTTCGAGCCGTTCCCTGATGGTCGCCAGTTCTTTTTTATATTTGTTCAGTGCCGCTTGAAGCGTTGCTTGGGTCTTCATCTGTCAAGTCCTGTTGTTTTACGTGTTCGCGCCAGTTGGCACCATATGCATACAAATATACTTCTTCGTCTGGGAATTTCCACTTGGACCCGACACGAACCGTGCGGAAGCCCAAGCGACCTTTCTGTGCGTTCAGACGAACACCGCTTTCGCTAACTCCCAGTATTTGTGCAACTTCTTGTGTTGATAATAATCTCATTTGTTTATCCTTTGTTTATTTGGTCAAGGTATATTTATAAGTCCCCCTTGACTATGGGACATCATTAAAAGGCAAATCGTCTATGTCTTCAACAGACTTTGCTTCGGTCTTTTCTTCCAGCGCAGGCGCATCTGGTTCGCTTGGTTTTGTTGCCAGTAAGTCCATATATGTTGCCTGCAATAACAATGCGACTTCGGCTACATTATTGTCAAACAAGTTGATTGTCTGGCGTTGCCATTCGCCGTTTTGGTTCTTGTATGATTTCTGCAAGACAACACTGCGAGATTGGTATGAATTGCCGTTCTTGTCTTGTTTTGTTTCTTCGAATACTGCAACAGAAAAAGCACCGTTGCGTTTTTTTATGATTGGTGTATTTGACATTTTTATTTTCCTTTTGGTTTTTACATTGTAATTATAACACGTTTTTTTTATTTTGTGGACAACTATTAAAAATTTTTTCAAGGAATAAAAATTCTTTTTCCACTTTTGGGCATATACGAAGACAAATGACACCACGAAGTAGTGTATTTTGGGTCTTCCATCCACAAACCGCACTCAATTAACTTCGCCTTGTTTGCTACACACCATTTCTTTAATTCGCCTTTCGGGTCGGCAATATCAACCGCACAACCGTATAAGTGTGATGAACCCATAGCAGATGGGTTAATTCGTTGTTGGTCTTTGATTGACCGCAGACACGATGTTGCTCGCATTGGTGGCTGATACCCCAAAGCATTTACTTTCCGACACAGGTCTTCAAGGTTCCTGAGTGTAACAACGTCCACATCTTTTTCTGCCCATTTGTGCAAACCCGCTTTTAAGAGTTCTTGAATTGAAAATCGCATAGTTTTGCTCCTTGGTTAGACGGTCTGTCGATGTTCGCTGCGTTCCATTGTTCCAGTGCTTTCTCTTCGCTAAAGCCAAGAAAATTAAACTTGCCCCATTTTGTGCATTTGGAACACTGGGCGTAGTAGCACTCGTCTATTTTGACGATGCGTGGCTTTGCTTTACAGTGTTTGCAACGGACTTCATTCATTTCAACGCCTCCGCTAATTCTTGTGGTTCGCCTGTCAACACTACGATTGGCAACGATTGTATGTTCAGCATACGTGCAATTTGCAACAACTCTGCTGGCTGTGGAATAACGACTTCTGCGTCTGGGCATTGGTCTGCCAATGTTTTGCATTTACTGCAACCTTGTTGACTTAAAATTATCTTTCTCATTTGTTTTTTTCTCCTTTTATCTTTGTTTTTGTTTTCTCCATAACTGCCTTACCTGTTCATAGTAGGCGTAGGCATCGTCTTTATCTTCGAACCTAACGTTCTGTGGGAACAGGTCGCCCTTTGGTGTGGTCTTTACGACACGCACATTCCATTCTTTGCCGATTAAGTTTGGGTGCGAAAAATCGATAATCATCTCTGTTTCTCCTAATCTTCAATACCATTTTCGTGATGGTAAGTTCCGTTGCCTGTTTTGTTCCAAACACGCTTGCGGTTCTTTTCCATCTTTACATCAACAATAGTTTCAAAGTCTGCCCACAGAATCATTTTAGCGTTTCCCCTTTCTCTAACACACGCAATTTGAGCCATCGCTTCTACTGTGTCAAACCTTATAATTCCACAAGCAACAATAAACATATCAGCCAACTCTTCAACCATATCACGATAAGATTTGGCGGTATCAAACTCTTGTAATTCTTCCCAAAACTTTGCTCTTTGTCCATCATATGTTGCTTCGGTGAAGGTTTCTTCGTGCCATTTTGCTATGCTTAATATTGTTTCTTTCATCTCTATTTCTCCTTAACTGTGTTTCTTAAAGTATTTTGCTATTTTGTCTGATACGATTTGTATTTCCCAGAACAAAAAGTATATATCTAATTCTTTTCTTCCAATCCACTTATCATACCAAAAACCAAAGCGGCAAGATTTCCACCAGACAGATATGTCTAGCCACCAGTAGCATTTTTTTGTTTCCCAATGTGTTCTCATCTCTGTTTCTCCTTAAATTGAATCGCCAACTGTAATTGTTTTTCGAACGGAATAAAAAGTTGTCCGTCTTTCTTCCTTTCTGGTTCTGTCATTGTTTTAATCCTTTTGTTCTGCTAGTGTTAGTTGTGTTGGTTCATTTTCAATTCTGTTTTTCGCAATCTCAAAGTAATTTGGGTCAAGTTCTATGCCAATGAAGTTTCGGTTTAGATGTTTACAGGCAACCCCTGTTGTGCCACTACCCATAAACATATCTAATACAGTATCGCCTTTTTGTGTTGATAATGCAATACAAGTTTCTGGTAATTCAACAGGAAAACCACTATGCCCCCATTTTGATTTTGTTTCTTTGCGCCCAAAACCTACACTATGTTGTTTGCCACTATTAAACGGCAATTCCCATACATTACCAACATTTTTTGTCTTGAACATATCTGGGTGTAAATTGTATGCCATTTCCTTGTCCAATTCTACCCCAGCAGATGTATGGCGCAACATAAAAATATACTCGCACTGGTTTGTTAGTTGTCGGTTTGTGTTTGCTGGTTGTTGGTTATAACGATACCATATTACAGTATCGTGCAGTTTATACATAAGTTCTCTGGTTGCTATTTCCATCATTTCAAACGCACGAATTGTTATTTCGCTGTCGTTAATGACATTAAGCCAAAATGTTCCATTGGGTGCTAGTATGCGTTTTGCTTCTGCAAGCCATTTTCTGCACCAATCAAGATATTGGGCGTACGAATTAAAATACGCTTCGTATTCAAAACCTTTCCAATATGGTGGCGATGTTATAATACAATCAACCGACTTGTCAGGTATCTGTTTCATAACTTCCAAACAATCGCCTTGATATAACTGCATCATTTTACATCCTTTTGTTCCAGTGCTGTTATTTCTTGTGCAGCAAGTTGAACCTTACCCCATATTTCCGCTTCCATTTCTTGACCTGTTTGGTATGTTTCATCTATCCAATTAAATGTGTCTTTTGCTATTTCCAATGCCTTGCGTGTGCGGTCTAATTCGTCTTTCAAGTCGCTGTTTTCTTTTTCTAGTTTTTTGCTATAATCTAATGTTGCTAATGTCAACTGGTCGTTTTTATAACTCTTTGGTATGTCCAGCGTGGTGCATCCAATCATACGGTCTTGCACATTTTCGGCTGGTTTTGTTGTCGCAGTGGGATGTGCGTGTTCTTCTAATATAGCAACTTGTGCTTGCAATACATTGACAGCATCTATCAACTCATTGATTTTTTCTGCTAGTTTATGTCTAGCAATTTGATTTTGATTAGTGATTTTTTCAATCATTGTTAACCTCTTTTTGTTTCACATTATAATTATATCATAAAAATTACTATATGTGGACAACCACCGCATTTTTTTACAGTGGCAAGTCTTGTAATTCGTCCATCTCTTTTTCTTCTGGTGTCAGACCGACTGGGTCAACACGGAACACTCGGGCGTGTCCACCATCAGCCGTGTCATATTTTCCATTTGAAAGCACGGCAATATGGTGTTCAGGGAGTTCTGCCAGAGCAGATACAGCGCGCCAGAAAGAACGAGCAGGCAATGATGGTTTGCGATGTTCTTCGCACCAGTCATTATACTTTTTATGCGAGCCCCACTTGTCGTTGGCGAACTTTTGTGCAGCGAGTTTTGTGCCGTATTTGTCTGGGTCTTCACGAACTGCCGAGATATAGTCCAAGATGGCATAGTTTTCTTTAGTTTCCCAATTATAATTATTTAGGTTCGTTTCTTTGATTTCAATCTGGTCGTCATCTGTCAACTGATAAATGCCGTTGTGTTCGATATAATACTGCTTTGCTTCTGCGAGCATCTGCTGGAAAAATTCGTCTGGCAGGTCTTTTATGCGGCACTCTTTTTCTTGCAAGTGGCATTCAAAGATAATCTGACGGCGTTCATTAGTCGAGAATACCTGCTGGACAAAGTTCGATGTGCGAATAATTATGAAAGACCGTTCGTGTTGTTCGGGCTGTTTTCCTTTGCGTGAGAATTTATCGTCCGACACCGTCACCAAGTTTTTCAGTTCGTCATAACTAATCTTGTCCGAGCCACTGCCACACCAAGTGCATTCATCGTCAACAACAATTGCGTTATTTCCGTCGTATGCGTCAACAAAAAAGTCAGACATACCACGGTTACGGGACATTTTTAGAAAGCCGACATATTTCTTGTCAACAAGTCGTTTGCAAAGAAAAGATTTCCCGATGCCTTTCTGTTCGGCAACAATATCAAAAAAGTATGGGCAATAATCGTTGCGTGGCGAAAACTTTGCAACCAAACTTGTCATAAGCAATAAGAAAAAGTTCGGGTTCGTGTCGCAATTAAAGTATTTTTTCATAAAGGTTCTGATGCGTTCTTCCCCGTCCCACTGCGGTATTGCATCATAAAACTCTTTGCGTGAATTGAAAGTGCTATACAGCCCGACATTTCGCCAGAGCAATTTAAGTTCCTGTGGTTTAATATCGTGGTATTTGTATTTGCGAACGGTTTCACCTGATTCTTTGTCGGTGTCATAGGACGATGTGCGAATTGCCAATTTGTCCCAAAAGTGTGTTTCGAATATTGTCTGGGCTTGTTCTTCTGGTATCAAAGGCTTGCGAGCAAAGACGGATTTATAAAGTCCCGTCACGGTATCACGGACGAACAGCGTGTTTTGACGGCATAACCCGACCAACTGGCTTGTCAGTTCAGCAATAGAGCCAGCACCGATTTTCTTGCCATCAAGCAGTGGCTGTAAAATACTAATCTGGTCGTCCAGTGGAATTTCGGTTTCAATATATTCATCTAAATTCGGGTCAGGGGACAGGTTATTAACGGAAGGAAAGGTGTCCCCTGATAAGTAATCATCGTTCACAGTGTGTGGTTTTGGTGCTGGTGTTTCATAGGCACGGCGACCCTTTGTGAATGATGTATTAAGTATATCTATATTTTCATTAAAATCAAGACCATTTGGCAAATACCATTTCTTCGCCTGTGTAAAAACATCAAGGGTTTGGGTATCTTCGCCGTCAAGAATTACATCTGTGATTTCTTCTGGGTTGATTTTGCTGATTTGTTTGCGTGAGATAACATCTCGTGGAAAAAACAAAAATGATTGTTCAATCGCCTTTTTGTTTTCTGTGATAAAAAGTTCTTTCGCCATAACCTTTCCTTTCCGTTCAAACTTTATTTTATCATAACATCGTTTTGCTCGTTGTCAACTTGTTTTGTAAAAAAAATTGCAGGTTTTGGGCGACACTACCTGCGGAGTGCTAACAACGACATAAGAGGTCAAAAATAAAATGCCGCCGCCCAATCTCGTTATTTTATTTCCTTTTTTGCAAGTATAATTTCATTATGTTAATTATCATTAAAACATACGCAGGTGTAAAAATATACCACCAAGACCAACCAATCTGTCCTGTAAGTTTTAACACAATGAAAACTGTAATTAACAAATCACATTCTATTCTTGACACAAGGTCATAAATTTCTGATTTTTTTAAACCATAACCCAGTAAATCCGCAAAAGCATTATTCATTTTTTATACTCTTTTATTTCTTCTAAAATCTCGTCATAACGAGCGTTTAATTTTTCCAGCACAGTTATTATATCTTTCTGATAATTCGCGTCTGCTTTGATTTCTTGTACAGACAAACGCATATCTGGGTGCCATACAACAAAATCACACGACTTGGCACCAGTTATCAGCATATTATACTGCATCTGGGTCATATAAACAGGCGGTATTTTGCCCTTTGCCATTTTCAAATAGTTTTTTATCTCTGGACATTTTATCTCAATTATCTTGTCAATTTTGTCTAAATTACGCATTATATACTCTTTCGGCTTTCCAAAAAGAATTTGCAATTCTCCGTTTTTGTCCTTTTGATAATATATATCGTCAACAATCGGCTCATCGTGATAAATTACACCATCTGGCGAGCAACCAGCACGCATTTGTTCCCAGTCAACAAAGCCGACTTCGTGGACATCGTTAAATGTTTCAGCAATATAGTCCGCCCTTGCTTGTGGTTCGTTTTCGTTGCCGTCTTCCATAGCAGATGAGCGATAACTTTCAAATGAATAGCCCAGTGATTCCAAAACTTTTTTATACAGATTGCTTTCGGCAGTGTCGGACAATTCGTCTTTCTTTGCCAAGCCCATATACTGATGAAAATCCGAACCCGTAAATTTGCCTGCACGCAACGACAGCCAGTCTGGGTTCGCTGTCCCGTCTTCTAAATGCTGTGGCAATTCGTCATATATTTTCATATTGTCCCCCTTATTCAAAAACACCCAACAATACCAAACCAACAATAAGTCCTAAAATATGCATTGCACCCCCCCTTAATGTTCACTGAAAAAGCCAAAAAACCAACCAGCAACTAAAACAAATAAAATAATTCCTATGATGTGCATTAGTTCGCTCCTTGTGTGTCGTGTAATTTCTTGACTGCTATGCCAATGGCGGTCAATTCGTCAATGCTTTCGCTGTCTTTATATTTTACATATGCACTTGTGTCAACAGTCGGGTCAATGTCGTCTAACAGGGCTTTGATGCGGTCTTTTAACATAGCGATTTTCTTTGTGTTTTCTTCGGCTTTTCTTTCTTCAAGAGTGGTTTCACTTATTTCTGGCAAATCTTCGCCGGAATAAATATATAAGCCAAGCCCGAACATCGCAATATTTTTTACAAGGCAACGCATAATAGTTGTGTTGATGTCAAACATAGTTGCAGGTTCAACTGTTTTTTCTTCGTATTTCCCTGTCCATTGTTTTCCTTCATATTTTTTTACTTTATATGTATATGCAACGGATTTTTGTGCTTTGTTTGCCCCGTCCATAACTGGCAACCACATAGAGTGTGTTTCTTCGCCCGTTGATACGGTTGTTTCTACCATATAGCCCAAATTTTCATCGTAAAAATACGGTTGACCCTCCCAGTGTGTAATTTGATATGTTGCGTTTGGGTATGCTTTCTTAAATTCTTTCCAAGCATAAGTCCAAGACAAGTATGTCAAGCCGTTTTTCTTTTCAGTGTATTTACTGACATCTCTTTCACAGAGTTTTTCAAATTGTGTCAATTCTTTTTTAGTTTCAGTCATTTTTTAACCTCTTTTTTTGTTGTATCTGCCCACATTATAATACTTTTTTTTGATTCTGTGGACAATTTTTTAATTTTTTTTATTCTGCCCATCTATCTAGGTCGTGGCAAGCACTGTCCCAAGATTTATATATCTTATTATTGACAGGTTCGCCCCACAGTTCCCTGTTGATAAATTGGTTTGGTGTGTAAACAATGCGCCACCCTTTCGCCTTTGGGTCATATATTGGTGTCATTTTATTTTCCTTTGTTTTTTTATCTTTCCCAGCCGTTCACAAAGCCAAACGCCCCACAGCGCGCCGCATATAACACCCCGTCAAGCGCGAATTCGTGCGAATAACCGCGTTTTTTGATTTCTGCATATAACCGGTCAAGCAACGCAACATTAAGTCCTTTTTCTTTTGCTCGTGCGATTGCCTGCCAGCGCGTTTTGTATTGTCTGCGTGTTTGTGTTTCTTTTAACATTTCCATTTTTTAACCTCTTTTTTTGTTGTTGTTTGTTTGTTTAAGATTTGATTCCGTTGTTGTATATGCAAACAGGTTGCGCGTCCGCCCCTAGTGCCCGTTTTAACACTTCCACTGGTCCACCAAACCGCGCATCTGTTGACAGTTTTTTTGCGTGTGCGTGTGCGTGTTTTTCACTGTTTGCAAGTTGTGTATATTTGCTCCCATCACTCAAAGTATATCTATAATAGAACAAATTATCATTTGCCATTTTCTAACCTCTTTTTTTGTTTGTTGTTTTTTTGCTTTATTAAGCGTTTTTTTTAATTTTTACAGTTATGTTTTTGTTGTTTTTTGTAATAGATTGAACAGTATCTATCGCGTTTCTTTTTTCGCAATTTGCTTGTTCTAATGTATTACAAAGACAATTATAAACAAGTTTATTGTTTTGATAAAATAAAACATTATACATTTTTATTTCTCTTGGTTTTTTGTTGTCTAGTTTTTCATTTTTTGCAAGTGTTCCAGAACCTCAGCCCTCGAAAACTTCCACAAGCCGCCAATCCTGACACCCTTAAAGCCCAAACTGCCATTTGTGGCGTTCTTTCGGATTGTTGTTTCATTAACTCCACACAGGCGCGCCACTTCGGGCGCGTTTATTAAGTCGCTCATAGTTTTAAACTCCTTTTTTTTGTTATAACTTGCCACCAATAGCAAGCCCAGCCCGACCCAGTCGCACCAAATCGGGCTTTGTTTGCTATCTGTCGCGCTTTGTGTCTGGGCATTCGTCAATTATGCCAAAATACCACAGCCAGCCGCGCAACCAATGCAAAAAGCCGATTTTTTCAAGTATCCAGTTAATGCCGGCGCAGATTGTAAAAAATACCATAAAAAAGCCCACATACACGCAGCACATCGCCAAAGTTTCCAAAGTTCCCATTGTTCCCCCCTTTTTTTATTGTTGTTGTAAAAGGTTTTTGTATTTTGTTACTGTCCATTTTATACCACTTGACAAGTCCCAACCAAGATAAAACATATCTTGCCGCTCGTGTTGTAATATAAAATTTTCCGCTTTTTCTCTTGAATCAAATGTTTTTGTGTATAATTTTTGCATAATAACCATTTTTTAAACATCTTTTTTTATTTTGTTATTTTTTCGATAAATTCGCCCAGCAATTCGGCGCGTTTTTCTTTTGCTTCATCCGTAAAGCCTTCAATTTGGCGCGCCTTTTCGTTATATTCGCGCACTAAGTCGCTTTTGATATATTCGGCGCCTAATCGGTCGCAATCGTAACCAGTCGCTAAACAAATTCCATCACCTAAATAATAATAGTCACAAGCCCAGCCCTCAGCGCGTGCACTATATGCAAAAGGCGCAAAATCGCGCAATAAATACCACGCCGAGCAATACCCCACCGCGAAAATTTTATTAAAACGGTTACGAATTTCTTTTTTTGTTGTTTGCTTTTTCATTTTATAACCTCTTTTTGTTTCGTTTTTGTTAGTCCCACCAAAAGCCTTTTGTCAAGTTTTTAAAAAATCTCCAATCGGTTCTTTTGATATGTTTCAAGTATATAATAAAAAATCGGCATTGTCAAGTGAAAAAATAAAAAAAGTTTTAATCGGGTGAATATTTTACCAAAACGGGCAAAATTTTACCTATTCTACCGCTAGAATAGGTAAAATAAAATTCGGAAAATATTTTTTTGCTATTCTATGTAAGGCTTTTTATTGGTAAAATGGGCAAAACAGGTAAAAAAACTAGGAAAAGTGCGCCTTTGCTGTTGTTTTTACATCGGTAAAATTGCGGCGCTATCGGTAAAATTCGGGCGGCCTTGGTAAAAAAGCGCGGTTTTGTGCTGGTCCGCTCGGTTTTAGCGTGTTTTTGCGTGTTTTTTTTGTCAAGTTTTTGCTGGGGCTTTTGGCGTGCTGCTTAATTGCTTTTTGCTGGTTTGGGTTTGCTGGTGGGGTTTGGTTTGTATTTGTCTGTTGGCGGTGCGGCGTGTCCTGTGACAGTGGTGTTGACTGGCGCGCGTGTTTGTCAAGCGGGCGCGGGGTGGTATTTTTTTTGGCGCGCGAAACAGTGGCGGGAGGGGTGTGGCAGGGTGAGAAAATGTTGGTACCCACTTTGCATCCTTGTGAAAAATCGGGTTGGCGCAAATGGCGGAATTAGTGCTTGACATTTTTTGTATGATTTGTGTATTATATTAAAGAACTACTTGAGGGGTCTAGTATCCGTAGGGTGGTGTGGTTTAGGCGGTGAGGAAGGCTGGGCTGAAAGGCTACGACTCTAGTTTCTGGGGTAAGTCCGCCAGACCGTTTTATAGTTTCAATAACATGCGTGGTACCTTGCTGGCCGACTGGAGAAGCAGGGTATTTTTTTACTTGACAATTTGGTTTAATGTGTGTTAATGTATATACATAGTTAAAGGAAAGGGGCGACATTGGACGGGGAACGGTATTATTTAAGTGCGATAGAATTGACAGACAAGCATCCTGGGGTGACATTCAAAGAAATGTTAAGTCACGATGCGCGGGTTAGTCAGGTTGAGCGGTTGTATTTCACTGGTGAGTGGCGTGACCTAGACCTGATGGGCTGGAACACATTTTGTATGAAGATGGAACAAGCCGAACAGAAGAAGTGGCTTGCAAAGATTAAGGAACTTGACGGGAACGTGGTGTTAGACCACTTGGAATCACAGTTGATGCAGGCGAGTCGTGACGGCAAAGCACCGAACAGGGCCCTACTTGAAGCGACGGTGAAGGCACTGCAGGGTGTGGTTGCGCTGAACAAGGTTACAAGTGATATAGAAGGCGGTGGTGCCGCAGACGGGATTGAAGTAAAATTTATACCGTCACTGGACCGCCCTGTTGAACCGTCAGAATGGGAACAGATACTTGCTGAGAAAGACCCGACCTTGCTGAGATATTTTGGTATTAAGGGACAGAGCCCGGATAATGATATTGTTACTGAGCCCGCCGAAGGCGAAGGGGGTTCGAAATGATGAAGCAGATGGAGATAATTTCTGACTTTCGCCCAATCATTGAGAATGTGAATGATTTCAAGTACCGTTATCTTGTTTATTTGACCGGTCGTGCGGGACTCGGGAAGAGTACAAATATTGCTAAGTCGTTGTTAGTAGCGGGTTTATTGAAGCCCGTTCGTATATTATGTTGCCGTGAGCATATGACGTCTATCAAGGATTCGGTTCATTCGCAACTAAAGGACATAATCCGTGACTACGAATTGCCATATGCGGTATATAATGATACAATACGTGCTTCTAACGGCACGACTTTTATTTTTCGTGGATTGCGTGAAATCGGGGTTGAAGATATTAAATCGTTTGCGAACATTGACATCTGTTGGATAGAAGAAGGCGCATCGGTGTCTAAGGGGTCTTTTGATGCTCTGATACCAACAATCCGTGCTAAAAACTCATATATTGTTATCAGTGCTAACCCCGACAATGAATCCGACATTGTATATCAGGAATGGGGCCCCAATGCTGAGCAACGTAGTGACAGTTATACTTGTTATAAAGATTATCGGTATAACCCGTTCCCGTTGGAACCCACTATCTTGCACGACATAACACTTATGAAGCGTAATCGCCCTGCTGATTATGATATGATATATCTGGGCAATCTGCGTAGTTCGTCTGACCGCCCAGTTGTTCGTTCTTGGAATCCTGCTGTTAATATTGGTATTGGGGAACAAAGCAAGACGATTTACTGGTCGCTGGACTTCAATGTCAACCCACAGTGTTCTGTTATATGCCATTGGAACGGCGGACACGACTTCTACTTTAGTGACGAGATAGTTCTAGAAGATGCGTCCACATATAAGGTTGCGGAAGAGTTTGTTCGCATATACCGCCAAAAGTACGAAGGTCGCCCAGTGGTTATAAACGGCGATGCTTCTGGTCGCAGTCGCACTTCTAATTCGGAATTTTCTAATTATGCGATTATCGAACAAGTGCTGACAAGGGAACATATCAGATTTGACTTTCAGGTGCCGAGAGCAAACACAAGTATCAGCAACCGAGTTAACAATTTTGACTGGCACGTACACGGACTTGACGGCAAGCCTCATATACTTGTTAACCCAGAATGCCGACACTTGTGTCACTCGTGTAAATTGTTGAGTTATGATGACAACGGAAAGATTATAGAAATTCCTGCTAGACGTGGTATGAAAACGATTGACTATGCGAAGTCGCATATATTTGATGCGGCATCTTACTGTGTAATGATAAACGATTGTGTCCAAGAGAATTTTGTAAAAGCACCAAAGACCACAACTGCTAATCTGAAAGATATGTGGGAAAGGTCGTTGATAGCGGCATCTGGAGGGGCTGTATGACATTGGAAGAGGAAAGGAAATGGAAAGTTCTTATCAGGAAGTATCCTGAACGTGCTGGTGCGGCATACGAACTGTATCTGCGCCACACAGAGAAAAACGCCAACCCAACTACTTACTTTATGTGGGCAGGGAAGTTGGAAAGACAAACTGAAAAACGTTATCGTGAAGGCTTAAAAAAGTACTGCGATAAAGAAAAACAAAAAATGGAGTTAAAAAATGGTTAAAAAACTTATAACGTTCTCATTTGAACCAGATTCAATTGGTGGATTTTGTTGTATATGTAATGGTGTGCAGACAGTGCGAGAAAAACATATGTCTAAATGCATTCCAATGACAAAACACGCTTTTTTGGAAGCATTGAAAGACCGCATTAAATTCAACGAATTGTTGGGCATAGATATTCGTGAAGGGTGGCAAAATGCGTTAAAAGACGCAATAGAGCCATTTACAACAATGACGGAAGATGCCGACCCTGCGGTTTTGGCTGATGCCGTTGCCAAGGCAGACATCAACATTCGTGGCGAAGAAGAAGTTGCGAAAGATGTTGAAGTTTTAGAAGTTGAAAACGAAAAACTGGTAGCCGAAGTTGAAAAAGAAATTAAACCTGCAAAAAAAGCAACTAAAAAAACAACCAAGAAAAAGGAAGTAAAAGATGACGAAGGAAGAACGGATACAGTTGCAACTGTCAGCGAGGACGATGGACGTTCAGAAGGTGATGGAGTATCTGCTGAAGAACCAAGCACCGCTGATAATGCATAGGGAAAACGAACAAGTATTCAAAGGGTTTATGATGGCATACTATGCCATCTGCGACCTGCAAGAAACAATAACAACAGAGGAGTAATAACATGGAAAATATTACAGAAGAAGCATTAACAAAAGAAATTGCTGGGGAACAAAATTCCCAAGTAAGTGGTATTATGGCAGACCTTGAAGACGAATTTACAGAAGAAGAACCAAAGTCCGAAGAACCAGCGCAAGAAGAAACACCAGCGGAAGAACCAGCGCAGGAAGAACCGGCTGCTGAAGAAACGCCTGCGGAAGAACCTGCGGAAGAACAACCAGCAGAAGAACCCGCACAGGAAGAACCCGAAAAGGCACCAGAACTGATTTTGGGAAAGTTTAAGTCACAAGACGACCTGATAAATGCTTATAAGAACCTTGAAAAGAAAATGGGCGAAAAAGCACAGGAAGTGAAAGAAGTTGTGCAGGCAAAAAGTGACGACTTTGATATTGCTGTGAAACAAAAGATTGCGGAAGAAAACTGGAAATTGGTTGATAAAGCATTTGAAACCATTACAAACCCAGAAGACGCAAAAGAAGCCCAGTATTTGTTGTCGCAATTTAAGAAAACTGGCGATGGTGCATTGCTGGAAAAGGCACGTGGATTTTTAGACGCTCGTGTTGACAGACGTTTGGAAGTCGATGCTATGAATATGGCTGCGAAGATTCAACAAACAGCAAATGCCCACAGGGAAGAAATCTTATTGAAACCATTGTCCGAAGAATTGGACAAAATGGCGGAAGAAGACCCTGAATTTATGAACGATGAACAAAACCAAAACTTGATGGCTATGGCAATTAAACTTAATCCGTCAACGGTTGATGTTCGTTCGGTCAAAAAAGCGATTCAGGAATACAAAGATTCCGCTTATCAGAAAGGTTATGAAGCAGCGAAGAAAGAATTTGCTAAACAAGCCGAAAAGAAAGCGGTTTCTGTCAAGTCCACAACTCATATCGAACAACCAAAACCTAAAAAGTCGTTCGCTTCTATGAGTATAGCGGAACAATTAGACGAAGAAATGAAAACATTATTGTAAGGAGTGAAATATGAGCAGACCATTAGAACGATTTTACGAAATAATTGCGTGGATTTTTATAATTCTGGTGGTCTGCACAATGTTGACTGCCTGCAATCGCAAAACGCCTGTCGAAAGTGCCTTCGATAACGTTGGACAAGCGGTTATTGACGTTCAAGCGTCCCTTCCAAAAGAATGTCAGACCGAAATTGTACTTGCCAAGATAAACGATGTCGAATCCAAAAGACAGGTGGCTCAAAGTTTGTGTGCAGAAAAGATAAAATCGGCAGAAATCAAATATGAAAGGGCGATGTTTGCCTTAATAATTATAATTTCTGTGTTTTTTTTAAGATTTTTTATAAAAAAATAGTTGAAAAACATAGAAAGTTTTGATAATATAAAAATGTGGCTAGGTTCGCTACCGAAAGTGCAACAACTCATTGCATTGCCACGTATATTTTGAGTGATTATAGGAGTATAATATGGTTAAAGCAGTACAGGTTAAAGATTTCCCAAATTATTATGTAACAGAGAATGGCGATGTGTATTCACGAAATTATGGTGGAACAGGACGTATAAAAAAATTAAAACCACATAAGAATCATAAAGGGTATTTGTGGATAAATCTAGGTCGCCAGGGCAGGCGTTTTGTTCATAGAATGGTAGCAGAGGCATTTATACCAAACCCAGAAAACAAACCACAAATAAATCATAAAAACGGTATTCGTGATGATAACAGAATTGAAAATCTCGAATTTGTAACAGGTAGTGAAAACGCTATACACGCTTATAGGGTTTTACATCGTGTAAATAATTTGTTGGGCAAGAGATATAATTTGGGAAAATATGGGAAAGAAAGCATAGGTTATAAAATTATTCAACAGATTAAAGATGGCAAGGTTATTAGGGAATTTTATGGTTCTTATGAAGCAGCTAGGGCGTTTAATATAAATCCTGCAAATATAAGAAGTTGTTGTACTGGACATCGAAAAACTGCCGCTGGATTTCAATGGCGACACAAAAAATAAACGTATTTTTATATTTTTTCAAGTTTTTTTATAAAAATCGTATTTTTTATCCTCCGATTTGTTTATTATATAGTAAGACGGTTAGAAACCTATTTTAATCGGATAACCAAAAAGGCCCGAGTCAAATAGACAATTTTTAGAGTCCTATATTAAAAGTTAAACTAAAAACAAAAAGGATTAAACAATGTCAAATAACGCTTTCTTAAACGGCATTGCCCCATACTCTGCGGTAAGCGAAAAATGGTCGAAAGTGCTGTTAAAGAATTTGTCTTTGGTTGGTGTTTATAAACACATCGCTATTGACCACTCTTCTGAATTGTCAGATAACTCTGATGCTATTCACTTACGTATGGTAAACGATTCTTCTGTAACTGTTGCAAATTACTACTCACGTAGTGCAACTCCAGGAACTGCTGGTTCAGAAGGAACAATATCTTATGGTACTGCTGCTGTTGATGATTACGTATTGCAATTGACAGAATCTCCAGCGACTGCTGTTAAATTCGAAGATTATGCTTTGAAAACTGCAGACGTTGCATTCCAAGCAAAAATCATCGAACGTGGTTTGTATGCTTTGTCAAAATACGTTGACTCGTTCGTTATGAACACAATCATCGCTGCTGCTGGCACAACATTGACTGCATTTAATGCAACAACTGCTGCTGCTGGTGATATGTACGATGTTTTGTTACAGGCTGCTGCTGTTTTGAAAAAAGCGGGCGCAACTCCTGTTTCTAACGCATCTGACTTAGCGGGTGACCAAGGTATTAAAGAAGCCGGTTATGTTGTAGTTAACCCAGACGTAATGCGTTTCATCTTGAAAGAACCAGCATTCGTTAAAGTTGATATGACAGACAAAAACGCTTTGTGGAAAGAAGGTATTGTACGTGGTACAATCGCTGGCTTGATAGTTTTGGAATCTTCTAACTTGCCAACAACTACAAACGTTTGCACAATCTTCGCAGGTATCAAATCTGCTGCTCACTTTGCGATTAAGAAAATCAGTGACCGTATGATTCCAGCACAAAACAACTTCCAAATGTTGTGGTCTGTGTTGACAACTTGCGGTTGCACAGTTTCTCATCCAAACGCAATTGTGAAATGTGCGATTACTGTTGCTTAGTACCAAAAAGTGTGGGGGCTTCGGTTCCCACACTCCGATAATTATAAAAAAGTGATTTAATATGATAGTATGTGATTACGAATTAGGCGAAGTCAAAAAGAGAGAGTTAACATCAGACGAAAAACAAAGCGTCTGTGATTTCGTTGTACAACGTTGGAACACTTGGAGTAAGCCATTAGAAGTATTGCAAGATAACACACGTGTTATTCGTGACCGTGCTACGCCAACTATTTGCGATATTAAACAGCCAGAAAGAAAAAAAGATTGGCACTCTAATATCAAATTGAACCGTATGTACGAATTTTATAATAAACTGTACGGCATTTTATATGAAACATTTTATGATAAAATTTCGTCTTATTTGAAACTTGGCAAAGAAAATCACGACAAGGTTTAT
>Ga0326513_10000362_pt1 | contig 37872 bp, 45 predicted proteins | sample 2_2465_0518_D_FD_203654 | JGI IMG/M metagenome (GOLD analysis project Ga0326513, IMG submission 203654) | Bovine rumen microbial communities from UC Davis, California, United States - 2_2465_0518 | ecosystem: Host-associated > Mammals > Digestive system > Stomach > Rumen | place: USA...
TATATCTCTATCAAAGATGTAAAAATTGGAGATAAGATACAAACTATTAAAGATGGAAAATTATATTATACGGAAGTCTTAAATTTTATAAATCAAGGCAAAAAACAAGTCTGTAAAATTATGACCGTAAGCGGTGATATAATAAAATGTACTTTAGATCATAAAGTCTTAACAAAAGATGGATGGAAAGAAGCAAAAGATTTAACTATTAAAGATGAATTGGTTTCTAATCATCAATTGGGCAATTTCGGAAATTTTAAATTAGACGATGATAAATTAGCTGCATTAATAGGATATTATTTAGCAGACGGAAAAGGAGATAGTCCAGTATTCGTTAATACTAATATAGATTATATAAATGAATGTAAAGAAGCTGGGGAATTATTTGAAAATTGTTATCCAATAATTAGACCTAGAAGTATGAATGGTAAGGTAAAGCTCCAAGGCTATGATTTAATTTTTACTTCTAAATCTAAAAATCCAAAATTAAAAAGACCTTTTTTAGAATTTAAAAAAAGATTTGGTTTAAATAAAAAATCAGTTGATAGAATTTTTACAGAAGAATTGATGAATTTAAATAAACATCAAATGTCCATTCTTATTAATAGACTATTTGCTGGTGATGGTTGGGCAACTTATAGAAAAGACAACAGAAGACCAAACACTATCATATATGAAATAGGTATAGGAGCACCTAATTATTGTTTCTTAAAACAATTAGAGTATATTCTTAAAACAAAATATGGGATATGCTGTAAAGTTCAAAAACAAAATAAATATATCAATGGTTTTTGGAAACTTAGGATACAAAAAAAATCAGAAGTTAAAAAATTTATTGAGGAAATAGGAGTTTTTAATAAAGATCAAAAAATTATAGAAGTTTTAAAAGAAGATAAAAACTTTTATAATCATCATTCTTCTAATTCTAAAATAAAAAAAATTGAAATTCTTGAAGGAGAAGAAAATGTTTATGATATAACCACAGAAACTCATGATTTTTTAGCAAATGGTGTTGTAGTACATAATTGTGGTATGTCTACATTAACAAGCCTTATTTTTTTCTGGAAGGCTGTGCTATTTCCAAATGAATGGCTTGTTGTAATTTCAAAAGACGGTAAATCAGCTCAAGATTTTTTGGAAAAAATTAAAACCAATCTTGAAAATATACCTGAATGGTTTGGTTTGAAAATTACTAAAAATAATGTTAAAGGTGTAGCATTCTCAAATAAAACCAAAATAGATACTTTTGCTAGATCTAAATCTGCTGGTCGTGGTACTTCTCCTACTATGGTTATTCTTGATGAGGCTGCGTTCTATCTTACTAATTCAATTATTGAGGGTATTGTATCTTCTGTTATGCCTTCTTTGTCTAGAACTGGTGGTCAATTATTCGTTGTATCTACACCAAATGGTTCTGCTGAAGGAAGCGAAGGTTATTGGTATTACAATCAAGTTAGACAATTACAAGAAGCTGGTGGTGTTGATGGCCTTGCAAGACTTTATGATGTTGCTTGGTGGGAAATTTTAGACTATCCTGGAATTACCCCTTATAAAGGATATAACGAAAAAGTTCAAGGTTATATAGACAGAGACTATTTTAACCATCCAGAGGTTAAAAAAGAAGCATATGCTTTCTTTGATCCTATAGCTAAGGATCACTGGAAAGAAAATGAATGGCTTTCTTATCAGATGAGTACTGCTGGTAAGGTCAAATATATGCAGGAAATCTTACAGAACTTTGTGGTTACTGGTAATACTGTATTCTCTGATGAAATTATTGATAAAGTTTCTACTGAAACAAAAGTTCCTATAATAAAAGATTTATTAAATGACAGGCCTCTTAAAAATTTATGGATTTGGAAAGAGCCTCTATTAGATCATAAATATATATTAGGATGTGACGTTGCTAAGGGAAGCAGTGATGATAGTAGCTGTATTCAAGTAGTAGATATGTCTACGTATGAACAGGTAGCAGAATATTCTGGTAAATGTACTACTATTGATTTAGCTAAGTATGCTTATAGAATAGGAGAATATTATAATTGGGCTTTTGGAGTTATAGAATGTAACTCTATTGGAGAAGCTACATTTAGCGAATTATATTATAATTTAAATTATCCTAATCTGTTTAAACAAAAAAAGGTTAAAAATGGTGAAGAAGTAATGACTGGTTGGATTACTTCTACAAAATCTCGTGATTTAATTACAGATAAATTTATAGATTTTTATTATGATGAAACAATGTGGAAAAATTATCATCCTTATTCTGAAAGATTATTAGACCAAATGAAATTTTGGATATGGAAAGGTGGTAGACCAGATCATGCTGGTAACGCTCATGATGATAATATTATGGCTATGGCTATTACTTTGTTTAATATTTCAGAAGGTATTAAAAGAATTCGTGGCGAGGACGATACATTCTTTATAGGTGAAAATGGCGAAAATATTACTATGAAGGATAATACAAATACCAAATTGGCTGATAATTATTTAAGTTCTAGAAAAAAAGATGAAAACGTAAATGAAAATGTATATAGAAATATGGAAAGAAAAATGTATATGCAGGCAGGTATAAATCCAAGTGATGAGAATGCTGCTGATACTTTAAAATGGTTAATGAGCTAATATTAAAAGGTCACTAAAAAGTGACCTTTTATTTTAAATCAAATTATTCTTTTTAATTACTTCTATTATTTGTTCAGTTCTTTTAGACCAGTCACATTTAGCTAAAAGTTCATCATATTTTTCAGAAGGGGTTTTATGATTTTCTAGCATTGTATCTAATGAAAGTTCGCCATAATCCAAAGGAATTACAAAGTCTTTATAATCTTCGTAATTAGGTAATTGTTCTTCATGAATTAATGTTGGAATATGAGCATTTACATAGTTAAAGAATTTGTCTGAAAGTTGTCCAAGAGTAATATCATCTATTTCTAGTAGACATAATCCAATATGACACTTACAAATTTCTTTATGAAGTTCTTCTTCACTCATCCAGTCCTTTAAAATTAATTCTGGATACATTTCAGCTGTATTTTTCTTCATTTCTTCATTTTCAAATCCAACAACTTCTATATTCCATTCTGGATTTATAGCCTTCAATAAAGCAATACTATTGAAATCTACTTTAGCCATATTATGACCTACATAAATAGCTGTTTTAGTTTCATACTTATCTGTATAGACTTCCTTTACAGAACATCCATTTGGTATATAATATTTATTTATATCTTCTGGAAGATTATTATAAATATTTTTTGAGGAACATATTACTGGGAGTTTGCCTACTTGTTCTGCTGTAATTTTTTCCTCTCCTTCATCATATTTATCATAAACAATTCTGTCTGTAAACTGTTTAAAATAAGAATAAGCTTTTCTCTTACCCTCTAAATTAGGAGAATCAATAATTACTAAAGGTTTATCTTCTATCAAAACTTCTTTTAATGTTCTATCACCTTGAAAATAATGTTCTATAAAATTATTATCATTTACAGTCAAGACAGAAAATTTTTTATTTAATTCATTTATTACTTTTCCCCTTCTGTATACAGGATATACAAATTCTCTATCTTCTACATAATAAATTATATTATATTTCTTTTTATCTATCATAAATGGACAACAGCAGTCACTATCAATTTCTATCGGAGAAAAAGTAATTTTCTTTATTATTTCTTTTTTATCTTCGGATAGATTAAATAAATACCTAAATTCACTATTCAATAAATAATTTTCTAAATCTTTTCCATTTTTACTTCTTATATTAAAAAGTATATCATTTATTATTTTTTCAAAATTATTATTATTAATAAAATAATATATTATTTTTTTCATCTTAACTCCTTTTTATTTATTGTGAATTATTTAGTCTTGTCAAATCTGTTTGAGCAGTTATTTCCATAATTGCTTCGTTGGTAATCCAATGTGTAGGTGTTCCACGACCATTATATCCCATATATTCAGAACTATTTACATAAACATCTATTGTATCTGTTTTAATTCTAGTTCTATAAAAATAGAAACTATTATTCCATTCTGGAATAATCCATTTTTGATAATCTTGTGTCATTTCACAAGTATTGGATACACAAAATTCATCAGGACTACCGCTATAACTAGCTAAAGTAAATTCCCAATATGCTTTAAACGGCATTTTAAAAGTTATAATTCTTTTATTGCTTCTATCAATATAACTGGAACCACCACCTGCAGATCTTCTTTGAATAAATTTTTTATTTTTTAAAATTTCAATTATTGGTTCAATTTTTTTTGCTTCTTCATATAAATTTATATCATAACTCCAAACATTATTAAATCTTTGATTTCCTTCTTTATCCATTAAATCAATATGATATTTAGGTATTTCACCTAAATACTGATTAGCTACAATCGGTTCATTACCATTGTCACCAGTAGCCAACATCATTTCTCCACGATTATTATTGGTTTCTGAGAATCTTACAAAACCAGCGTCACTACCATTATTATCCTCTCCAGCACCATGAATTGCCATAGAATCAGATAATATTTTGTTTACACCAGATTTATATTTTCCATCTGGATCTGTATCTCCTTGATACATATCATTTATTGTACTCATTTTTCCTCCTTTTATCTAGTTTTTAGAGTCCAGTCTGGCAATGGATTTCCATTATCATCATGCGTAAAACCTGCCAAACTAGCAATAGTATCATAATCATTTTCTTTTGTTATATTAGATATAAAATTAAAAATTTGACTTATATTAAGTCCATTACTATATACAGTATTAAATCTTTGATTTCCCTCTTCGTCCATTAGTTTTATAGAATGAAGCGGTTCTGTATCTAGATATTGATTTGCAATTATTTGTCTTATACCAGAATTAGAACCAGTATATAATTCTTTACATCCAGTATCAGCATCTTTCTCTATAAATCTTATACCAGATTGATAATCTTTAATCTCATTCTTAGTGATTTCCATATTATTTATCTTTTCAAGAAATAAGTCAAGTAAAGTTAATTATTATTTAGGAGTTATTTAATGATAATTAATGGTAAAGAAGTAGAAATAGACTTTAGAAGAGCAGCTCAAATACAAGATAAGATAAATCAAGTCCAACAACTACCCGATAATACAAAAGTAGAGGTAAATAATAAGGAATTAAAGCAAATTGCAGACATCACAACCAATACTTTTGAAAATTTTGATGGATATGGTATGACTAATAATATGCTTTTGACTGGTAAAAAGTCAAAAGAAAATAGAAAAGATTACTATACTACTTATGAAGAAATGGATGAAAGTAATTTTATTCACAGAGGTCTACAAATTATTTCTGATGATTGTACTCAAAAAAATATTGAAGGTCATGTTTTAAAAATATATTCTGATGATGATGAAACTAAAACTATACTAGATGAATTATTTTATGAAAGAATTAATGTAGATAAAGAGTTATGGTCTACTGTATACGAAACTTGTAAATTTGGTGATAATTTCTATGAAGTAATTCCTGATTCTTATAAAAATCCTACAATGATAGCAAGAATTAGATATTTGGAACCAGAAAGAGTTAATAGAATTGAAAAAAATGGTAAACTTGCTTTCTATACATATACTTCAGATACTACAGATCCAGAAGAAGTATTATTTAAAACTCCAGATATTCCTTCTAAAAAGAAAGATGAAGATAAAGTAATTTATAAATTAGAACCTTGGCAGATTATTCACTTTAGAATTACAGACAAGCAATTTCACCCATATGGTGGTTCTTTGCTTAAAGCTGGTGTTAAAGCTTTTAGAAGATTACAACTCCTTGAAGATGGTATTACTATTTATAGATTAGCTCGTGTTCCAGAAAGAAGAGTATTTAAAATTGATTGTGGTAATCTTCCACAATCAGAGGCTAATAGACAAGTTCAAAGAATTAAGGATAACTATAGAACAACACAAATTCTTGATGATAGAGGAAACATTAATAGACAAGCTTCTGCATTATCACTAACTCAAGATATCTTCGTTCCTGTAAGAGAAGGTTCTAATGGAACAGAAATTACAACTCTTCAAGGTGGTACAGCTTTAAATAATATAGATGATATTAGATATTTTAGAGACCAAGTTCTTTGGACTATGAATATTCCTCCAGAATATCTTGGATTTACTTCAGACCAATCTGGTGGTTCTCAAGGTCGTGGTTCTTTAGCTATGCAAGATATTAAATTTAGTAGATTCATTGAAAGAATACAAGCTTGTATAGAAGAAGGTCTTACAAAAATTGCTGCCATTGAATTGTTCTTTAAACGTAAGAAAAAATCTGATTTAAAGAATTTTAGAATTGAACTTACTCCTCCATCTAATATTAAAGAAATAATGGACTTGGAATATACTACTAATAAAATGAATTTAATTCAGTCTATGAATGGAACTGGATTATTCCCTAAAAAATTTATTTTACAATATGTTATGAGATTAACAAAAAAAGAAATAGATAATTTAACATTCTTTAAAGATTTGGAAAATCAAGCAGCTAATGCTCAAGAAAATGGAGCAATTGGTGGTATGATGAATGCTGGTGGCATGGATATGGGTGCTGCTGGAGGAAGTATGGATACAAGTACTCCAACTGGTGATGCTAATGCCGCTGGAGGAACACCAGATACAGGAGCTGCACCAACTCCTACTGCTTCTATTAATACAGAAGATTTGGAAAAGAATTTGGTAAGAATATTTGGAAAAGATATTCTTATAGAAAACAAAGAAGATTTTGTTAAGCTTGTAAAGGCAGCTGAAGATTATAACAATTCTTTACTCAAAGAAGAACCTAAAGCTGAAGAAATTATTGATGAAAATGTTACAAATTCAGAATTTATAAAGAAAGTATCTTCTATTATAACTGAAAATAAAGAAGTTATAAAAACAAACGAACAAGCAATTAGCTTAATTTATGAAAATGAATTAGGTGGATTAAATTATGACAAAAAAAGTTATACTATTTACGAAGAGCCTAAAAAGAGAACAGGGCCAAAATCTGGTAGTAGTCCATTTTTGTATGAAGAAGTTTCATATAATTTAACAAAATAAAAGTTAATAGTGTAGTTGAAAAACTACACTATTTTTTTATGCAATACGAAAAAACAATTAATAAAATTTTACAAAGACTCTCAAAAGAATTACCAATCGCAGAAGAAGGAGATTTATTAGAAACACAAAAAACAATTTACCCACCAACTTCTGTATCAAGAGAAGACAAAAATATAATAATTGATAGTATAGAGGTTACTCCTCCTTTGGCTTGTTCTCAAGAATGGAAAAAACTTTTAAGAAAAGAAAAAGCACCTTTATGTCAAATATATAAAGATTTATCAAGGGGAGATATATTAAGAGTTAAAAGAGTAGAAGAAGGTAATTTAGTAGTTGAAAACTTAAGCATAGACGATGAATTTCGTAAAGAGTTTAAAATTGGTAAAATGGAAATCGCAAAAAAGAATTTTTCTTTGATAAGAAGGAAAAGCATAGAATTAGTTAGAATACTTGAAAAAATAGAAGAGAACTAAAAGTTCTATTTATTTTATTAAAGATAATTATATAAAATGGAGAAAGACATATGAATATAGGAAAATTTAATAATACTTTGCTATTGAGCAATAAAAATATTGAGAAACTCGCTAAAAAGTATATTAACGAGTCTTCTAATGCTGCTCTTATGGAAATGTTTGAAGATAAATGTATTTTAGCAGACCATACAACTGGTCAGATTTTTGAAGCTGATTATTCATTTGATGGTGAAACATTTGTTTTTGAAAATTTTAACGAAATAGAACTTGAAGAAAATAATTCTTCTTTGAAAGAAGCTATTGGCGATTATTTTGATGACAAAAACATAAATCTTACAGAGGCTTATGAAAGTTGCAACAGCAATTCTTATGATGTTTTTGATGATTCACTTTCTGAAGCTTTGGCTGGTAAGAATATGGAGAATGTAATTGATTATTCTTCTATTCTTGGAATTAATGAAGAAATTGGAGATTTAAAGGAAAACAAAATTTTCAAAGCTTATACAGACAGAGTTAATTCAAAACCAGCTAGTTCTATCAAATATTTTGATTGGAAGAATCCTGTAAAAGTTTCAGTTCTTGATGAAGATGAAAATACTATTCTTAATAAATCTATTTTCACAAAAGCAAAGAAACTTAGAACAAATGTAGAATTTAAGAAGAGTTTAGCTGAAGCTGCTAAAGCTCAAATTGAAGGTGATAGCACAATGCTTGAAAGTTTAATTTCTGAAAATAGTGCTATTGTAGCTCTTACAGAAGCAGAATTGAAGGAACTTGTTGGTATGGCTCTTATCGGTGATAAGAAGCTTATGGAAAACAGAAAGACAATTTCCGAAGCTATTGAAAACTTTATTGATAGTGATCTTGCTTTAAGTGAAAAGAAATCTATTGTAGAAAGTGAAGAAGCTTCTTCTGGTGAAGATGAGAATGATGCTCCTGAAGCTTCAGAACAGGATGTAGAGGCAATCAAAAAGGCTCTTGAAAAGGCTAAAGAAAAGGCTACAGATGAAAAGCTTATTTCTAAAATTGATACTATTATTAATTCACTTTCAGAAGCTGTTGAGGAAGAATACACAGATGTTGCTTCTTTGAAAGAAGCAGTAATCTTGCTTAATATGTAATTTAAAAATAATTTAAAAATATTAGCCGCTTTTTTAGCGGCTTTTTTTATTTAAAGTTAATTAAAATAAAGGAGAAATTTTTATGAATATAATGGATATTTTAAGTAATCTACCAGATAATAAAAATAATCTAAGTAATAAAATAGCAAAAGCTAACGAAATTAGAAGAATTAAATCTAGAACAATTGATTTTATTTCTCAGATTCTTAATTTTGTTGGAGAAGAAAATAATTATATTTCTAATGGTCTTTCTTGGAGTTCTAGAACTGTTGATGAACAAAAGATTTCCGAAGAAGACAAAAAAGAATTAATTAATGTTTTGGTTTCAGAAATAAAATCATTACCAGAAAAACTTAAATCTGAGTTAAATAATTTTTTTGAAGAAACTAAAGAAACTAAAGAAGATGAAGATAAAAAAACAGATTCTGATAGTAGTGCTACTGTTACCGTTTCTGCCGAGCCTGTAAAAGCTTCTACTATGTTTGGGTATTAATATGACTTTAGAAGAATTACTTAAAGAAGAAGAAAATACAATTTTTGAAGCTTCTATTCATGGCAGAAATAGAAAAGCCAAAAAGCGTCATAACAAAAAAGAAAATTTTAAAAACGAAACTTCAAAGGATCCTGAAGAAAAACCAATTTCTAGAGCTAGAAAACATAAATTCCCAGAGTGGCAAGATGATGGTAGAAATAAGTTCAAAGAAGGTAGAGAAAGAACTGTCTCTGCTGTTATGAATTTATGTAAAAAGAAAGGTGTATCTATAACATCTGTTCAGGCTAGAGATTATATTTATGAAAAATTCAAGCAGTGGGATAGCCATTCTAAAGAAGCTGATTGGATTATAAAACTAGAAAAAACTGCTAAAAAGAAATTTGGGTATGATGCAAGAAAATATGCTCATATTAATTTAGGTGATACAGTTGGTTTGGGTGCTAAAGGTGATCCAGAATATGAAGGAAGAGCTTATTTCTTTACTGGATTAATTAACGGTTTTGCACATCATTTTTTAGAAGATAAATAGAGGAGAATATAAATATGAATTTTAAAGAAGATGTAGAATTTTATTTGAATTCAAATAAAGGTTTTGATTATTATGGTTTCAATGTAGCAGAAGGAAGTGTTGCAGAAGAAGATAATACAAAAGAAGCTGATACAGGAGCAGAAGCTTCCGTAAAAACAAAGAAAAAGGGTAAGAAAACTTGTCCAGAATGTGGAAAGGATCCATGCGAATGTCAAGCTTCTAAAAAAACAGAAACTCATGGTGAAGAAGATGATGATGGTTGGCACGCATCAGCTGGTACACCTCCTGCAGATTTTGGAGCTACACCAGAAGAAATTGAAATGATTAAACTTATTAAGAAAAATGGTGGTCTTGGTGGTAAGTTTGTTGCAGAAACACCTGAAGAAAAAGAAATGCTTAAACTAGCAGCAAAGATTGCTGGTAGTAAACCTAAAGCAGCTGTAAAAGATGATAAAGGTGCAGGTTATGCTCCTTCTTGCAAAACAAGTTTAAAAGAAGAAATTCTTAGAAATCTATAAAATATTAAGGCTGCTTTAAAGCAGCCTTTTTTCTTGACAAGAATTATTTTATACATTAATTAATATATATGCAACTTAAGCTTAATGATTTAACCCTAATAATAAAATTTGACAATGAAAAAGAAAGAAAATTAATAAAAAAATTTATAACTTTTAAAGATGACAAAGCTGCTTTTTTTGGAGGTAGTTTTCATCCAGAAAGAGTTAAAGACGTTTGCCTTGGTAAAGAAATAAAAGAATATTTTGTTTGTTTTGCAGGTTTTACAAGGGAGATTATAATTTTTGCAAAGCAAAATAATATTTCAATTACTAAATTTGAAGATTCTAGAACTCACTTTTCTTTTCAAAAAAAAGAATATACTCATGATGAATTAAGAAAATATTTTAATCCTAATTTTAAATATGTAGAACATCAAATAAGAGCTTTACAGGCTATGATCAATACAAATACAGGTATTATAGTAGCTCCTACTTCAGCTGGTAAAAGTTCGATTATATCTGCTTTTATAAGACTTACTAAATTACCAACTTTAATTCTTGTTAATAAAGTAATGTTAGGAGTTCAGCTAAAAGAAGGTCTTAACAAAGATGGAATAGATTGTGGCATTTGTTCTGGTAAAGGAATTGTAGATGGTAATTGTATGGTTTCCACTATCCAATCTGTAAAGAAAATTCCCAATCTTTCAAAATTTAAATGTGTGCTTATCGATGAAGTACATAATTCTAGTAGCTCTACTTTTCAAGATTTTCTTAAACAATTTGGTTGTGCTTTAAAATTTGGTTTTTCAGCTTCCCCTGCTAGAACTGGTGATTATTTAGGATATGCTAAAATTAGACAATTTGTTGGTTCTCCTATTATAAAAATAGAAAGCAGTGAGCTTCTTGAAAATAAGGTAATGGCTAAACCTCATATTTATTTAGTAAAAAATGAATGCAAAGAAGATGAATATTTTGATTATGCTACTGCTTATACAGAAGAAATAATTAATGGTTCTAAAAGAAATAATATAATTAAAGATATAACAGAAATTTATAAATCTGGAGTTCTTATATTAGTTAATATAGTAGAGCATGGAGAAATTCTTCAAAGCTTAATTCCTGGCTCTATGTTTATTGCTGGAGAAACTCCTTTGGATGTTAGACAACAAGCCATTAAAGATTTTGATAATGGAGATTTACCAATTTTAATTGGTACTACTATTCTTCAGGAAGGTATTTCTATTACTCATATGAAAGCAATGATACTTGCTTGTGGTGGTAAATCAAATGTGGCTGTATTACAAAAAATAGGACGTTCATTAAGATTTAAAGAGGGTGAAAAAACAGAAGTAGATTTTTATGATTTTATTGATACTGCTAAATTTTTATCTAAACATTCTAAAATGAGAGCAAACTTATATAAAAAAGCTGGATATAATGATATAAAATTGCTAAATAGTGATTTAACCCCTATTGACAAAAAGAAATAATATTTTTAGAATTAACTAGGAGTAAAATATGATAGTTGATGAAACTTATAAGTCAGATGAAGATATTTGCAATGAGATTATAAATTCAAACCTTTCGAATAAAGCAAAAGTAAAAGCTATTCAGGCTCTAAAAGGAGAAAAAGAAATTAAAGAAGAGCAAGACGATGAAATGGTTCTTTGTGACTAAGGAGTAAAATAATGTTTGAAAGATTATATTACAGTACTACAGACGAGCAAGAAAAAAAAGATATTCTTCTAGCTTTTAAAAATGAAAGCAAATTTACAAAAAAATTTCCAATAGTTAATGAAGAAAATGAAGAAATAGCAAAAATTATTAAAATTGATACTTACAATACTTATTTAGATTTTTGGTTAGATAATTATTTACAAGGTAGTGAATTAAAAAACAAAAATGGTCAGATTGTTGCAGTAAATTTGTATGATAAAGAAAATTCTAAAGGAGTTAAACAAAAAAGAGTTAGGAGTGTAGTAGCTTGAAATTTTATATAGAATTTGATAAAGATGATAATTTAATTGATAATGGAATAATAACTGAGAAACTTATTAAAACTTTTAATTGTAATAATGGCAGTAATACATTTTTATCGCAAGACTTAAAATTTAATCTACATAATTGTCTTGGAGTTTCTATGACTATGAACTATGATAAAAATAAAATAAAAGCAGAATTTATACCAGAATTTATAGATTAAATTAAAGCCCGCTAATTAGCGGGCTTTTTTATTAAGTTAATTTGTATGAGAGTGAATTATATTTATAAAAAGAGTTCAGATATACATAGTTTTTCATCTACTGGCTCTAATACAGAACTAAAAGAATATATGAATGATTTGGTGTTTTATTCACCATTAAATGATATATATAGAGCAGAATATGCTTTATATGATAAAGCTGCTATATTTGAGAAAAAACCTGAAATATTTACTGGAGGAATTTTCGGTTCTTATTTAAAAATTTCAGACAAATATTCTTTTAATATAAAAAATTTTGATGCTATTGATAATAATATTAGAATTTCTTTTTATCTTGGAACTAATAAATTAGTAAACAATTCTACAATAGGCTTAAAGAAAAAAGACAATTTTCCCAAAGAAGGTTTACCTGTAGGTTCATATTCATTAGTGGTAAATGTAGAAGGGCAACCAACTGCTACTATGATTTTAAAAATTACAAAACCTTCTGGAATTAAGCAGATAAAAAATAAAATTTTATTTGAATTAGATCCTATTATTTACCCTTTTGAATTAAACTCAGCAAATAAAGAAGAAGATTTAATTGTTTTACAAGCTCTTAATGAAGGTAGACATATAAAAGTTTCTAATGGATTGGATGGTATAGATTTATTAAAATATTTTGATGTAGTAGAAACTGAATATGGTGTAGCCCCTAACTTTGACAATACTATTTTTACTTTTAGAAATTTAGTAATAGAACATATTAGAAATCTTGATAACGGTAATGCTAAATCATTCTTAAAATTTACTCTTAAAGGAGAAAAAGATCAAATAATACAATTCCCTTGGAACAATAATGCTATTAATCTTGATAATATAGAAATAGATATAGACGATAATTTAATTTATATTTATTTGAATGGTGAAGTAAAAGCTGTAGAAGTTTTACAAAATAAACTTATTAAAAATGACAACACATTAATACTAAGTGGAGATAATAGATACCAATATTCTTTTGATGAACTAATTATTAATAAAGCTTGTGTTCATACAAAAAGTTTTGAATTAGACAGGAAGCAATTAACAAAATATTCAACAAAAAAGCCCTATATAGATTATTATTTTAATTCAACTGATTTAAAGAAAGGTATGAGTTTAAATACCATTTCTCAATCTGGTATTCACTGTTGTTTATGTGATAATAATAAATACTATTATTATAGTACTGGAGCTTGGAGACAAGCTAGTGGAAATTTTAATCAAACTAACGATTGGTATACATTTGCAGAAAAAATAAAAGAATTTGATTATAGTAGCGGTGAATTTTTTATAAGATGTTTCTTTGTTTCAGATGGTGTTAATATTTCTTATATGGATGTACCATACTTTGAAATGGAAGATCAAAGTTATGAAGATAAACAAGGAAATATTTCAGCCATTCTTATAGGAACAAAAGAATGGAGTCTTGATGGTGAACCTCTTAAAGAAGATTTAACAAACAAAACTCTCATAATTACTACAGACCAAGGAACATCAACTATTAATTTTGAACCATTAGATACTGGATTATATACTATTCAAGATGTAATGGATACTATTAATGATTATTATCCAGAAGGTATTACTAAGTGTTCAAAGGATAGTGAAGACAGAGTAATGTTAATTTCAGAAACTAAGGGTAAAGAAGCTTTTATTAATGTTTCTGGTAATGCTGCTCCTATTATTTTTGGTGAAGCTGTTGCTGCTAATGGTAAAGATGCTGATGCTGGCACTATAGATTATTCTAAATTTTATGATGCTGTAAGAACATATACTGGCTCTCCTTTAATTCCTATGGAAATAACAGATGAACAAATGAAACTTTATTTGAGAGAAGCATTAGCTTATTACAAGAGGTGGAAAGGAGATGAACTAAACCAATATACTTGCCAACTTAAAGGTAACTGGCAAGATGGTTGGGAAATACCTACTGTTATAGAAACACAAAAGGATATAGTAGATATTATATTTAGACCTATTTTTCCTATTACTTTCTATGGTTCTGATTTTATTGATAGCGGTTCTGAAAATATTTTTGCTCTTACGTTAGCTGAATCATTATTTGGTGGCAGAGGATCTATTAAGAATGGTCAAGGAATTACTCAAGATTACTATATAAGTCTTATGGCTATGCAAGACTTTAGACAAACATTAGGTCTTAATCCAACTTGGGAAATTTTAAATAATAGAATTTATATTTATCCTTCTCAAGTAACCAGATTTACAAACGTTTGTATTAAATATAAAGCACCTCTATCAGAAGAAGATTGTTTAAAAGATCCAGATATGATTAAATATGTTCATGGTAAGTGTTTGATGACTATGGGTAATATCCGTGGACAATATGGTTCTGATTTAACAACTGGTGAAGCTAGTTTAAAATTTAATGCAGATGCTTGGTATGAAAGAGGAAAAACTTTTGTAGATGAAGTTATGGAATACTGGAAAAAATCTCAACCACCTATGGGATTTTTCTTTGCTTAAATGCCATTTTTTAGATATTCTTCTAAAATTCTTTCTATATTGTCAAATTCCCAATATGGTATTACTAATAAGGTAATACCATTTTTTTTAGCATATTTTCTTTTTAACCAATCATGATGAAGTTGTATGTGAAAATCATGAGTTGATTTATCAAATACATTTTTATAATGTTGCTCACCATTATATTCAATAAGTAAATTATTTTCTGGAAGATAAAAATCGTAAGAAAGTAAATTTTTATCCTTTAAATCTTCAAATTTTTTTTGATTATCAAATTGTATTTTGTTTTCTATTAACCACTTTTCTACTCTTTTTTCTCCTTTTGAAAAACTACAATATGGACAGCCTTGAAAATTATGTAAAATGTTATTTGGTATTGCTTTCCAAGTTTTTCCACATTTATCACATTTTAAAATTAAAGGTTTAAATATACCAATATATTTTGACATTATTTTAAAATTTGAAATTGTGTTTATTTTCTTCAATATTTCTTCGTCAGTATATTTTCTACCACCATTACAAAATTGACATCCTCCTTTTCCTACAATATGATTATTAGGTGTTTGCCAAAAAAAATTATTACATATGTTACATTTTATTTTTACCTTGGTATTCCAAGATATAACATCGGAGTTTGAATAATCGTAAGTATTACCGTATTTTTTCTTTCCTTCTCTTTCTAATTTTTCTTTAGTCCATTTATGGCACAAAGGACATTTTGTATTTTTAGAAAGTGTATCTTTGTTATGTATATAGTTTTGATTACAATCTGGACAGTGGATTATCACTTTTGTTCTTTTTTCAAAAAGAACATCAACTATGATTTTTTCTGTATCTTTTAATTCTTCTTCTACTATACATTTTTTACAAAGTTTACTTGGCTTTTTTCTTTCTCTTAATAATTCTGAAGGGGTTATATATATTTCTTCTTTATGTTTTTTACAAATTATTTTTATTTTTTCAGTTGTTTTTTTAATTTCTGGAAAATCTATAAATTCGTTTTTAAATTTTTCTTCTATTTTTTCTTTTACTGTCATAATTTAATTTTAAACTTTTTTAAATTTAAGTCAAAAGATAAAATATATAGAGAGGATATATGAATACTTTAAAAGAATATTTTAATACATTATCGTCATGTTATAGAATTAAACCTGTAAATAAAGCAACTAATACAAATATTGCGGATAAAAAACTAAATAAAGAAGATAAGAAAAAAAGTAAAAAGAAAACAGATTTGGATTTTGCTACTCTTGTTCAACAAGAAACCAATAAATTAAAAGGCATTAAAGAAGAAACATCTAAAAAAGAATTAACACCAGAAGCTAAAAAAAAGAGAAAAGATAGAAGAGAAGAATTTAATGAAACTCTTATTAATAATTATTACAATACTTTTATTAAACCTATAGAAAAAGCAGCTAATAAAAAATTCAAAAGTAATAAAATTAAAAAAATAGAATTAGAATATGCTCTTAATAGAGTAACTAGAGTTAAAATTTATGACCATAATGATAATTTAATTCATGATGAAAAGCTTGAAGCTAAAATTATGAAATATGCTGAAAATAAAAAAGAAGCTAACGACCACAATTCTGATGTAAGATTTAATGAACGCAAAAAATCAAATATGCATGATAATTTACTAAATAGAAGTTTGGGTGAAGAAAACTATTTTAACTACTAAAAGTTAATAATATGGCAGAAACTACAAATTTTAACTATATAGATTCTTTAATGAACTCTACTAATGTTCAGTTCATGGCAGATCAACACGATCATGCCATTCAAACAACTGGCAGAAAGTCTTATATTTTTTTATTAGATAAGGTAGAAACAGAATTATCTGAAGTATATAAAGAAGAAGTTCATGGAAGAGTTTATTTACCACATTTTGAGCAAAGAGCACTTTATAAAACAAATACTTTTATATCTTCATTAGATGCTGCCAATTATACTGAAAAAGAAGATAATTTGGAAATGGAATTTGATTTTGGTAGAATGGTTCATAATATTAATGAACTTAAATCTAAAACAGCAGGCAAACTAACATTAATTAATAATAGCAAAATTCCATTAGAATTTGAAATAAACGAAAATTTAATAATTAGAAATTATTCAGAAATATTATACAAAAAACCAATAGAAGGTAGTGTATATAATTTTATTAATGAAGTTATGAAAGAAACTAGTTTAGTTAAATTTGAATATTCTGGAGATAGTGAAGTATTGGATTTCTTAGAAAAATTAAATTTTAAATTATTACCAAGAAGAAAGCAAGAAATTATATTAAATAACTCTATATATAAAAATACCTCAGATGTTATTTCTCATGGTACACTTGTTTTAAATGATAGAATGAAGCTTTATCAAGTTGTAGGAGCATACCCAAAAAATGATAGTTATGGACAATATATAAGCTGGAATGTTCAGTTACAAATATTCAATCTTGCTAAGGCTGATGGTTTGCCTAATGATTTTAAAGAACTTATAGAAGAAAACCAATATGGTTTAGGGAAGATAAGAATATGACAGAAGATTTTATAACATTAGAAGAATATGCTAAATGCGTTTATGATTATTTAAAATTGGTTGCTCATGATTATCAAATGGCTTCAAATGATTCTGTTAGAGTAGCGTATGCTACTAATCCAGTTGCTTATGCTAAAGAACAAGAACATTTTGCTAATGGTAGTAATGTTGGGCCTTTTATTACTTTTTATCAATCTGGTATAGAAATAGATCATAGTGTTCAAATGGGTGCTTGGAAGTATTTAACAGTTAATAGAAAACAAGGACATTATTTATTTAAAGCCCCTATAATTTGTAAAATAAAATATACAGTTACTATCAATGCTTTAACAGAACTTCAGGCAGACATGCTTCAACTTCAAATAATGCAAACTTCTCCTTTCCACAGACCTTATTATACTAAATTTAATGGTCAATTTGTTTTAATAGAAAGTTCCGATCCAACAAACGTAAGTTCTGTAGAAATAGGAGATAATGCTGATAAAATTTCTAAAAGAGAAATTACATTAACTATAGATAGAGCTTATTTATATTATGATATAAAAGAACTTAACGCTGGTATTATTAAATTTAAAGCAGATACTAATAATGAAGATAGACCAGGAGTTTATGAAGAAAAACAATTAGCTAATGGTGCAGTATTAATGAGTGATGGAAGTATTAAAAATGGAGAAATTATAAAAAATACTTCTAATGGTGCTAATGGTTTCTTCTATTATAATATTGTTGATGATGAGGGTAATGTAATTGATGTTGTTAAGAGAGGAACCTTAAAGCTTTCTTTGTTTACATTAGAAGGCGTAAAAAAACCTTAATTACAATAGGGACAACCATAACCATTTAAATGATTTTCTGGCAATTGTTCAAATATTTGTCCACATTGTTTACAAATAATTTTTACTTTTGTTTTATTATTTCTATATTCCACCAATGAATAATCATATTTTTCATGGTGGATTTTTTTTGCTTTTTTTATAAATTCTTGTTTAGTCATTGATTTTGATTTGGACATTTTTTCTAATCCACAAAATTTACAACCTTCAAACTTATATAGCATATTTGCTGGTAATATAGTAAATACTCCATGAATCAAACAATTAACTTCTATAGGAGTTCTTATATTAACAAAATTTGTATTAGAAAAATCATAATTATGATGTCTAACCCTGTTAAAAAATTCCTCTTTTTCAATCCTTTTTCTTCCCATATAATTAAACTTACAAATAAAAAAGCCAGGATTTAACCTGGCTTTATAATTAACGTTTTTTAGAGTTTTTAAGCTTTTTTGTCCAATCTTCCTCTATACTGTATCTTTCCATAACAGTAGGAAGTTCCTTTTTTTCTTCTAATATTCCATCAAAAGAATAAAGTTCATTTTCGGCTTTTTCTTCAGTTATACTATCAGAAAAAGTTTTATCTTTTTTATTGGAAGAACCTATGGTAGTATTACTACTAGTCCAATCATGAAGTTTTTTGTCTTCTCCAAAAAATTGGGGTTTCATAAGTCTTCCATTACTAGTCATTGTAACTACCATATTTTTCTCCTATTGAAAATTACTCTCCAGTTGTTTCTGGAGCCTTGTCAAAAAAGGAATGTGTTTCTAGTCTATTATGGTTACTAGTTGTTACTGGAATTCTTTTTCCATCTTCATCAAAAGCATCAAATGTAATTTCATCATTTGCACCTTTAAGATCTTTTGGATATACCTTGTCTAGACTATGAACTTCATTAAGCTTATCTTCTCTTGTCTTATCTGCCATATTTATTTTCCTCCATTTGAAAATTATATATAATTATCTTTATACTATCCATTTTTCTACTTCTATTATGTTACCACCAAATGCTATTTTATTATTATTTAAAGAAATATTAGAAATGTTTATATTTTTTTTAAAATTAATATCTTTATAAAAAATTCCATTATCTTTTGTTAATTGACATATGCCTGTAAAAATAATATTTTTACTAGCATCTATTTCAAAAATTTCTGTAGAAAATTTATCTTTTTCTCCTTCTGTTTGTGTGATATTTCCTTCTAATACTTGTAAGTTTTTATTAACAGTTAAATCGTTTTTTATTTCAGTATTACTGTTAACAGTTAAATCACTTTTTATTTCAGCAGTACTATTAACAATTAAAGTATCAACAATGGTTCCACCTTCTACGATTAATTGTTTATTAATAATTGCATTACAATCAACAGTTAAATCATTTTTTATTTCGGCATTACTATTAACGGTTAAATTACCATTTATTTCATAATCACCTTCAGAATAAATATCTTCATTAAATTTAACAGGTATATTAAAATAAACTTTACTACCTTGCGTACCATTTACTTCCATACGTCTAGTATTATCTTCATCATTTCTGATACCAGTACTCATCTGAACGTAAGCTTCATTGAAAGTAATTTTATCATTTTTTATGTTAACATCACCTACACACCAGTTTCCCTTTATAACATCTCCAGTTTTAATTAAATTGTCAGTTCCAGAATATTCATAAAGAGCATTAGTGTTTACAAGATTTGTATTACCTTTTTCAATTTCTTCATCTTTTGTTGTAGGATGTCTCCATTTAAGTTGACCATTTTTATCATTGGCTGTTAAATAGTCTTCTTTTTCACAATTTTCATCAACTATATTTAAACTAAGATTATTTTCATAATATGATTCTTTATTTTCAAAAACTAAATGTTTTGAATTAACATGAAGTTTAGGTTGAATATATTTTTTTAAATAATTCCAGAACAAATATATTTGTTTAATTAAATATTCTTTATATAGAATTTTATTATTCCTGGTTTTCATCTTCTACCCCCTTTGGATTAATCAAGGTTCTAGCATATTCATCTTTATCATAAATTTCAGTTACTTGACCATTATCTTTTTCAAATAATTTTGTTTGAACTGGGAAATAATAACAATCAACAGTTTTATAACTATATTTAAAATTATTACAATAAAATCTCATAGCATGACATTCGCCTTGAGCAGTAAAAATTTTCATATATTTAGTTGGTTGTTTTTCCATATAAGCTTTCATTTCGTCCCAACCTAAGAAAGAAATAGGATTAGAAACATAAGAATCCAATCTAGTAATTTCTTTTTCAAAGTCTATATCTTCTTCTTCAAAAGCATAAGAAGGACAAGAGAGTAATGCCCAAGCTTTGTTATCTTCTTCATTAACAACCGAAAAAATATAATATTTATTATCCTCATCTATAGAATTACTATCATATACAAAGTAAAGACCATTAAAATCTACATGATTAGGATTTAATTCGGCAAATTCTGTCAAACTATCTATAAAATATTTTTTTGAAAAAGCTTTTTCTTTTAAAATAGTATTAATTTGTGGTTCATCAGTTGGAAGATTTACATCCAAATTTAAATAATCATCACCAAACAATAAAGCAAGTTTCTTTTTTTCTATTTCTGCTTCTGCTTTAGTATTATATTTTTTCTTTAAAAAATTATTTTCAAACGAGACAATATTTTTTGTTACCCATTCTTTATCTACTAATTTTTGTTGTACTTTATTTATCATATTTCAATTCTCCAATAGCTACTAAATTTTCAAAATTTATATCTTCAGTTTCTAAAACTATATCTGTTATGCCAGTAGAAAACTTTACATACAAAGCACCATTATCTAGTTTAACACAGTAGTCATTATCTGTTTCTTGTCTTACAAGACCATAACTAATAGTTGCTTTTGGAATTGAGATAGTTTTTTCTGCATTAGGCGTTAAAAGTTTATCTGGGGTTTGAATTTTATGAATTGGAATATCTACTATTAATCCACCATTATTTTCGAGTTTTAAATCATTTAATTTTGTTTCTGTTATATTTGTTGGAACATAAACAGTTCCGAGAGTTCTATCTGTGGCTTTACTTACTTTAATAGTTTCTATATATACATAGCCGTCTTTTTTATCTAAAAGAACATCATCTACATATATACCTTTAACGGCATTTAAATCTTCTATGTCGTAGGTTTCTTTTGTTTTTTTAGATCTTACTCTTGTAATGCTACTCATTCTTATCCTCCTATTTATCTTTTTAAAAAGATAAATAGGAGGAAATATATGATAAATTTAGTAATTATAGAAGAAATAAAAGAAGCCTTTTCTCAATATCATAAAATTATAAAAGACGCTTTATGTTCACCAGAAGAATTAACTGATTACTACATAGGTCTTTTTGAAGAGAAAGAAGCTTCTTCTGATGATTCTAGTGATTAAACAACTTCTACTGGATAATTAAAGAAATGAACCCATTTTCTTGGTGAACCAATTCCTTTCATACAAGCTACAAAATCATCTATCTGAAAATCTACATCATTGCCACTTACTGAAAGATTGTATTTTTTATTTTTCATATCATATCTTCCATAAGTATCATCTGCAAATACTCTTAGAGGCGACCAGCTTTTTCCTTCATCATTTGATTCAATTTCTACTCCAGTAAGAAGAAGAAGATGATTAATAGGGTTTTTAGGATTTCCAAAAGCAACAGAAGTAACTACAGGCTTCTTTTCTGTAAGTTCTTTAATCATTTCTTCGACTGTTGTATCACTTTTAAAATAAGTAGCATCTGGTTTTCCTACAAACTTATTAACTGCAAAACTTAATACAGCATGAACTTCATTAGGAGGATAACTATCTTTAAATATATAATCTTTTAGTGGCAAAGAAGGGCTTTCTTCAGAAATCTTTTTTGTTTCGGCAATCCACTGATCAAACATAGGTCTTGATAAATTTTTATAAAAATCTAATACTTCTTGATCTGTATAACAAAGCATTGTAAGCTTATCTTCTGGCTGCTCAAATTCTGGGAATATTTCATCTGGAAACTTATATCCCATATAATCCAGACCCATTACCATACTTGTGGAATTACAAGTATTTTTAGGATTAACCTTATTATTTAATTGAGAATAATTCTTTTTCCCAATATCACATCTAATTATTTTCTTTACTGACATTTAAATTTACCTCTAATAAAAATTTAGCAAATTAATTTATTTTGTCAAGTTACCAAACCTTTATGGTATTAATTACTCTTGTAATATTTTCCTTCAATGTATTAATATCTATAAACTTTTTAGCTGGTTGAGGATTTAAATACATTAAAAAAGTATCCCTTTGATCGTCAGAAGAAAATCTACCTTGTATATTTGTTAATCCAGCATTTGCTATTTTAAAATTCGAATGTTCTATTAAATAAGTTCTATATCCTTCTGTAACTATATATGGATTATTTGTTCTTAAATATTGAAAAAACGTTAGTGGATTTGTTACAATTCCATTCTTTTTCATATTTAAAATTGTATTCATTATATATTTAGTATTGCCTTCACCTATGGCATGAAGTTGAATTCCATGAACATACATTTTTCCATTTTTAGCATAAGTTCCCAAACATAAAAAAGTAGGATGAGGATCACTTTTCCAGTTAGAATATGTGCCAGTTAATATTACTCCAAAAATATAACTTTTAATATTATTTTGAATTGTAGCTGCTTGGTTTATACCTCTTATTCTTGTAATTAAATCAGAAAAAAAGCTCATATAATTATCTTAAAGTTAAAAAAGAGGATAAGAAATGGAATATAGAGTAAACAGTTTTGATATAGATGGAAATTCTGTTCTTTTAAGAGATTCTGTTCTTGAAAAAGAAGTTGATAAATTAAAAAGTGGTAAAATGGGAGCTTTTTCACCAGTTTATCCTTTGGAAATTAAAAAAGGAAAACTAGAAATAGATTTAAGTAATTTTATAAATAAAGCTACATTTAATTCTGGAGCTTCTTCTTTAAGTGATAAAATTTCTGCATTAGACACTAAAACAAAAATAAATTTTACTACTTTAATTAATATTTTAAACATTATTTTTGGTAATAAAATTAATCCAGAAAATATGTCTTATAAAGATTTACCAGATTTAAGTGAATATCAGAAAACAATAAATATTATTAATAATACTGCTACTTCTAATATTACAGAAACAAGAAACAAAATTAATAGTCTTAAAAAAGAAAAAGATGAAGAAGTGGCTGCAATACACGCACTTATAAAACAGCTTGAAGAAAAATTTGATATTAATGTTCTTGATTTAGTTCATAGATTGGATATGTTAGATAAAGAAGTATTTGAGCAAAAAGAAGCTCATACTGATGACGATGGAACATTTAATTCTAGATTGGATGAATTAGATGAAAAGATTTCGAAAATCCATGAGGCATTAAAGAATATAAGTCCAAAGAACTTTGAAGATATTATCGGTATTCAAGTATAAAAGAAAAGGCTGCCATTTGGCAGCCTTTAAATTTACATATAACAATAAAAAAAAATTGAAAAAAATAAGCCGACACAAAACACTGCTAATGAAACCAGTATTCCATTATCCGAAACTTTTACCACGCTCCATGGGAGACAAAAACCCATAGATATTATCAAACAAAAAAAGACTAATCCAAAATCCTACTACCATATTTTTATGATATTACTTTTTTATTTTTTTGTCAATTTTCTTTTGTAGCATCCCATAAATTAGAAAGATTTATTCCTACATCTGCACCATTCTGTGTATTAACATAAATTCCAGTATTACCTATAATTTGTTTTTGTTTAGCCATTTCTAGTTTAGCCTTAGCAGATGCCAAACTTGCAAGAGCATTAATCATCTCTACTTTGATTCTTTGTGAATCCAATAAAGCAACTTTTGAAGCATCACTTCTATCCTGTCTTAAAGCAAGAGGCTTATAAAATAGGTCATAAATCTCATCGGTTTTTTTATCTATTTTACTCATTTGTTTTAAAGCAATTTGAGTTAAATCTTCAATAGAATGTTCTTGAATTGCTGCTTGTTCTGGAGTTGTTATTTCTTTTGTTTGTTCTTTTACATTTGCTAATTGTGTATCAATATATTCAAGTGTGTTTTCTATTTCTTCTTTGTTAATTTCTTGTTCTGGTTCTGAATTCATAAATTCAGCAATCTTATCTAAATCAATTTCCTGTTCCATCTTCTGCTCCTTTTTCTATTAATTTTTCTAAGTAATCAATTATTTTTGTTTTTTTTGATTGATTGCTATTCATATATATCTTTTTTAAGATTGGGCATCTTAAAATCAATTTTGTATGCTTTCTTCTTTTATATAATTCTTTTGATTTTTTGTCATAATATTCTTTATTTTTTTGCTTAATAAGTTCTTTATTTTTTTGCTTATACAAGTTCGTTATTTTTAAAATTTTTTCTTTATTATTATTTATATATTTATTTTGATATTCTTTGTTTTTTTGCTTATATGAAGTGCTTTCTTTTCTTTTTTTATCATACTGTTTTCTCTCTTCTTTGTGTGATTCTCTGTATTGTTTTTGATAATTTACTATATTTTCTTTTTTTGAATATTCTTTCATATATATAGCAATTTCTTCTTTATGTTCTTCTCTATATTGTCTTGCTTCTTCTTTATGTTCTTCTCTGTATTGCTTTTTATATTGTTTTATTTCTTTATTTCTTTGCTCTCTTTGTTCTTTTGTTTTATATTTTAATCCACTAAAAATACAATTATTTAAAAAATAACTTTTATTAATAATTAAAGGATCATCAAAATTGTCTTTTATTAATTGATTCTCTATTATCAAACATTCCGATGGATCTTCTATTTCTATAATTTTCCAAATGTCATAATTTTTAGTATTTTCTTTAAAATCATTTTTGAATTCTTTATTTCGAGAACTTGTAAAATAATTTTTTCCTAATATTTTTCCAGAACATTGGCTTCCTATATAAAATCGCTTTGTTGTCTTATTTTTTACTAAGTATATATATGGCTTTATTTCATCCATTATTTATTTCTTTCCCTTTTTCAATTAACTTATCACTAGCGGTTTTTTTGTTTTGTTGGTAACCATGTTTTTTTTGTCTAGTCATCATTCTTTCTATATTACCAAGCATATCTGTAAACATTTGACCTCTTTTGGTTTCTCCAGCAGTCATATATTTACCTATTCCTTGCCAATAAGCATTTTCTATTTGTCCAGTAGATTTTAATTCTCCTACCATTTTTCTTTCTATTCTTCTATAAAATTCGTCTGCATCTACCATATATTTAACTTAAAGATAATAGGCAGGTTATTTAACCTGCCTATTTTTTATTTTCTTATTAAATCATAAAATTCTTCTTTATATTTACTTATTTCTTCTATAAAATTTTTATATTCTGAACTTTTATAACTATATTCTTTAAAAGCTGAAAGTAAATCGTTCTTTCCAACTATTTTTCTATTTTTAACAATATATTCTATTAATATAGATGTAAGTTCTATATAGCGTTTTCTTTTTTTACCTATATAATGTTTATTAATAATTTCTAAAAATGTTTTTTCAAGTGAATCAAATAAGATAGGGTAATTTACTTCGTTAGGAGTTGATACTTCATAACAAACTTCTATATCACTTGTAATTCTATGTTTATAATTTTTTAATGTATAATTTAATAAATGTCTTTTGCAAATAATACTAAAAAGATCAAATACTGAACCTTTTCCTGGAACAAAGTTTGGCAAGTAATACCACATAGCTTTTAAAGCTTCTGCTTCCAAATCTTCTATTGGTTCAAATCTCCAATAACGATATTTATTAATAATAGCTTTTGCAATTAAATAGAGATTTGCCATTATTTCTTTTTCTACATCTTTCGAAGCATTATCTCTATTAACACAAACTTTTTTACCTTTTTCATTAATTTCGTAAATAAGGAAAGGCTGGTATTTATTCATTAATAAATCTTTTACTAATTCTTCATCAAAATACATTCCTTTCTTTTTAGTTTTTAAGCTGTCTAATATAGAAGATGATTTAGGTTCTTCTAATTCTTCGCAACTTTCTTCATCATAATTGTCTGTATAATTTTCTTCTATATTATCATCTTCATATTCATTATTGATATCCATTTATTTGTAAACCTCATTATAATATTAAACTAATAAATAGTTTTGTCAAGTCAAAAATAAAAAACCCTAGCCATGGAAAAAAGCTAGGGTCAGGATAAGAATAAAGGATTTTATAATGCTTTTAGCATTTATGCTTTTATTTTAATATATTATATTTTTTTTGTCAAGACTTTTTTCCTACCTCATAATTTCTATATTCAACAATCTTTTGATTTACTCTTTCCAAATTAAATTTGGTTAAAGTAACTATTTGATTATCTACTAATATAGAAGAACTTAAATTTTCAGAACCTTCACTTTTCTTAAATCTTACTCCAATAGAATCATCCTTCTTATAACCAAAATAAATTTCTGCAAAAATCTTGGACTTTTTATCAAGCTTAGTTTTTAATTCATCAAATTTTTGATTAGCACAAAGCATAATAACTTCTTTAGAGAAATCATCAAGAACATTTACACCTTCTTTTTTAATATCTGCTAAAATAGAAAGAATATCTTCAAAAGTCTGAATATTATCTGCTTGTTCTGGTTTACAAACATATTCACCTTTAAAATTACGCATTATTTTTTCTTCAGAATCTTCTGCAGCACTTTCTTCTTCTGTCTGAACAGAGGCTAAAGCTTTCTTTAATTCTGCATCACTACTAGGTGGTTCTGAAGGAGCTTCTCCATATTCTTTCTTTAGATCATCAAGATTAGAAGAATTATCCTCTGACTGAGCTTCTGGAGTTTCTTGTTGAGGAACTGGATTTTCAACTGGTGGTGTAGTATTATCCACTGGTGGAGTTGAAGTATCTGTAACTTCAGGGGCTGGAGTCTCTGGTGAAGGTGTAGGTTGTACTGGTTGTGTTTCTGGTGTTTCTTCTTTTGGTTTAATTAAATTAAGACTTATTTCATAAAAAATCTTAAGACCTTTTCTAACATGTCCTTCACCTTCTACTAAAATTTCTTTATCAAACAAATCTTTAAACTTCATCCTCTTCATCCTCTTTATCTTCTTCTTCTAAACTTTCTGAAATATCTGAAAGTAAATTAATAAATCTATTAAGATCTTCTACACAAGGGAAGAAATAGTCTCCTACTTTTACAGTATTATATTCATTATTAACTATAATATCTATACTTCTTCTTCCTGTCCAATTAAACTTTTCTAATCTATCAGTTTTTAACATTTATTTAATCTCCATTTTTTTTAACCAATCTTCATATGCTCTATCAAATAATTTATTTATACCTTCTGGTAATTTTCCATCATCAGTCATATATCTTACTACTATTCTTTCTATAGCTCTTTTAAAAGTATTTATAGGTTGATTATCTGTATCATAACTATTTACAATTTCATCTATTAAAGAAGCAGAATTTCTTAATAATTCTTCAGCAGTAGGTTTTTTACTATCTTCCTTTCCATTTTCTTTACAGTATCTTTTTAATTCATCAAATCTAAATCTTGCTTTAAAGAATAAAGAAAGTCTTGGTACTATTTTTCCAAATAAATTATTATCTGAACAATAATCAAAAATATAAGATATGTATTTCTTTTCTTCTGCTGAAAGTTTATTGTATTCTTTTAATTCAAATTCATTAAGAATATATTCTGAACCATAATAATTAAGATAATCTTTTTTGTATGCTTCTAATGGTGAGTCTTCTGTAGTTTCTACAACTTTATTTGATTTGATAATATGTTTTTTAATTACTTCTTCTTTTTGTAATTCTATAGAATCTGAAATTTTCTGTAATTTTTCTTCTAATGGTGAAAGATCATAAGAAATTCCATCTGTTTTAAAAGTTCCAGTTACTGGATCTTGGCTTTTAATTGTTGAGAAATTCAACAATCCTTTTTCTTTTAAGGCGTTTCTTCTTCTTGAAAGGGTTTTTGTGCAAACTGTTGCATCTAAATCTTTATCATGAATTGCATAACCGCTTTTATTCTTCATGATTTTAATTAAAAATAATAATTCGCTATCAGAAATATCTAATTCTTCTTGGTAATCTAGAAGTAAATTAGATACCATAACGAAACCATTCCTCTGGATATAGTTTCTGAGAGGAGTTGTGTAAATTTTTTCCATCTTTTCTCCTTTAGTTCTTACGCTACAAATTTATATTGCTTCTTTATTTTTGTCAAGATTAAAATAGGTTGGAAGCTTTTCGTTTATTGAGTGTAATTCTATTTTTTTATTATTTATAAAATAATCGTTGTTAGCAAACCATAACAAAATTTTTTTTGAGTAGGCTTTGTGTTTGATTGCAATTTTTAGATCTTTCTGAAGGCTTAATTTGTAATCTTCAAATTTAATTATGTTGAAGAGTTTTTCATAACCTTCTATTAAACTATCTCCTTCTTGTTTATTTATAGATGAATAAACAGCATCTTCAATTTCTGAAAGAAATTTATGAATATCAGTCATTTTTACCTCGAAGAATATAATTTATATTTAACTTAAAATCAAAAGTTTTCTTTTGATTTAAAAACACTAGCTATATATTAATAGTATTACTTAGAACAGACATTTGTGTCCTGACGGAGAACCATAAATGTCCGCTCGGTGAATTCTATTTTTTTAAAAAAGTTAAAAATATATAATGGAGAAGGATATGGCTTTAAAATTGCTAGAAAATATAGTAACAGTTCCAGCTATGAAAAATTTCATAAACACAATTTCAAAATTATTCAGAACTGAAAAAGTATTAGCAGATAAATCAGAAGTAACTAAAACTAATATAAAAGAAGAAATCGTATTAGGAGACGAAATACCTCCAGAAGATGAAGAAACAAAACCTTTTTATTATGTTAATGAAAATGGAATAAAGAATATAGACTTTAAAAATATTAAAGTAAAGAACTTAGGTGAATTTACAGATTATGTTTATATAGATGTTAATTTGGATGGGCTTCAATAATGACTTACTTAGATTTTATTAAATATTGCGAAATTCCAGGATATGAACTCAAAGATAAAACTCTTACTTCTTTAGATAGAAGTATGACTATTAAAAAAGCAAATAGAGTATTTACTTTTATTTTTGATAGAATTTTAAGGAAAAATAGTATGTATGTTTTAGATAATAAACATTATAATAAAGATTTTATTTATTCATCAGAAGATGGTAGAAGCGGTCACGAAATTGATTCAGTTTGGGTAGAGAAGCGTATATATCAATTAGGTTTTAAAGGTTTTAAATTTTTTTATACAGATGGAAGAGAACCTTTTAATGTAAGAAATCAAGAGCTTAAAGATGATTATGGGCCAGCTGTATATTATTTATTGGCAGATAAAATTGATTATATAACATTTTATAATGAAAATATGCTTTTTGATGTTCCTAGAATTTATTTTTACTGTATTGAAAAAAATGAAAGAATGTATGATTGGCCCGATATTAATCAGCTTTTGTTGGATAATATTGATAATATTAGAGATTTTGATAATATTAGAAGTGAAACAAATGAAGAAATAAGAATAAGATTCAAAGATATACCAGAAAATTTTTGGTATTTAAGAGTTAGTTATTTAGAACTACCTTATATGTCAAAGGGACTTTGTGGAAAATATCATAATTATTCTAACTCTACTATAGATAAAATATTTAAGTATTTTAGAAATGTTAAGATAAAAGATTTTATTTCTAATGCTACTTTTACACAAGGAAAAGCATTCAACGAAGGAACTGTTAGTTTTAATTTAGATGGAGAGGAAATATCAACAAAATATATATATCCACAACCTTTTAGAATAGTACCAGATATTTATTTTGCACGTGCAATAAAATTGATAGGTATACAATTTGAAACAATAGCTGGAAATAAGAAAATAGTAATGATAGATGGTTTACCTAATTATTTATATTATGAAAGTGATAATTGGCCTGAAGAAGGCCAAAAAATAATAAAAGATACAAACGCAGATGGTTTATTTTATCGAGCAACAAATTATAAACCTATTAATACTGGTTACACCTATGAAGAAGAGTTGAAAACAATAAAAAATATACAAAGTCCAGAGGGGTTTTATTATGAGTAATAATAACAAAGGTCTTATTTATGATAAACAAATATTAGATTTACGTGGGTTTCAATTGGATGCTATAAAAGAGAAGCTTTTTGAGAATACAGATAATTCTGAAGATATTACTTTAATAATAGATGAAAATACTTTTAATGAATATCCTATATCTGGAAAAGCAATAGGATGGAAAGGTTCTATTAAAGCGAAAGTCCATGGGTTTATAAAGATTGGAGAGGATGTAGAAGTAATTACTAGAGAATATTACGAATATCTTAAAAAAAGAGTAGAAAGATTGGAGAGAAAAATAAAATGACTTATTTAGACTTTATGGAATATGTTCAAACTAGCAATAAAACTCTCGAAGATAAAATACTTACAGATGTAAATACAAAAAGAATAGTAGATTGTGAAAAGCGTATTGTAGTAGGGTTACAAAAAGTAGAAAATCCAGTAAATGATGTAAATAATTATTATACAATGGAAGGAAAAAGGTCTAATGATAGAAGTGGTATTTTTGCTAATTTACAAATTACAGAGAAAAAAGAAGTTTGGCAAAAATATATAAAAGATTTAATAATTACAGATAATGGACTTTCTCAAGAAGTGAATGATAGTAATAAACCAAACAAAGAAACTAATATATTAAGAACTCTTGGAAATTCAAAAATAGATATTGCTTGTCAAGATGGTATTGCAATAGCAGCTTTTAACCATGATTCAGGAAAAGATTTAAAAGAAATAGGAGAAGATGGCTATAAATGGAAAATTAAATTTTATGATTTAAGGAAATTAAATTTATCAAATTCAAATAATATTACAGAAAATATGGAGCCTACAAAAGAAATAACTATTGTAGTAAATTTTGACGTTTATAAAAAAGTAAATCCTGTAGCAAGAATATATTATAAAAACTTTATAGGAAATAGTACTGTTGCAGAATTAAAAGAAGAACCAGAAATAGAAGAAGCTTATACAGAAGATTTAAAACCATTACCAGGTAATACTACAGCTTGGGAAGAACCTTATGAATTTAAGGATGGTTTTTGTTATGTAGATCCAGAAGTTACAGAATTTGAATATGATGAAAAAATAAAAAAAATTAATGAAACTAGATTTAAGAAACTTTTAAATTTAGAATCGTTTGATTTAACTAAATTAATAGAAGAAGGAATAAAACCTTTTGAAGATACAACTAACACTGATAGCTTTACAATGTATATAAGTAAAAAAACTTTTAATAAAGATTTTATTTCTGGTAATTCTATTGGTTGGAAAGGTAAAATTAAAAGAAAGGTTCCTAACTATATTAAAATAGGAGAAATAGTAACTCCTGATGTAGAAGCTTTTGAGGAATTAGAAAAAAGAATTAATAAAATGAAGGTTAAATATGACTTATAAAGAATTTATGGATTATCTTTTAAAACTAAAAAAACCAAATGATACTGTTTTTGATCCTAATACACCTATAGAAAATGCTCTTTATGAAACAGAGGTTGAACAATCTGTAGATGTTGTAATTAAAATTAGTGAGAATTATGATGATGAAATAAATAACTATTGGAATGAAGATTTAACAGAACAAGCTACACATAATAATATTACAGCTAATATATCCTCGAATTTAGATATAAATTTGATTGATGAACGTGATTATAAATATAATAATACGAAATATTTAGATAAGATACCAGCTATTACAAAATTTAAAAATATTAATGCAATGAGTTATCATATTTGTAATATTTTTGATGATGGGACATGTGAGCTTGCTGATAATATAGAAATTGATTTAAAACAACTTAATAAAATTAAAAATGAATTTAAATTCACAGTATTACCAAAAAATAAAATGATATATCAGACATCAAAAGCAAAAGATGTATATTCATTTACTAAACCTGCAGGGTATGCTCCTAGTTCTAATAATGGCACTATATATTATAAAGATGGAGTATTTAGAATTAAAGGTCAATTGCTGTGGAGTTCGAATGAAGGTTGGTATGATTATGACGTTCCTATAGAAAGTGTTCAGGATTATAAAACTATCTTCCAAATTCTTACAATGACAATTAGTTTTTATGTATATGAAATTGATTATGATATTTATAATCCTAATTTTACATATAATAATAGTTGGAAAACTTATTCACGTTTAAAAGCTTCAAATACAATTAATGGTGATGGTAATAGTAGTCTATCAGACAATAAAGCAGATTCTGCACGAGTTGGAGACATACCAGAATGGTCAAGATTTCCAGCTAAATATAAAGAACTAGATTATGAATATACTACTAAGAAAATTGATGGAAATATCACAAGAATAACAAGGAAAGTAAAAGTCAAAATGCCAATATTTTACGATTATTCAAATGGAAATTTAAATTTAGAAGGATTTAGATTATATCATCTTATTAATTTTTTAATAAAACTTTATCCAGATAGAGAACCAGAGGAAGCTACTAAATGTTTATTTAAATATGTTAATACTGATAGTTATACTTTAAAAATAGATGAACATACTTTTGGAGAAGAAAATTTAAATGGTTTGGTTAAAACTTTTAAAGGTAGTACAATTGGCTGGAATGGTAAAATAGAAAGAAAAGTTCCAAAGTATTATAAGACCGAAGATAAAACATTTATCACCAGAGATTATGCTGAATATTTGGAAAGACAAATACGAAAATTAGAAGTCAAAAATGGAATAAGTTAATATAGGAGAAGAAAATGATTACAGAAACAATATTTAATAGATTTAGAAAAAATATAATTTCTGAAGAATTGCAACTTCCAAGAGGAACAAAATCTGCTAAAATTATTTGCCATGCAGATTTAGATGGTGTTACTTCTGGAATTACAATGGTTCAGCATTTTATTAAACTTGGGATTCCAAAAGAAAGAATTACAGTAGAAATTGCTCAGTATGGTGATGAGAATACTCAGAAAGATGCTCATACACAAAAATTTAGAGCAGATAAAAAAGGACAATATGTAGCAGTTGTAGATTTTGCTAAACTTCCAAAAGTAACTCCTTTTAAAATTTGGAATAGTCTTTTTGAATTTAAAGGAGATGAAAAAAAACTTTTTTCTTTATTTAGAGCAGACTATGAAAATATTTCACAGGAAGAGTTCAATAAGAAAATGATTTCCTTTTATAATATAAAGGTAAATAAATTTACAGAAGGAACTTTAAAGAAATTACTTGATGCTTTAAAAGCATATACAGCTTTAAAAAAATATGCAGAAAAGAATAAGAAAAGTGATAAATTTAAATTCAGTCCAGTTAGCTTAGAAACAGTTAAAGAATATTCTTATCCATTAGTAAATCCAGATTTTGTTAGCGATCATCACAGTAATCAGCAAGGAGCTTTATCAGGTGGAAAGACTGGTGAAATAGCAGTAGAATCCCCTTCAGAAGCAGAAAATTTGGCTAAGAGATATGTTCATGGAATTTGGTCACCAGAAGATATTAAAGCTATTAGTGTAATCGATTCAGCTGGATATAATGAAGAACAGTTAAAGAATACTGTATTCTTGGAAAAGCATTTTAAATCAAAGAATAGGCATGATAGATTGGTAAATCTTGCTACTATTGTTTCTTGTATTTATGATAATCTTTGTAAGAAAGATAGAACTGCTGCTTCTTGGATAGTAAAAAATTCACAACCAAGTTTGGTTTCTTTGTATAGCACTACTTTGAAGGCTGCTAAATATAATGGTAAGAGATTAGAGTATGTAACAGCTTTGAAGAATGGTGATATAGAAAAAGCAAAATCTTTATTATCAGAAATTCCAGGAGAACTTAATAAAAAATATGATAGACGCGGAAATCCAGATAAATCAATAATGGGATTGGAAGATTGGAGAAAAAAGAATAAACAGGATGTAGAAAATGCAAAGACTGGCTATAAATCAAAATTGGATGATGAAAAACTAGAATCTATTAAAGGTAAGAGGGGAGATGAATTTAAAGCCATAAGAGATGACATTAAATCTAAAAAAGGAAAAATTGAATGTCAAAGAAATTTTGCAATCTTTGATGGAAATGATAAGAGAACTCAATACACAAGATATTTAACAGTATTGTTCTCAGATCATGGTCAGAGACAACCTTTCTGTTTGAGACGTTGGAATGGTTTCTTCCAGATTGCTAAATCAACTCTTTATAAAGGCACAGTAGATTTCTCAGTAGTAAATAAACACGTTCTTCAGGATATAGAAGAGTTCTTAAAGAAAAAAGACGTTAATGAAAAGAAGATTGAAATTGTACTTGATAAGATGAAAGAAACAAATGGTGGACACGCTGGCGGAATTTGGTCATTCTCTGGATTTGATGAGATTAAAGCACCAAGTAAAGTAACAAATGATACTTATTGGAAGGCAAGACAGATTCAAAAGAAAAATGCAAATTCAGAAGTTGCTAATAGAGTATTGGCAAATAGAGCACCAGAAATTGAAAAGTATGAAAAAATTAAGAAAGAATGTATGGCTAGAGCTATGAACTCTGCAATTAATTGGACTAATAAACTTTATCCACCTTCTGAGGAAAATTTAAATCTGTTAAAGACGAGTGATAAAGCATTTGACTACGAAAAAGATTCAAAATAAAGTGATAAAGCCAGGAAAAGCAGCCTGGCTTTATTTTATTGACAAAACGCTAAAAAAAATATAATATATTTTATATGAAATATTATATTTATAGATTAATTAATAAAAAGAACAATGATGTAATTTATATAGGTTATCATAAATATAGAACAATAGATGATGATTATTATGGTTCTGGAAGTTTTTTAAAATATTTTAAAAGAAAACTTAGAATTATATGGAAAAATCTTATCTATAAAGAAATTATTTGTTATGGAATAGAAGATGAAAATGATGCTTGCTTTTTAGAAAAAGTTTATATAAAAAAATATAGAGAAATGAATCAAGCAATCTTAAATTATCAATGTGGTGGAAAAACAGGAGAACATCCTAGCAAAAGAGAAAAAACATTGCTTTTTGAAAAAATTGACAAATATATAATTGAAAATGTATTATAAAAGTTAATTAAACGCTATATAAAGGAGAAATATGAAAGTAATTAAAAGAGATGGAAAACAAGAAGAGTTTAATGAAACAAATATCAGAAAAGCAATTAAAGCAGCTAACAATTCTGTAGAAAAAGAAAAACAAATTACAGATGAAAAAGTGGAGAAAGTTTTAAATTATGTGTTAAAAAACATTTCTTCAGAAGACAAAATAGAAATTGAAAAAATACAAGATTTAGTAGAAGATGGTTTGATGAAAGAAAACTGTTTTGAAGTAGCTAAATCTTTTATTTTATACAGAGAAGAAAGAGCAAAGGAACGTTTTAAAAAACTCACAATAATCAAAGAAATCAAAGAAAAACTAGAAGCTTCAAACGTTCAAAATCAAAATGCTAATCTTGATGAAGCATCTTTCGGTGGAAGAAAAGGAGAGGCAGATTCTGCTTTGCTAAAGCAAATGGCTTTGGATTATTATATTTCTCCAAAGTTTGCCAAGAATCATATTAATAATAGAGTATATATACATGATCTTGATTCCTATTTAATAGGAGAACATAATTGCCTTTCTGTCCCTATTGATGAATTATTAGCAAATGGTTTCAAAACAAGACAAGTGTTTATTAGACCAGCAGGTTCAGCAAATACAGCTTTTCAATTAGTTGCTGTATTGTTTCAGCTACAGTCACTTCAACAATTTGGAGGTGTAGCAGCAACTCACTTGGATTGGACTTTGGTTCCGTATGTTAGAAAGTCATTTATGAAGCATTATATTGTTGCTTATTTAAAAGATACAAGAGATTTCTATAGATTAAATCTTCCAGACATGATGTTTAATGATTATAAAGATGAAGGTGGAATTTGGAGAAATGAACTTGAAGATTGGGTTGATGAGCATAAGGAAAAATTCTTTAAGAAACTTAAATTAAAGAAAGAAGATTTTTATTTTGATAATAAAAAACTTAATAAAAAATATAGACAGGCTGCTGTATTTGATACAATTCAGGAAGTAAAGCAAGCTGCTGAAGGTATGCTTCATAATTTGAATTCACTTCAATCACGTTCTGGAAACCAATTACCATTTAGTTCTATTAATTATGGTACTTGTACAGAAGAAGAAGGAAGAATAGTAATAAGAGCAATTCTTGGAGCTACAATTAAAGGTGTAGGAAATGGACAAACTTCAATATTTCCTTGTCAGATTTTCCAAAAAATGAAAGGAGTAAATGACAAAGGTTCTAAAAATTATGATCTTTACAAGATGGCTATTAGAAGTACTGCTAAAAGAATGTATCCAAATTATTGCAATTGTGATTGGAGTAAAGATCAAGGATATAATGATATGGAATATAAAACAAATTTTATAAATTCCTTGACAGAAGAACAAAAAAATAATATTATTAAAGCAATAGAAAAAAATCCAGAAATTGGAGAAAAATTAGGATTATATATAAAGGAGGTTAAATGAAAGAATTAAAAGTTTTGGAATTTGATCCAAAAACAATTCCAAGTACAATGGGTTTGTAAGAATACTAGCTCATTTAAAACCCTCTTAACCTTGCTTAAAGGGTGTGGAGCCTGTGGTTCTGCTAACGGTTAGGACTTATAAAGTTAAGTTGAGACCGTGCTAAATGGAGATTAAAATGAGCGATATGAAAATTTATGTTATTACTAATAAAATTAATGGAAAAAAATATGTTGGGCAAACAATTAGGGATTTAGATAGTAGATTAAAAAGACATATAAACGATGCTAAAAAAGGTGATGACTTATATTTTCATAGAGCCATTTTAAAATATGGAGAAGAAAATTTCACAATAGAAGAAGTAGATACTGCGATTACAAAAGAAGAATTAAATAAAAAAGAAATTTATTGGATTGGTAAATTAAATACTTATGAAAATGGGTATAATTCTACTTTAGGTGGTGATGGTGGTAATACTTATATTAAAAAAACTGAAGAAGAATTGAAAATTATAAAAGAAAAAATAGCAAAAGCAAATACAGGTTCAAATAATGGTATGGCTAGAGCTATAAGATGTGAAAATAAAAAAACAGGTGAAATTTTATTATTTGAAACCAATCAAGCTTGTAGAAATTATTTTCACTCAAAGAATAAATCTTTTATAACAAAAAGATGTCAAGGAATTCTTAAAAGTTTATATAAAGGTGAATGGATGTTTTCATATAACTCCTAAATGTGTAACGACTATGGCTGATGAGTGTAAGCCAGTAGGATTGGAGATAAGCACCAATTCGAAACAGAGGGCTATCGAAAGATAGAAGATATAGTCTGGGCAATTAGTGATAATTGATAAAACTGTGTAGAACTTATAGTGGTTGGGATATAAATTGGAAAGAAGATTGGAATGAAGCTATAAAAAATATCGCAAATGGAAATTTTGATTATAATATAAGATGCTCTATGTCTTCATCACACATGAAAGATGGAAG
>Ga0326513_10000363_pt1 | contig 37868 bp, 50 predicted proteins | sample 2_2465_0518_D_FD_203654 | JGI IMG/M metagenome (GOLD analysis project Ga0326513, IMG submission 203654) | Bovine rumen microbial communities from UC Davis, California, United States - 2_2465_0518 | ecosystem: Host-associated > Mammals > Digestive system > Stomach > Rumen | place: USA...
GAATCAATCAGCTTTTCAAGATAGCGTTTTTCAGTCGCTGTCAGGTCGGATTTCAGAATATGTTCGAGTAAAAGTTCTTTGTTCACCATTCTTCTTCTCCTTCCTCATAGAATCCGTAACATATCTGGTCACAGATAGATTTGCAGTGTTCCGGACTGGGTGCATCATTTTGCAGAATGCAATGTTCACAGCGTTCGTATTTTTCGCACTGACGGCACTGGTCTCCGGTGTGATAGGACGGGCATTTCATCTCGACACACCAGAATTCTTTACAAGCAGTCTGTTCCGTTTTTATTTCATCAAAGTGTTCAAACTCTTCTTTGCTGATTTTTACGAATTCTTTAAATTCTTCTGTGCATTCCTCGTCCAAAAATTCGGGACTTGCAATAAGACGGAGACCATTTTTTTCAAGATATTCACGTTTCGTCATAGTTCATCATTCCTTTCTGATTTTCGAGTTTTTCGAGTTCGGTTCTTGTGAAAACGGTATCGCCAGTCAGTGCGCCGATGCACTCGACAGCGAGCTGATATTTTTCCTTGAAATCGGAAGATTTTGAAATCTGCGATCTGATCAGATCAGACTTGATATTATTGCTGTTCCAGTCTTTGACGAACTGAAAATAATTATCATAAGTGTTTTTCTCATCCTGATACTGCCGGAACAGCTTGATTTTCAGCTTTTCGGCATCCGTTCTGGATAAGCCCTCGAATTTGAACGCATAATAGATTTGCCGGAGTTCGCTGAAATACTTGTATTCCACAGGCGGAAAGTCATTGATTTCGATTGTTCCCTGATAGGCTTGCTTTTCGAGCGATTTCCAGACGGCAGAATTTGAGAAATCTGTTTTCATAAATGCTCCTTTCTGAAAAGTGGTGACGGGGTGACGAGGCTGCTATATACCCTCTCTATAAAATACGATTTTTCATTTTTCCATGCGTAGGATAGTATAAGTCCGTCACCCCGTCACCGTTATCATAATATTATTTTAATTTATCCAACTGTAAGAGGCTGATAGTCATCATTCAAAGAAATACCGGAATAATACCAGCCTGTCTTTTTATGCGTTCTCTGAAATTTCTTCGCCATTTCCACGCCGAATTTAGAATTCGGGAAACAATATTCTCCGTTTTCATCCGCCCATTTCGCATAGACGGCATAGAGTACAGAAGCCTTGACTTCGCCTTGCATGATACAGCAGGATTCCAGAAAGCTGGAAATCGTGTCCATTTCCCTGCGGTATTCCTTGACGGCATCGAGGACTTTTTTCGGCATCTGCAAACCTTCTTTCTGCCAGAGCAGACAGCCGTCAACCGCCCATTTCAGGATAGATTCGGATTCTTTGGCAAGCTTGTATTTCAGATTTCTGTCGACTCGATTCGCCGGAATATCAAGCTGAAACGGTATCAGATGAATTCTGCGCCAGATACCTTTGTCCGTTCCTCTGATTGTGGGCTTATGGTTGGTCGCCATCCACAGCTTGAACTCCGGATGAAACTCGAATTCTTCGCAGTAAAGTTTCCGGACGGTCATAATATCATCGCCGGTCATCTGCTTGATTAACGGCTCATTCAGGCGGACACCCTCAGCGGATTCCGAACAGGTCACAAGCCGAGAACCCTGCAATCTGGCAAGGTCAGAACTTGCCGAATTTCCGGCTTTATTCTGCATCATGACGGTATCCGCCTGAATATTGCTTGCATAATCGCCGAAAATATACCGGAGAATTTCCAGGAACAGCGACTTTCCATTGTTTCCCGTACCATGCAGGAAAAATGCGCACTGTTCCGCATTCGAGCCTGAAAGCGAATAGCCGACAGCCTTCTGCACATACCGGATTAATTCTTTATCGCTGAGAAAGATTTCATCCAGAAATTTCAGCCAGCGTTCCGGCTTCGGAGCATCGGCAATATAGGGAATCGGGATTTGTTTCGTCAGAAAATAGGCACTGTCATGCGGTTTTAATTCGCCTGTTTTCAGGTCGAGAACGCCGTTCTTTACGCCGATGATTGTCCGGTCTCTGTCGAGCTGTTCCGGCAGAACGGGCATGAAATGCGCCGCACCTACGACCATATTTTTACGGGCATTCTGGCTTCTGGTCTTTGTGATATGCTTCTTGAAAGCCTTCTGCATATCCTCATTTTCGGCATAGACTCCGGCAGTGTCTTCCTCTTCCATGCGATGAATCACGCAGTCTGCTAAAGTCTGACAGTATTCAAAATTATCACGATACCACTTGCCATTCTCATAGTACAGAAATTTATGCTCGGTATAGAAGAATTTCAGCATATAGCCGAACATATCAAGCAGACGTTCGGAGTTTCCTAAATCGTCGAATTTGTACATCTTTCCGGCAGGAATCGCCCTTGCAGGCGGTGCGGATTTTTTCCGGATTTTCAGCGATTTGTCAGCAATCTGAATTTGACTGGGCTGATAATACTCTGTACAGCCGGAAATTGCCTTCTGAATGGTCAATGCTCCGTAAGTCGAGCCGGACTGCTTTCTGTCCCATTTGGAGCGCATCAGACCGGAACTGCGGTAGATTTCGTCCATCTTTCCGGCATCACCGCCGCACCAGAACGCAAGCATATTACAGAATGCAATATCCGCTTCGGACTGCGACGGATATTCTGAAAAGTCGCCCTGATACAGACTTTCAAACTTTGCGCCGTTGGCGGAATTCCGGGCTTTTTCGATAATTTCGTGAACAGATAAACCGACATTTTCAAGTGTCATCTGACCGGAATCGGAACTTTCAGAACCGCCTAAATATTTCTGATGCAACGGCTTGATTTCTTCGGTTCTGTCCGGAATGTCCTCACGGTCAGAAATAGCATTGCCCGTCATGACGAAAAACCGACCGCTGTCGTACATCTCGATTTTGCCTTTTTTTCTTGCACCTTCGGGAAGTCTGCCCTTGCAGATGATGTGAATCCCATTGCCGGACTGACTCCATTCTGTATAGCTGTCCAGATTTGTTAGAAACTCGCCGATTGTATTCGCATAATCGCCCTCGGCACAGGCGGATAATTCTTCCGGCATGTCGTCCAAATCGACACCGAAATAGCCGGAATTCTCGAACATAAAGCCGATTCCGGCAAAGTCTCTGGAAACGATTTCAGCCGTTTCAAAATCTGTCCATGTGGAAGGATTATTGCTTTGTGCCTGACCGCCTGTTTTCGGATTTATCGGAATTTTTGAAACTCCAGAATGCGATTTCGGGTCGGGCTTTGCTTTCCAGACGACCCAGTTCGGGAGTTTTTTCAGTTCTTCGGGAATTAATTCATACATAAAAAATCACTCCTGATAAATTTAGATAATAAATCCGGACGGACGGGAAAGCCATCCGCCGGAATGTAATGCTTAAAACGGAATGTCATCGTCATCATCAAGGGGCTTGAAATCGTCCATACCGCTGGAAATGGACGGAACAGAGGGTGCAGGGGGCGCATATGCCTGAGTCTGTGCAGAATTTGCCTGATGTGCAGAGGGCGCACCGTAAGCCGGAGTGAGGGGCTGACTGCCGGAAACCGGAATATCCGGTTCAGATTCGTGAACGCCACGGAGCTGGTCAATTTTTTCAGATGTTTTGCCGTTATAAGTTTCATGATGCACGGTCACACGGAGTTCCTTGCCAATCAGCAGACGGCAAATATCCGCCATATCCTCGAACTCCTTGCCGGATGTCAGAATGCCTGTCACATCAAGCAGATGATACAGATGGGAATAGTTGTAACCGCCGACCTGTCTGTCCATATCGTTGAGCTTTTCGGGGGTCTTCTGGAAAATGTTCAGAAACAGGATTCTGTTCTGGCAAGCCTGCTGAATGTCATCACGGATTTTCAGGCGGATACTGAGCTGAGGTCTGCCGGATTTCGTGGGGCGTTCCTCTGCCTGTTCGACGAAAACTTCATAATCTCCGCAGGGGATGAGTTCAAAACTGTTTTGTTCGGGTTTTTTGTCAAAATTAAACATAAAAATACCTCCATGAATTAAGATTTGATTAAATTGAGCGCATCTTCGATGCTTCTGCACACTCCGGCAATTGCGCCGGTTTTCTGCATCTGTTCGAGAAAATGTTTCTGTGCCGGTGAAACTCTGCCGGATTTGGTCTTGATTTCGAGATAGACCGCTTTTCCGTCTGATTTGCGGTGTCCGTTCAAGTCAGAGTAACCCTTCGGGACTCCGGTCGAGAAATACCGTCCGTCAGGTGTATAACCTCTGCCGACATTCGTTCGGAAAATCACGCAGTACGGCGAAATCGCCGCCATGATTTCCAGCATGAGCCTGTGTTCTTTCGTCATCATAAAAACCCCCTTTCCTTCGCCTGATACCATGCCCAGCCTGGCTTGTAATTGTGGGCTTTTGCGTATTCCAGCAGTTCCTGATAGCTCTTGCAGGCCGATGCAGGCTTGATGTTGAAATGAAATCCCTCGATTTTCTTGATTTCGGCTGTTTGATCAGTCTGGATTTCTCTCGACTTGACCGGAAACACATGGTGACAGTACGGGCAGACAACCGGACTGGTTTCCGGAACAAACACACCGAAACATTTCGGGCATTGTACTGACTGTAAATCCTTTTCGGCAAGCAATTTTTTCTGATGTTTTTTCGGATTGCCTTCGAGTGTCCATTCCCGGTCATCGTCTGGCATTCCATGCCGGCCATAATTGCCGACATGGTCTAAGATGATTGCTTTTTTACCGGGTCTGTAGCGCATACAGCGCATTGCCTGCTGGATATATAATGTCAGTGATTGTGTGGGTCTGAGCATAATCACACAGCCACAGTCGGGAACGTCAAACCCCTCTGAAATCAAATCGACATTGCATAAAATCTGAATTTTGCCTTTCCGGAAATTCTCGATAATTTCAGAACGGCTTGTTTTCGGAGTTTCGCCGTCAATATGCTCCGCCGGAATGCCGGCTTGTCTGAAACTTTCGGCCATGCTCTGAGAGTGCCTGACGGATGCACAGTAGCAGACAGCTTTCTGATTTTTAGCGAATTTCTGATAATACTTGATCACATCGCCGAAAATTTTCGGCTTGGACATCGCAGATTCAATAGATTTGGAATCAAATTCGCCTCTTGAAATCTTAATGCCGGATAAATCGGCAATATCCGGAGCATAATAGTCATAGGGAGCTAAACACTGATTTTCGATAAGCCATTTTGCCGAAACGCCGACGATTAAATCATCATTGACATCGGCAAGACCTGAACCGTCCAGCCGGACGGGCGTTGCGGTAACGCCCACCCGATAAGACTTTTTGAAATAATCATAAATTTTCCGATAAGACTCCGATTTGCTGTGATGATTCTCATCCGTGATGATTAAATCCGGTTTCCGCAGGCTGTTGAGCCGTCTGGATGCGGTCTGAATCATCATAATGTCACACATACTCATGTCAACACCCCACCAGTTGAACGTGCGGAAAATCTGTTCACAGAGTTCTTTGCGGTGTACCAGAAATAAAACTTGTTTCAGGTTGAGGGTTGACCGTTTGGCGATTTCGGCGACGATAACGGACTTGCCGCCGCCGCACGGCAGGACAATGCACGGAGCTTTATGCCCTGTCCGCCATGACTGCTGTGTCCGGCGGATTAAGTCAATCTGATAATCACGGAGTTCCGGCATTTTCATCACCTTCTTTTGGAAGCAGTCTGAATACTTCTTCCATAGTTTTTCCGGGTACTCCATTCAGCAGAGCTTCGCAGATTTCTTTCAGTCCTTCTATCTGTCTGACATTGAAATCAATCGCTATTTCTTTTACTTCTGAATTTTTCGTTGTGCATATTGTGCTATATCCGGAAGTTAATATCGTATCGAAATAATAAGACTTAGAAGAATCAGAAGATATAAATCTCGAATTCATAAGGAATTCTACCGCTGATTCCAAAGTGGAGATACCACCCGGAAATCCATAGAATTTATTAATCGCTTTTAGCAGTTTTTCATCAGCGATTACTGACTTAGTTTCCGGCATTTTTAGTCATCTCCTTCGCCTTGACAGCGCAGTCCCAGCAAAGTGTTCTGCCGTATTTCTTGCAGGATGCTCCGGCGATTTGTTCTGCCGAAAAGTTCTTGACCGTCTGCACCTCCTGACCGCAGTCCTCACAAATCAGGGCAGGTGTTTCCGGCTGATTTGTCTGGAACAGATGTGCAATCTGACCGAAATCAAGGGGCATTTTATCCGGCAGTCCGAAACGGTTCTTTGCGTCCCACCACGCAGTCTTTGTGGCATACATGACACGTTTCTGACTGGTTGCACGGTGATGCTTGCCCTCGCTGTCCGTTGCCGTGATATTCGTCTGAAATGCGAGGAATAATGTCATATCAGACCATTCTTTCAGCATGGGAGCGATTTTATTTGTGGTCTTGCTTCCGAGCTTCATTTCCCAGTGGTCATATTCAGCAGTTTCTTCCGGCAGAGTGACTTTTTTCGTAATCGCATGACAGAGAATCACGACATTGACTCCTGCCGAAATCAGCGGATTTGTCAAATCGAGAAATTTGCTGATAAGTTCGCATTCATACTGCCAGCCCTTGCCATAGCCGAAATCCTCAATGCCTTTGAGAACTTTCTGTTCAGTCGAGTTATCACGGCAGATTTTCTCAATTGCCATGCGTTCCGCCCAGTCGAATGTGTCGATAATCACGGACTGATAATTTTTCTGCTGATGATTTTCGGCGATAAATTTCATTTCATCGCAGAGCATCTCCCAGCATGTCGGAGAGGGCAGACGGCGGACATCCATGTGTGTGGTACTGCCCTCGCAGTCGATGAAAACCGCACCCGGAAACTGACTTGCAAGGCTGGACTTGCCGACACCTTCCTGACCGTAGAGGACGGTTTTCAGCCCTTTTCCGTGCTGAATGCCTGTTATTTCTTCATAGCTGTACTGACTCATAATGTTTCTCCTTTCTGTCTGCATGATTTGCAGATGTCCTGCCCTGTTTCAGGATTATGATACAATTCGTAAGAATCTTCCCAGTCATCAATTTCCTGATGACAAATGTCACAGAACTCGATTCCCACACTGTCGGCTTTATAGCAGAAACTGCATTTTCCCTGCACATAGCCGCCGCATCTCATAGGATTTGTAAATTTTTTACACATGAATACATCTTTTGTCATGCCTGCACCTGCTTTTTGATTTCGCTGAGGGAAGATTCTGCACTTTTGATAACAGTTTCTGATTTATCCAGAAAAGCCGTATCCGGATTTTCACAGAGAAACTTCACAAGCTGTTCGATGCTGTCGCACAGTGTAGCAATCCGGACTTTAAACCGCTTCATTTCGGGAGAATCTTCTTTCTGTTCAGCAAGCTGTTTTTTCAGCTTTTCGACTTCCAGAAACGCATTGTCTCTCTGGAGATTTGCCCTGCTGATTTCTTCCTGCGCTTCTTCCTTGACACGCTGTCTTTCCTCAACAAGCTGCTGATTCATATTAGAAGCGAATTCTGCAAAGCGTTTTTCCTCGGCATCGGAAACAGCCTGTTCCTGATTTTCATAGTCCCAGATTTTGAGTTCCAGTTCTGTTTTCTGTTCTGCAAGAGTTTCATTCTGAGCTTTCAGCCGTTCGATTTCTTCGAGTGTTTCGGGGTCATTTTCAAAGACGGTATCACGGGGCTGATTTTCGAGTTCTTCGTTCTGCCGTTCCAGACTGATGATTTTGTCCTGCTTGTCCTGATTTTCGGATTCTAATTCTGAAATTCTGGATTCCGCCTGTTTCTGTTTGTCTTCCAGTTCTTTGCACCGAGCTTTCATTTTGCGATAGCTTTCTTTCAACTCTGGGTCTTCCTGCATAATCTGCGTTCTGACAGGTTCGCTTGCTTTGGCAATCATCATCAGCTTATTTTTAGCCCCACCATTTTGTAAAGACGTCTTTACAAAATCTTCCGGAAGGTTTTCAATCACACCGATGTGGTCATATGCATACTGTCTTGAAATATGCACTTCGTTTTCACAGTATTCCTCGAAATTCTGATAGCCAATTTCCTGATACAGTTTGCCGTCACGCATTTCTTTCAGTTCCTGACAGAGTGCATACAGGTTATCGCCAATGATTTTTACACGGGTCTTGATTGTCGAATCCAGTGTGACCGCTCTGCTTTGTCTCTCAGATAAAACAATCACTTCTGAATTGGGCACAACAATTTCATTCTTGTTTTCTTCCATAAATTCTCCTTTCATGCTGCCGATTCCATCAGCTTACGCTTGCCGAAAACGGACAGCAGATAAATTTTATACGCTTCCACGAATGCCCGGACTTCCGCCGTAGGGTCACGGTTGCGGTGTCCTCTGACCTGCATGATTCTGCCGTCAGTGCTGAGTTCCATAGTATAATAGGACTTGTCCGGATTGTCTTTCTTCCTGATGAACAGAATATGCAGTTTTCCCTCTGCATGACGTTCGGCATAACCGCCGACACAGTGATGTAAATTCACACCCTCTGCAATGATTTCTGAAACGGATTCCGGAATGCGGATAAGCAGATTTCCGGACTGAAATTCTAATTTTCTGCGTTCTTTCTGATGCTTTGCAAAGACTTCCTCAGCGTGTTTCCGGCGTTTTTCCTCTTCCTGTCTGTGCTGTTCGGCACGGAGCGCACGCAGTGCGGAAGACGTTCTTCTGTGGGCATCAGCAAGGCATCTCGGAAAGCAGACTGCATGGTCTTTGAGGTCATAATGCAGTTCACGGCATTCGCTCAGATAGTCACGGTAATCAGATAAAGTCACACATTCATTTTCATTTGAAAAGCGTTCATTCTGTTTCCGGAGATATTTCAGGACTTTGCGCTTTTCGCTGTCGTCGCCGAACGTACTCAGACAGCCGTAAAGATTACGAACAACAGGTATCATGTCCAGCCGTTCCGTCACGTTCAGAAAACTGAGTTCTTCCTGTGCGGTATGATAATCATCAATCATGATTTGCCGTTTTTGAATTTCACGGAGTTCATAGGAATTCAAGCCGAGCATTTTCCGGACATCGTTCTGCTTCCAGTCAATCCAGTCCGGCGGACTCTGCTGATAATATTTGAACCATGTGCAGACTATCTTTGCACAGCCGATTTTTATCAGATATTCGACATTCGGATGTCTAAAATAAAACTGGATATAACGGAACATTTGATAATTATCGAGTTCCTGACAGTTGAGCTGTGCATATTGCAGGCAGGTATCTTTCAGCGGACTGAAATCCAGAACCTGATAGCTGATATCATGGCGGTACATGCCGGGCTGGTCCCATGTCGGCTCAGTGTAGTGCTTGGTATAGCACCAGCCTGATGACTGTTTCCAGTAACGATAACAGAATTTTCCGTCAAATGCATAACGCTGTGTTTCGGTAACTCTGTAAAGTTCCTGTGCCGGAGAATCCGGCTTTTTCTCCATTCTTAACCGGATTCTGATGCAGAATGCATAGCATATCTGATTTTCGCCCTTCCGGAAAATCACGAAGTTACCGGCATTGCGTTCATGTTCCATGCTGTAGTGATAGCAGTCGCATACCGCCGTAACAGGACAGTGGCAAGCCGGACAGATAGAATTCTGCTTATGTTCGAGTGTCAGCGGATAGTCCGGATAATCCGGATGCGAACACAGTGTAATGAGAGTTCCGCAGTTTCCGCATTTGCAGGACTGTCTGTCATGCCGGAACAGCATGAAATGCTTCATCTTTTTGAGACAGCCGTCAATTTCCTGCTGATTGAGTTCCGGAAAATTCTGCAACAGGATTTTGGCTCTTTCTTCTTTCTTCATGGCAGCACCTCTCAGAAGTCCATAAGGCTGGAGCTGTTGAAGCTGACAGTGATTTTCTTCTGTTCGGGAACGGGCTTGACTGCATCACCGATTAAATCAATCTTCATGCAGAACTGAATCTTTGCACCGGGGAAATAGAACTCGACAGCTTTTGAATATGCCTTGAAGTCGGATAAACTCGACCCTGCACCTTTGGCGACATAATCAAGGCAGTTCTGAAAACTCTTTCCGGACTGCTGAACAGCCTGAGCAAATTCAGATTCCTGATTGCAGAAATCTTTCAGAGCGTCAGCAGTTTCGGCAGCGATTGCCTGCTGAATGTTGCCTTTGATACCGGAGCTGCTGAAATATTTTTCAAAATCCATTGACAAAACCTCACTTTCGTGTTAAAATAAAATCGGATTATTTTTGTGTTCCCCGTCCCCGACAGCAATCGGGGCAGGGATTTTTTTAATTGATTTCAGGCGGCTGATAGATTTCTTTTCCGCAGTGTGGACAGTACTTTGTCTTTGAAGGTGACAGCTTTCTGCACCGTGTACACTGAAAACTGCCGTCCTGTTCTTCCCAGAAAGCCGCTATTCTGTCATCATAAACCAGCTTCATTCCGCAGTCGCTGGCGGCTTCTTCTGCAATATCTCCGAGAAAGTAAACAAAGAGTTCATCTAAATCCAGATACCCTTCTGTGCAGTCAAATATGACAGCAAATTTGTGTTCAGGATAATGAGAATAAAGCCAGTCATAGACTTTCTGGAAAGATTTTGCATTCTGGAAGCGAATGGGGTATCTATCATACCAGTCTTTGAATTCACCGTCATTATCAGTTACTTTCATAGAATCACTCCTTTTCGCAAAGTGTGCCGAGTGTCTGATAAATTTCAGAAAGTTCTTTCTCGGCAGTATCACGGATTTGTTTCAGCTCCGAGATGCGTTCCATAACAGCTTTCAGAGATGTTTTCCAGTCTGCGGAAACTTCCTTAACCGCTGATTTTTCTATAGCAACAGAACCGGAGAGTGCCTTCTTTATTCTGGGAATAAGCACGCCACTGTCAATCAGAATCCGGCGGATTTCCTCTACAGAGCATAAATTTTCATCAGCAAGAATCTTGATTTGTCTCTGTCTGTACTTTGCCTGCCGATAATTCCGGCAGATTTCCTCGTTGGTCATTTCCATTGGATTTCCTCCTTTCTGATCTTATTTGACAATCGCCGGTTCATAGCTCTGAGCAGATGCATTCCAGCGGAACATGATCAGATCGCATTCGCCGTCAGTTTCGGCTTTCCAGCGTTCAGCGGCCTGACAGATTTCACCGTAAGTATCGAATTCGCCTATGATGCCGTAGTCTTCATACAGATCGCAGAGACGATATTTTTTAGGATTCATGTCAATCACCTCTTTTCGGGTCTGCCTCATCAGTGCCGGTAGACCATTTCCGGCAGACAGCGGAATCAATCCGCTGTTTCGGCTTATGCTTATGCAAAATCAATCGTGTTTTCATCTTCATTTATTCTTATGCATGTAACGAAATCAGAACATTCACCGAAATCAAGAGTATCACCTTTGCTGAATCTATCCCAGCAGCAATGGTCTTTCAGTTCTTCCAGCAGAGCATGTGCCTGTTCAAACGTCACATCATGGAATGTTACCCTCCAGCCATGGTTATCATGAATACTAAATGTCATTTCTGTACCTCTTTCAGTTTTCGTACGACAGAAGTTCACCGTTGACAAGTTCCCACTGACAGCCGGCACAATCGAACCTGATATAATTCCAGTCGGATGCGGCATAATACGGGTCACGCTGATAGGTCTCTTTCCGTCTGATTCTGTGATATTTATTGACCTCGAACGTTTCGGCATGATGATGAATCACAATCAAATCTTCGATAAATCCGAACATGGAAGACAGAAGATATTTTGCATGTTCCTCATCTGTCTGATCATAGCTCTGATTGGCAAGTTCCTCATAATCAGACTGATTCATATTCGTTCCGACATGTTCAGCCGGATGCCATTCGAGTTCCTCATCGAGCCGTTTCCGGAGCTGATCGGAAGTTCTTTTTTCACTTTCGAGGGCTTTTTCAGCTTCTTCGAGCTTCGCTTCCAGTTCGCCTATTCTAGAAAAGACTTCCTGTTCTTTTTTCAGATCAAGCTGATTGCATTCGCTCTGGATTTTCTCAGCGAGGCAGTCAGCATTTGCTATATACTTCATACAGAACTCATGCTTATCGAGCTTGCTGTCATAATAATACTTCTCGATTACAGAATACAGATTCTCCGGCGGATAAATCTCTGTCAGATTTTCAAATTCGCTTCTCAACATAATAAATCACCTCTATCTTTCAAGGAGCTGTTCCGGTTCGATTTGCAGTAAATCACAAAGACGGCCCATTTCTTCGGTACTCATATAATAGGTAGTTTTTCTGTTTCTCAGGTCTTTCACACCTAAGCAGGCGGAAATCATCTCGTCAGAAATGCCTCGGATAGTTTTCCATTTCATCAGGTTCGCCCAGACGATGAGAGGCAGAGAGACTTTTTTGCTTTTCATATGCTTCTTTCCTTTCAGTTTTCAAGATTAGTCTTAGTTTCAGGCTTCTGCCTGCCTGCGATTTCGTCAAGAGATACATTCAGATAGTCGGCAATTTCAGCAGCTAAGTCAAGACTGATAGATTTATTTCCTCTTTCGACACGGCTGATAAATTGCTGCGATACACCGACTTGCTTTGCAATAGCTTCCTGTGTCACGGCTCTGGATTCTCTGACATCTTTTAAGCAAATTTTCAAAAAAAATCACTTCCTTTCTGTTGACTTTCAGGGCTGAATATGGTATAATTGTAGTAATAACAACCTAAGTTGTCATTTTGTTTTTGTTCTGCTTTACTACCATGATTGTATTATAACACGATATTTTGAATTTGTCAATATAAAAAGCTATATTTTTTGAACTTTGTAAAAAGCGTATAGTTTCAACAGTACAAAATATCGAATTTTAACAAAGGGGTGTAAATTATGAGTACGAAAGAAAAATCTCCTGTATATGAATTGATTGCAAAACTTTGTAAAGAAAAAGGGACTTCACCAACGGCTCTTTGCACAGAAATTACTGGAAGCAGAGGAAATTTACCAACATGGCAAAAAGGAAATATCAATCCAGTATCTCTTACAAAAATAGCAGATTACTTTAATGTTTCTACTGATTATCTGCTCAGCAGAACAGACGAACCTGCAAGAATAACAAATAACGTTTCTGTCAATAATCCTCAAAATTTTAACGGCACACAAAATAACGGTATCGTTCAGAACTCTGACGAAAAAGCAAGTTCCGATGATGAACGGCTTCTCGAAATGATAAAATCACTGGATTTGATAGACCGTTCAAGAATAATCGTCATGATTGATGAAATGCGGAAAGGAGCATAAAAATGAAGAAAGATAAAAATAACAGTTTTTTATCACAATTTCTGAAAATTCTTCTGTATATTGCATTTTTGCCAATCACGATCCTGTATTTTTTATATAAATTTACAAAGAAACAGCTTGCCGAAAATCCGGAAGGTGTCTGGTATAAGCAGACATGGGGCATTATTCTTGCCTTGATTTTCTGTTATCCGGCCGGAGTATATTTTCTCTGGAAATATGGAAAATTTCAGAAAAAAGGAAAGCAGATCGCAACTGCTTGTTTCGGAGTTTTATTTCTTGCCCTGATCATCAGAACAGCACAGATTAATAGGCAAGTTTCCAGAATAAGGGAATATGAAAGAGAACTCGAGAACACACAATCTGTATCAGCAACAGAAGCCCTGACAGAATCTGATGCAGAAACAGAAAATATTGACAGAACGGTCATTGTTGATGAAGAAACAACTGAAACTTCTGTTACAGAATCTGAAACGGAAAAAATCACTGAAACCCAAGCAGAAACAGAAGCACAAGTCAGTCAGCTATATTCAGATTTCTTTGAACCTTATGCCGATTCTGTCAACAAGCTGTTACTGGAAGATTTTCAGAATGATAATACAGATAAGTTTTCTGATTATGATGTTGAAATTACAGAGGGTAATGAAGATGAAATGTGGGAATATCAGATTCATGACAGAAACAGCACGGATTATATTACAGTCATGTTTTATCCGCAAAACATTTCCGATGCACCGTCAGACTGGATTCAAACATTAACGCTTCTTACATATGAAAGAAATGAAGCCGAGATCAGCGTGAATGATAACGGACATGCAAATTCACCTGAATATCGCACTTTTGATAAAAACAGAGAAACCAGAAAAGAAACTGTAAAAGATATTGCTGAATTAAAAACATTTATGTTCTCCGAAACAGAAACGGAAGAACCGACAACAGAAGAAATCATAACTGAACCTGTTACAGAACCGCCCACCGAGCCGCCTACAGAAGCTCCTACAGTTCCGGTGACTCAGCCTCCGACTACAAAACCGCCTGCACCTGTAGTAGTTTCGCATGAATACTGGATTAATACAGAAAGCGGAAAATTTCATTTTCCGACTTGTCATACTATCAAAAATCCGGAAGATGCTCATTGGCAGGTATATTCCGGCAACAGAAACGATCTAATCAGTCAGGGATATGATCATTGCGGAGTCTGCGACCCATAATCAAAAAGGATGTGATACAGCATGGAATCAGCATCAAACCTGACACCAAGAGAATTACTGTATTGTATGCTTGATGAATATGATGACGAGAATATTGAAATCTTTTGCGGAATTGTCGGGAATCTGACTGTCAATGAAAAGATCACAGCGGAAAATCTGCTGAAAGCATTTCATTCTGATGATGAAAAATAAAAAAAATCCGTCCGCAGAAAAACGGACGGATAAAATTATAATACAGATGGGATTGAGAATAATGGCAAAAGCAAAGAAACTGCCCTCGGGTAACTGGAGAGTACAGGTCTATGCCGGAAAAGACGAGGCCGGAAAAAAAATCATGAAATCATTCACAGCTCCGACCAAACGACAGGCCGAAGCGGAAGCCGCTATATATCTGACTGCAAAGAAAGAAGCTGAAAAAACAGAACTGACTGTTGGTCAGGCGATTGATAATTATATCAATTCAAAAGAAAATGTCCTTTCTCCGGTAACAATCCGCTGTTATCGGAAATATCGTCAGAAATGGCTGCAAAATCTGATGGAAATCCCTGTTGCTGATCTGAATATGATTTTAGTACAGAATGCAATCAATCAGGAATCACAGCATTTATCGCCGAAATCTCTCCGGAATGCATATGGATTGCTTTCGGCTGCTGTCCGGATGTATCAGCCTGATTTTACTCTGCATGTGACACTTCCGCCGAAAGAACATAAAATCAAAGACCTGCCCGAGCCGAAAGCTGTGATACGGGCGATACAGGGAACTGACATTGAACTGCCCTGTCTGTTAGCATTATGGCTATCACTGAGAATGTCCGAAGTGCGAGGCATCAAATACAGCGACATCAGCGGAAACGTCCTGACGATACATAGAACTATCGTGACATTTGATGGGCATCATGTTGAGAAAAATCAGACAAAAACCTATAGCAGTACCAGACAGCATATTCTTCCTGAAAGAATTATGGAGTTGATCCGACACCGAAGAGAAAGTGCGGATTCGGATGAGGATTATATTATCACATCATGCGGACAGACAATCTCAAAAAAATTTATCAGACTTCTGGAGCAGGCAGGAGTAAAAAGAATGACTTTTCACGAGCTTCGACATTTAAATGCCTCAGTGATGCTCCAGCTCGGAGTACCTGACAAATATGCGATGGAACGAGGCGGATGGTCTACCAGTGACACACTGAAAACGGTATATCAGCACACATTCACAGAGAAACGACATGAGATTGACGATCAGATCAACAGTTATTTTGATCAGATTTACTCTGAAATTTCACACGAAAATTCACACGAAGCAAAATAAATCCCATAGATACATTTAAAAAAATTAGTTCGAATCCCACTCTCTCCGCTTCTGTAAAATCCCTGAATTATGTGAAATAACGTAATTCAGGGATTTTTATTATCATTTTCATAGAATATATTCTGCCAAATCTGCATTTTTTTCTATTTGAATTCGCTGTTAGTTCACACAAGACTTCACATGATTCTCTAAAATTCGTTAACCAACATTTAACAAAATGGATTTTCTTTGCCTAGCTCAATTTTTTCTACCGTTTATCAAAGATTAGCAAGAAAACCCCCGCCTCTTAGGCGGGGGAGGATGTCACTCCATAGTGCCGAGAACAGAATCACACTGATGCAGTTCACGATCTGATTGACAGCGACTGCATTTCCGGTGATTCCGGACATGATCTGCTGATAGATATACGGATAGGTTGCTGAATAAAAGCAATCAGCGAAGAATGTTGCCATCAGCATGGCATCCGGTTTCTTCATATTTCCTCGAGAAGTCCGGAATAGGTATGGTCATCAACAGTGATCGTGAACTGCTTCTTAGCTTTTTCCGGATTCTGCACAGTGATTTCGTTTGTTTTCTCCGGAGACTCCTGTTTCGGGAATCCGTTCAGCCCAGCAGTTTTGATGATCGCAGGAAAATCTTTATAGCAGTAGTTCATATCGACCTTGCCGGAATTGCCTGTGATGCCATCGACCCTGCCTGTCCAGCTGTACTGCCAAATATCGTAAGGCTTGGTATAAGTCGGCTTTGCGACATTCACATGAGCGAGCCATATAGTATACCTGTCTCTGACGGAATCATCGAAATAATTGGATAAATAATAAGTGGAGCAGTACATTCCTGCATAATATCCGGCTTTTTCGATGATGTCAAGAAATGCCTTTGCCATGGCTGTACAAGTCGCCTTGCCGAGTCTGAACTGTGATTCTTCCTCGAAATCGAGATAGGCAGGGAATTCAAACTGCTTGCCTTTGATTGCCTCAAGAAAGACTTTTGCTTCGGTCTGAATTTCTGATATAGACTTCGCATAAGAATACCAGTATGCACCGCACGGAATGTCGTATTTCTTACACTCTGTGTAATTGCGTTCAAACTGCTGATCTTTCTGAGAAATCAGTTTTCCATATCCGGCACGGAGCACAGCGAAATCTACCAGACCTGAATTTTTCGCTTTCTGCCAATCAATAGTGCCGTTGTGTTTCGATACATCAATACCCTTTAACATGTTTCAACACGTCCTTTCAGTTCGTCAGTATAGTGAGTAATTTCGCCCCATCTGATGGCCTTAGCGACTTCTTCTGCATCAATGTGTTCTGCTTCTGCAATTTCCTTTACAGTCATCTTGTAGAAAAACGCTTTGCAGATTTCTTTTTTTCTGTTCGTCAGTCATTTTGATTCACTCCTTTCATTTGATTTTTAAACGGGACACATTCACCCATACTATGCTTGTTGTAGCCTGTTTCAGCACTTTAACTCTGAACTTACTAGAACTATAAAACCAGATTTTGATATAGCCCACAACGCTGAAATCATCGACACTGTTCACAGCAACATAGACCTGCGCATTTGAACCGTATGTCAGCATAAAGGGCGGAATGATATGCTCTGATGTGCCTTCTCCTACATTGATAAAGATCACATCTCCAATAGAAACTGTAAACGGAAGGTCGCCTGTGATTGTGGTACCGATCGCTGAACCAGACGGTACTTCAACATGTGTGCTCTCTGCCTGTATAGCATTATCATATACGATAAGGCTTTCGGGTAGTCCGGCAAGTTTTGTTTTTTCAGCAGTTGTATAGTCATTTGTGCTTAGGCCTTTACCTGTTTCTTTATCGACCTTGCCTTGAATTGCCGAATTCATAGCCGCGGCGGATCCTTCATGATTTTCAATCCAGTCCGACATTTCTTTCAGTGTATCGAAATCTTCCGGAGCATCGGCGACAATTTCGGCGACTTTCTCGGTGATTTTGGAATCTGTCTGCTGTTTTGTATAATAGTCGCTCAGATCAGTTTCAAGATTCAGATCGGCCGCTGTTTTGTTGCCTGACAGCGTAACTCCGTTAATCTGTGGTTTGTTCGTGAGTTCTGAATAATCCGTTGTGCCGGAGTCCCCTCCGGCATTACCAAAAAAATTTACTTTTTCCCAGTTACGGGCATTATTGAGCATGTAAACCGCTCCGCCATCAGCAGTGACATCACATCGAGAACCTGTTGCCCATGCCGGAAGCGGTTCAGGAATTTGGCTGATCGTATCGCAGACGATATGCATCAGCTTCATCTGCATGTAAGCTCCCTGATCAGTGATGACTTCTCCGATAGGTTTTTCGGCAATAATTTGATAACTCATAAAAAAATCACTCCTCTTCGTCAAGATTCATAGCGGCGGCAATTCCGGCCGATACGGCTGAAACTCCGATGCCGATCAGTACAGGCTTTAAGATCGCTCTGTCAGTACTCCAGTCAACGGACGGAACGGCGACAGCGATGTAGCCGATCATCGTTTGAAATGCCGTTCTCAATGCTCTTCTGAGCCAATTTTTCATGGCGATTCACCTCCGGAAGCAGGAAGATTTTTAAATTCTTCATGGATCTGATCCATGACACCATTCGCGCCTAATCTATGATACTGTTCATAGAGATTTTCAAAATTTTCTTTTGCGTAGATCGGAGCGAAGCCTTTCGCTTTGTATTTGTCATACTGATAAATCAGACGATCTCTCAGCAATGCCTGAACACCCTGTTCAAGAGCCTGCTGCTTCTGCTCTGATGCTTTCAGGCGATTCAGCAGAAACTGCGTAAATATCCCGATAATGCCGCTTGATGTCAGGACTGTGATAATCAGCGTTTCTATCATAAAATCACCTCTTTCAAATCAGAAAAATGAAACTCTATGTTTTCCGGAATCCGGAAGGAAAATTCAGCCGTTGTGGGTATATTCAGAGCTTTTTCTGATTTCTGATACCTGAAATGTCCCCCTGTGCCTTTTTCTGAAAAGCCTGTAAATACTGGGAATACAGGCCCATCCTGCGGAATTTCCTCAACAGTTGTGATATATGGAAATCCGAAGTTTACTTTTGGATGAATCTTCCATATTGATTTTGAATTTGACAGATCAGCCTGTGAAGCAAGTTCTGTATCTGAAATAAATGGTAATCCGAAGTTTTGAGATTCTGAGATTGACCAGATTGTTTTGAGTCCAGATACATCAGCCTGTAATGCTAATCCGGTATCAGATATGAACGGATAACTGGAATTCTGACTGTCAATTTGTGCCCAGTATGTGTCAATCCAAGCCATAAAATCGCCCCTTTATGGCAGAAAGCCGATTTCGGTAAGATATGCCTGATCTTTCAGCTGTGATGCCGTTACAGTTGTTGCCTCTGATACTGTATAAGTCCCTGTCGAATTATCTATCATGCATAGTACTTTAGTCAAAGTTCCGGTGGCATTGACAGTAACAGTATTTGAGCCGAAATCAGGATTGATAAACGCAAAATAAGAATACCCTGACGAACCAGATACAAGACTGACAGTACTTGCAGTGGTTTCCGGATTTTCAAGAATCACAGCCGATCTTGTCACAGTAGTACAGATACGTTGCAGGCCGACAGCATTCCGGATGACTAAATTTGAATACGATAGCGCACCTTGAATAAACGGACTGCCTGACGTATTGATTTGGCCTATTTCAGAAGTAAAATCGATTGCCGAATTGCTAATAGCGACATATTGCGTGTTGAAATAGTACGGAATTGTGGTATCGTATACTGCCCGAACAGAGAATTTGCATTCGTCAACAATGAAATTACTAGTACGACTACCGCCATTAATGAACGATCCAGCTGATGTTCCAATAGAGATTTTATGTTCGCAATTCTTGAAGAATATTTTTTGCATGGTATGCCCTGTCGAACCACCATAAATAAAAATTGATGCATTGACAGTAACACCGTCAATAATTTTCAATTCGTCAGCGTAAAGTTTTGTACAGCTGAAAGTAATCGCAGGGATTTCCCCTGTGTAAGTCTCGTCATCGGCGGCATTGATGTCAGAAACAACTTTCACATAAGCATTAGTGATCGCTATGCATTCCAATAAATCAGTAAGATTTGACACTAAATAGGGGTCTTGTTCCGTGCCTGTTCCTGTATATGCCATAATTTTCACGCTCCTTGCACAGCTCGCTTGACAATCAGAATTCCGGCAATTTTTCGATAACTCAGTCCGGAAGAATCTTTCAGACGAAAATGCATGTTGTAAATGCCATTCAGATTTGACGTTTCTGCACTGGTCAGCTGAGTCTCAAAACAGCTGTTTTCTGCTGAAAACGTACAGTTTTTGATTACTTTTGCTACGCCAAGAACCTTCTGATCTTCCAAAATCAACTGCATAGTGCATTCATTCAGCGAATTAATATTATCAATAAAAATTTGAAATATCGGAAGGGTATCACCTTGCAGACATTCTCTTGTCGGCAGTCTGTCATAAAATCTCGTAATCTGCATTTTTTTGACTCCTTTACCAGTTTACCAGCTTGTGCACATAATTCCGTGATGAAAATAACAGCTCTGCTCCACAACGCTGACAAGATCAGAAAGCGGCAGAGTATATTTCTGCAAATCACCATTTTCATCAATCCATGCATCAAGCACAACATCCGTTGCCATGAGGCTGACACCTGTTACAACCGGCATAGTGCCCGAACAGCCTTCCCAGCCACTAATGCCAAAATGATTGCAGTTGTCCAGACTGACAGCATCTGAGTAGATTCTTGTTCCCTTGTGAACCGTTCCGGAAGTATCTGTAATGGTCGCTCGTGCATCAATCGTCATATAAGTTCCGCTGCTGTCACCGCCCTGAATCTGTCCGTTGTCAATTGTTACCCAGTATCCAGAACTATCCCGGCTGGTAATCTTGCCGATAATATCTGCTCCATTCTGGTCAAACAGGCAGACAACATCACCAGAACTGTTCCGGACTTGCATCACGCCGTTGTCATTGTTATAGCCGCCAATTGTCAGCGTACCGCCCTTGATACGGTCAGCATACATCGTTCCGGTCGTGATATAATCAGCGACGATTGCACCGTCCATCGTGATGGCAAGCCCATATTCGCCGTCATAAGCCTGTCCGGGGATATCGCTGTGACTATAACCAAAACCATTGATATTGATACGCCATACCTTTGTGGCAGTTGTTTTATCGCTTGTATTCATGATAAGAATCTGTTCTGGTTCTACAATTACATATCCGTGAGTAGCAGAAGTAATCAGTGCAGAAGCGTTATTTTTTGCTTGCTGGAGAATTTCAGACCGCTGTTTCGGCACTTCATAGGCAATATAATTTCTGGTTTGTGTCACAATATCGGTCACACGCTCCATTTTATCGCCGATTTCAATAGTTGGCTGATACGGTCTGAAAATGTTTACAGTTCTGCGGATAACTCTCAGATACTCGTCAAGATGCAGCAGACGATTGACAAAACGGTAAGTGTTTCCGGCTTGGAAACTGTCAGCCGCTTTTCCGATGGTCGACAAGTCCAGAACAACAGCCTGATAGCTTTTCTTTATCTGACAGGCTTGTGCAAGGTATTCCCTGCCTTTTGCAAGCAGATTTTCCGGAAGTGTAATATCATCAAAGATAACTGTTCCGCATTTTACGCCGTATCTGGCGATTGCATCTTCATCATCAATATACGGACATCCACTGTTGACTTCTGCGATTGTCAGCCGTTCGGCAGTTTCGTCATTGACCTGACAGCCAAATGGATAAAGTCTTGTGATGATACCTGTTGCATCCGTTCCGGCAGAAATGCTTTTCATGTTGACGGCAATCTCTACTTTGGTATTGCAGACGGTGCCGAAATCTTCTTCTTGGTAGTAATCTAATACTATCTGATTATTCTCATTTCGTCTGGTATGCAGGATACCGCCGAGCCGGGAAATCAGATTCTCCTTGATTTCGTCCATTGTAGAACGCTGTGCTGTTGTTTTGGAGTTTGTACCGTGAACTGTGACTGCACCGAGCAGGATGCAGCGTTCCGGACTGGAATCCTGCATAATGCTGTTGTGGTAATCCAGCAGAGATGCCAGAAATCCCGTCACTTCGGTATCCTGATAATTGTGATAGAGCTGTACTGTATCACAGAGATACCCGGCTACACTTTCGCAAAGAACCGTCTTTGTGATGATTCCTGAACTGTCCATGCTTTCTTCCGGAATATGAAGAACACGCCCGTCAAACGCTGTTTCGCCTGTCTTTGTGTTGATGATTCTGACAAGGGTTTTCAGCTCATGCAGATGCTCATAAGCTGGATTCTGCGGATTTACGATGATTGTAGCCGAATCGACCGCTTCTGTATCATCTGTAAATTCACAGTCGGCCACTCTCCGGGGGCTTTTCGGGTTCATTTCATGAAGAATCTCAGTAATACCGTTATTTTCGATTTCGATTCTGTACATAGATCAGATCACCTCCGCCATTCTGCCGAGCTGATAGTTGAGAAAATCTGTCCAGCTCTCGGGATTATCAGTCCAGACGCCAACGCCGCACTGAGAAACAAACATCTGCACTAAAGCGGCATCATCCGCACTGATACTGCCGTCACGATTGACATCGGCAAGCAATTCCTGTTCCGGAGTCAAGCCGGATTCCTGCCCAGAGCCGATATTTGCCGCCGCTGTCAGAATCATAGCAGCATCAGCCGCTGTGATCGAACCGTCACCGTCAAGATCAGGATAGCGGCAGTCAGAGACAGGTATTGCAATCTGTTCCGCCGGAACGTTCGGAATTTTATACGGGTCGGCCTGAAAAATCACCGTGATTTCGGCTTTTACGCCGTTTGTATAGTTTTCATGAAATTCTGTACATATAGCATTGAAGTGATATTCTTCTTCCCTGTCGTCGTAGAGTTCAGATTTATCCATCGGGTCATAGAGCCAGTGCTTGAATCTCTCTACACGAGGTCTCAGATAGCGGATACCGTGTTCATCAGAGATTGTGAATTTGTATTGCAGTGTGCGTTCCGGATAGCTCGGTTCGCCAAATAGTTCCGAAAAATCGTGCGTAACAGAACTGTAAGGCACTCTGTCAGTGATGCGGTCACGGGTCGGAACATTGGTGTCCCGTTCCGTGAGCGTTGCACCGAAGTCAATTTGTGAGTGTAAGCCGTGCCATGTGATTCCGTTCAGCATTTCCTCATCTCCTTACCGAAATTGCCTGAATTTGTCCGAGTGCCGCATTCATCTTATCAGCAGTACCGCCGACCAGCTTGTTTCCGTCCAGCATCAGCACCTGACCAGCCTTGATAGCCTGTAAAATTTCACCAAGCTGTGCAGATAAAGTACTTTCCAGTCCGGAAGTCTGAGCAACAGGCGGCATCTGATAGGACTGCTGTACTTCAAGACGTTCCGGAATGACTGCTGTTTCGTCCATAAGGTCAGCCGCCAGTCTCCTGATAGCCTTGACTGGTTCTTCACTGTTCTTGTCGATACCGGAAACAAAGCCATAGTCCAGCATTTTTCCGGCATATTCTGTTGTTCCGGCAGGTGAATGAATATCAAACACATTGTAGATGCTGTTCAGGATATTGTCACAAAAGCCGGAAACCTGAGAAAAAAACCAGTCTTTCATGCCCTGAATGCCATTCCACAAGCCATGAACCAAATTCTGACCGACTTCTGTCATTTTGTCCGGAAGCGTTCTGATTCTGTTTTCAATCATGCTGATCATATCGGAAACGGCAGAATCCGCTTTCTGTTTCAGGTCTTTTCCCCATGTTACGACTCGATTCAGCGTTTCTGTCAGATAGTTCGCCATAGTTTCCGGAAGAAATTTCACAAAATTCTGAATGCCCTCAAGAAATCTTTGACCTGTATTTCTTGCCTTTTCGGCGATTTCATCAGAAAACTGATTGATTCTTTCAACCACAAGGACAATTGTTTCTGAAATGCCGTCCCATAACTTCTGAAATACAGCCTTTCCGAGTGCTTTTGCCTTGTCTGGAAATGAGCCTGTTGTGCTGTTTACCGTATTGACAATATCAGAAATGGCAGAAACAGCTTTCTGTTTAAGATTTTTGCCCCATTCTGCCACATTGGAAATAGCAACAGTCAGACTTGTCTGGATATTTTCCGGCAGAAGATTCAGCAGAGGAGTGATGCCAGCAAGCAAAGTCTTTCCGATACTTCCAGCTTTGTCAGATAAATCATCAGCAAAGTCCGAAATTCCGTTGACTATCATCACTGTGCCACCTGAAATGCCGTCCCACAATTTCTGCATGACTGCTTTCCCCAGCGCAATTGCCTTGTCTGGAAGTGAACCAGTCGTATTTTTCATTGTGCTGATAACATCAGAAACGGTAGAAACAGCCTTTTCTTTCAGTTCTTCGCCCCATTCGCTTACGCCTGAAACAGTAGCAGTCAGGCTTGTGCTGATGTTCTCCGGAAGAAGATTCATCAATGGAGAGATACCATCAATGAAATTCTGTCCGACTTCTTTGGACTTTTCAGCCATTGTGTCAGAGAAATTAACCAATTGGTTAATTACAAGCTGTGCATTTTCGCTGATTCCTTCTGCAAATGTCCGCATCATATCTGGTGCATAGGTGGAAAAATCAGCAAGTTTTCCCTTTTCAGGTTCGGAGAAGTGCAGATACTCCCAGATTTTTTCGCCGATATTTTCAGCCGCCTTGGTGATTTCATTCTCACCACCGAACACACCACTGACAAAGTTATCAATCAGGTCTGCTCCCCAGTTATATGCTCCGGAAATCATGTTCTTGATTCCCTCGCCAATCTGGTTGAACATATTCATGCCTGCATCCTGCAAGTCCTGAAAATGGTCAGAGATTGCTCCGACAATACTGGTAATCAGTTCCGGCACAAACATGACGACCTTTTGAATGATTTCCGTACCCTTTTCAATTAGACTTTCAAACAGTTCTGCACCCTTTTGTGCCATGTCAGGCAGTTTTTCTCCGATTGCTGTTAGAATTGCCATGACAATATTAGCAGTTGCAAGCACGAGCTGAGAAATCACATCAGGAATACAGTCAAGCATAGCAGAAAGCAAGGTAACTGCAGAATCAAGCACTTTTTCCAGATTATCTTCTGATGTGAAGAAATCAATCAGCTTTTCCACAATTTGAGGTAAGGCAGTTGTCAAGGCTTCGAGAATCTGAGGTAAAGCATCTACAATAGCCATCAGCAGCGTTGTTGCCGTATCCAGAACAACAGGAATATTGGTCAGAAGGCAGTCAATAATAGTTGTGATAATGTCCGGAAGTGCCTCTGCAAGTGCTGTAATTAGGTCAGGCAGTGCCTGTAAAATCACGCTGAACAGTTCAACAGCGGCATTCAGCAGCAGCGGAATTCCTTCATTGAGAAATTCTGCAATCGTACTTACCAGATTCGGAATAAGTTCTGAAATGACCGGAATCAGGGCAGATAAAACTGATTGCAGGACAGATTTCAGTGTTGTCAGAATGGTCGGAATACTTTGTGTTATCAGATTCAGAATTTTTGACAGTGTTTCAGGGATAGCTTCCACGAGTGCCGGAATCCATTGAGCAGCAATTGTTCTGAATTCTGCGGTAAGCATTGTTCCGATTTTCGGCAGTTCATTTAGCAGAGATGTGCCGATAATCTGTACCAGTTCTTTTGCATCAGATGCCAGTCTTCCAACACTATTGAAAAGCTGTGTCCATAATCGGCGGATTGTCTGATAAATCCTCGGAAGTACGGAAGGCAGGGCATCAATCAGACTTTCTATCAGCGAAAATGCGACATTTCCGAGATTGTCTGCAATCTGCGGCAGACTTTCCACTAATGACATAGCAACTGTACCAAGAATTTCAGCCGCCTTTGGCAGTAATCCGGAAACTTCCTTTATAATCGTAGAAATCAAGCCGCTTAATGCTGTTCCAACTTGGCTTTCAGCACCGTCAACCCCTTTTACAAGGTCACTTAGTGCCGGAATCAAGCCGCCTGTAATCGTCTGGATGACGTTTCGCATTGGCTGATTTGCACCGTCATAGATAGAAAGCTGTAAGTCCTGAAATGCAGATTCCAGCTTTTTGAGGTCGCCTTGCAGATTGTCGGTCATGGTTTCAGCCATAGCAGATGCTGTACCATCACAGTTCCGGAGGGCTTCCGTGTAATCCTCGAAGGACTGCCCGTTTTCTTTTGCTGTATCAGACAGACCCTTCATGATGGTCTGAAAACTGGAATACTGTTGCTGTCCGGCAATCATTTTGGCAAGATTCGCCTGTTGTTCATCAGTCAGAGTTTCCCATGTTTCGGAAATTCCGGTCAGAATGCTGGAAAGGCTCTGCATACCGCCTTCACTGTCATAAATATCAATGCCGTACTGTTTGAGTTCACTGGCACAGCCTTTTGTATCTGTTGCCAATCGGGTCATAACAGCGTTCAAAGCTGTACCAGCTTCACCGCCCTTGACACCAGCATTCGCCATTGTCATGATAGCAGCAGTTGTTTCTTCCATGCTGTAGTGCATGGATTCAGCGGTAGAAGCACAATTCTTGTAGGCTTCGCCGAGCATTTGTGTGTCCGTGTTGGAATGTGCCATAGCAAAAGCCATTTTGTCGGCAAATTCTCCGGCTCTGTTGGCTTCCCAGCCGAATGCCGTCATATAGTCGGTTACAATGTCAGATGCCTGTGCCAAATCCATTTCAGATGCAGCGGCAAGATTCAGAACGCCCGGCAGACCAGCAGTCATGCTTTCCACGTCCCACCCGGCAAGAGCCATGTAGCTCAAAGCATCAGCGCATTCTGATGCACTGTATTGTGTATCCCGTCCGTACTGCCTTGCAACAGCATCCAAATCAGCCAGTTGTTCAGTCGTTGCCCCGGAAATAGCCGCTACTTTTGACATAGATGCTTCAAATGTCTTTCCAGTTTCGACTGTTCCTGTTACGAACTGTTTCAGTACTTCGACAGCATTTCGTAGCAGGTCTATGGCAAGATTCGCCATGAAGTTACCAACAGCGACAGTAGCCGCATTGAAACCGCTTTCTGCATTTTTCGCAGAATCGCCTAAGTCTTTGACATTCTTAGAAGCAGTTCCGGCATCATTAGAGGTATCAGACAAGGTTTTGTCAAACGTATCTGCCGATTTTTCGGCATCTTTGATTTTCTTGTCTTCTTCTGCAAGTTCTCCGGACAGCGAATCAATCTGTTTGGCAAGTGCTTTCGCTTCTTTGGAGTTCGTTCCGTACTGTGCAGCGACATTGACATACTGCTTTTTGAGGTCGTCAAGCTCTGATTTCTGGTCTTTGTACTGCTCTGTCAGCGTTTTTTCAGTTGCTGTGATGTCTTCTGTGGCTTTTTCGGCTTCTTCGAGACGTTTTTTCTGCTCTTTATGCTCATCAGACAGGGTTTTGATTTGCGATGCAAGACTCTTGGCTTCGGCTGAGTTCTTTCCGTACTGGACAACAGCGTTCTGATACTCTGTATTCAGGCGGTCAAGCTCCTGCTCTTGGTCGGAAAGAGTCTTTTTCAGAGATTCAAGAGGAGTCAGAGCATTTTCTTCAGCTTGTCCGAGCTGATTGGCTTCCTGCTCTACATCATTGAGTTTCTGCCGATTGTCCTGTAATTCCTGATTCAGCGTGTTGAACTGACTTTCAAGCTGTTTGGCGGCATCAGAATCTTTGCCCTGCTCCATGACGACATTTTTGTATTCGTCTTTGAGGGAAGAAAGTTCTTTTTCCTGTTCTGAAATCGTTTTTTTCAGGGAATCCATAGGAGAAAGAGCTGTTTCTTCTGCCTGACCAAGTGAAGCAGCGGCAGTTTCCGCATCAGCCATTTTCTGCTTGCTTTCGGAAAGTTCGCTGTTAAGCTGATTGTACTTATCTTTCAGTTCTTGTGCAGTTTCGGAGCTTTCCCCTTCTGCAATGACAGCACTTTTGTATTGTTCTGTCAGTTCTGCAAGCCCTTGTTCCTGCAAAGAAATTTTTGTCCGGAGTTCGTCCAGAGAGTTGGCTTCTTCTCCGGTTTTGAGCTTGGCTTCTGTCAGTTGCTGAGTCGTCTTTTCGATAGCCTTTTCATAGCCCTGCATCTCATTCGCAGTGTACTGGATTTCACGTTGAAATGCCCGATACTGTTCGGCAGTGATGTCACCTTTTTCGAACTGAGCTTGTACAGACGCCTCTGCTTCTTTCAGAATATCAAGTTTTTCTTTTGTCGCAGAGATTCTTTCAGTTAAAATCTGCTGTTTCTGAGCGAGCAGCTCTACAGCATTCGCATCAGGCTGTTTCAGAAGTTTATTAATATCTAAAAGTTCCCTGCCGAGACTTTTTGACTTGTCTTCGGCATTTTTTATCGCTGTGCCGAGTTTGGAAGTATCGCCGCTGATCTGTACGGTCAGGCCTTTGATTGTCTGACTTGCCATGTCACATCACCCCGCTTTTGTTTTTTCTCTGAGTTTTTCCCTGTTTGGCTGAGTTTGTTGCATTCTCCATGCGTTATCGAGATATTCCCTGCCTTCTTCGGACTGTTCAAGGCGGCGGATAAATGCATCATGCCGCCATGACAGATATTGCAGAAAATTCAGTTCTCCGATCTGGAGAAAATTCAGTCCAGTATAATCCGCAACAAGCTGATACCAGAGCGATTCCGCCTGATACGGATAGTGATGTTCCGTACTGCCCTGATAATACGGATAGTACGGAATGATCAGTTTTTTTGATTCTTGATTTCTCCTAAAAACTGGATATATGCCAGTGAGAATGCGGCGATATGCTCGACATTCAGCAGACTTTTCAGCTCATCAGCCGTGAAAATTCTTTGTTCCTGATTACAGCTCATGATTTCCGCAAGCAATGCATAGGCCTGATTCAGCATATCTTCATTTTTTTCGGAAATAATTTCTTTCAGATTTTCGGACATATTACACATTCTCTCGACAAGAGAAGTTTTCGGAATGAGTAACTTGATCTTCGTCTGTTCCTGATCAGGCAGAACGATTTCAAGCATCGGCTGACTGATCGAATTAAAATCAAAACTTTTCATATGATAAACTCCTGTTATTCAGCTGTACCGATTTCTTCATACATATAGATCAGAGTGCCGTCATCATCAGCAGGAATCGCTGTGAATTCAGGCTCGACCTGTGTGCCGGAGTCGTTGGCGAATTTCAGAGATGCTCCGGCCGTATTCTTGCCGATGATAGCAACCCAGACATCGCCGTCCTTCTTATCCTCATGATGGAAGATCAGCACATAATAGCCGCCCTGAGCATTGCCGACACCGCCGATCTTCGTAATACGGACACCTGTCTCAGTATCTTCTGTAGTTTTGCATCTGTCGATCATGGTTTTGAGTGATTCGCCGTTCCATGTGATCAGTCCCATTTTCATCACGGCAGTTTCGTCCGTTGTGATGACCTTTCTGACGATGCCGAAATCATCTTTTTCCTCGTAAGTCTCCTGATTATATTCGATTGTCGCACCGCCCTTGATATAACCTAAGCGATTCGCTTCGATGCAGTAAGACTTGATCGCATTGAGCGTACTCGGGAACGTATCGACATACAGAGTCGCATAGAGATGGCCGCTTCCGAGCGTGATATTATCTTTTTTTCTTTTTGATACAACTGTAGGCATGGTTAAACTCTCCTTTTTGTATAATAATCAAATTCGTAAATCACCTGATAACGCTGTTCGGCCTGTAACCAAAATCTGTCCTGTTTCTGCCATTGAATGCCTTTTTCAGTAATCGCAGATTCTATTTTTTCTTCTGCTTCGTCATCAGGGCCGTCTTCATAGAGTTCGATTGTGATCTGATGATGATAAATCGCAACCAGATGATCACCGCCGGAAGTTTCAATATCATCATCGTAAATAGCATACGTTCCGGACGGCGATTTCAGGAATCGTGTTCTCCGGAACTGAACGCCGGATTTTCTCAGAATTTCAGTTACCATCATCTTTTACCGCCTTTATGACATCTTGCTCAAACTCCGGAAGAACCTTATCACACGCATTTTCCAGAAATAGGCCTTTTTTGGTTCGTCCGCCGTCTTTGGTGGCGTGACCTTTCACAAGCAGATGTGTCAGCCGATGACACGGCGGTTTGACATACCATGTATAAGTACAAACTCCGGTTCGGCTCGATTCTTTCCGGCTTGCGATACAGCTTACATAATGGCGGCCGTGATGTTTCGCATTGAATGGAGCTGTATCTTTTGTGATTCTGACAAGATTCTTCATCGCCTTAGAACCGGCTTTATCAATCTTCTGTACAGTTTCTTTCTGATATAGCTCTAACTGCTCAGAAACGGCTTCACTCAGCTGTTCCGGACTGATCGTGATATAGCTACTCATACAATTCACCTACGATTCTGATCGTTCTGTGCTGTTCCTGATAGTCATCATAGTCAACAATCTGAAAGTGATGATCTCTGTACAGCAGTCTGTAAATCTGAGGCTGATAGCGGATTTCTTCCAAAGCTCTGCAATATTGGAAATCAAAATTCAGTCTTGCATGAAACTGATCAGCATCAGCGGAAAATGTCTGTTTCCCGCCTGTTTTGTTGACTCTCGCATGAAAATGATAAATACTTTCCCATTTTTCAGTATCTTCATTCTGCTTCTGAACAGAAACGGGCTTGTCATAGAAAATGCTCATATTTCCGCCTTCTTTCGCTGATATTCTGTCCTGAGCTGGAGTTCCAGTGTCTGAACCTGATACCGATGTGCATTGATCGTCTTTCCAGAGCCGGAGGCCTGCAAAGTCCGTTCTTGATAAGCATCGGCCATATACAGTTTTTGCAGATGTTTCAGACGGGAATCATCAGCAAAATAGCTGAAAACATCATCACCGACTGAGCCGATTAACACGGCATCGGCGACCTGAATTGCATCCCGCACATTTGCTGTGATCATGTCATCAGCATAGTCAATTCCTAGAAAATTCAGAGCTTCTTCGATCGTCAATGCCATGTTGTTCACGCTTCTTTCTGGAGATTACTCATTTCCGATTCTCAGGCGGCCGTTGACATAGGATTTGTCATCTTTGATTTTAATATCAAGACGCTCTAAAGCACGAATTAGCGTCAAATCCTGTTCATAGGCATTCAGATGCTCATCACCTGAACCGACAGCGGCGACATCAGACAGCTTTAACTGTAATGTCTGACGATCGAAATACTTGACTGCTTCTTTCAGATCGCCGATAATCATCGGCACAAGCGAACCGGAAACAACATAATAGCCGCTTGTTTTCGGATTGCCTGTCGGAGTTTCGACTTCTGTGTAGACATACGGAGATTCTGACGTTCCTGCTCCGGATCTGGTATAGTAAGTCGTTCCGGTCTGGACGGTTGTATCAGTCGAGAGCGAATACTCCGGCTCTGTCGGCAGATCAGTGTTAGGAATCACACGAACCGGAACGGAACTTGAACCGATTGCTAATCTTCTGGGCAGTACTCCGGTATTGTCAGATTTCAGTAAATAATTGCCGTTGCTGTCCTTGAGCGTTTCGAGCCAGAATAAGCCCGTATCGTTCGTAATGATACTGCATGTATCAGCGAATGCCTGTCCGAGCGTGACGATTACCGCATATTTCAGGGCATCGAAACTGTTCAAAATCGTTGTTTCCTGCGTGTTCAGAGCCTCCAAGATCAGTGCGTTATCTGTGATTCTTCCGCAGTCACCGAGCCACTTGATTAAAATATTATTAATATTTGCATCAGAATCGGCTAATAATTCGTCTGTCACAGGCAGATAGCCGCCGTACTTAGAAACCGAATAGCTTAAAATCTCAAATTTCGGAGTTGCTTTCCGGCCGATTTTGCCGCCCTCGCCGATTTTCGTGAACGGAGTTTGCTGTTCACGCTTCTGAATCGTCCGGCGACCCGTATTTGTTGTGACATGCTCGACATCAACAAGCTGTCTGAGCGAGAATTTTGCATCACGGTACTGCTCGACTTTTGTACGAATGTCTTCCGGAACAGTATAACCGCCATCGACCGGAGTGGATTCGTTCGCAGTTTTTGTCACAGGGAATCCGGCTCGGAACGCATCAGCAAAGGCTTTCTCAGCGTTTGATTTCGGCTGAATCTTCGAAATTTCCTGTACAGCGGTCTGCTTCTCATGCTGGAGCATTTTTTCATAGACAGCCTTTTCTGATTCCAGTTTTTCAGCCTTGTCGAGTGCCTGAGATGCTTTTTCGATATCTTTATTTTCCTCAGAAAGATAGTTCTCGGCTTCTTTCGAGGCGGCTGCAATCAGAGCATTCAGACTTGTGATTTTCTTCATGTAATCAGTCATAATTTTTCTCCTTATTATTATTAATATTTATTCTTGATTTTAATAAAAATAATCTCGATTTCTGTCGGAGTTCATTATCACAGGATTTAGAAACGCCTGCATTTCTCTGAGCCGGAATCGCCACAAGAGAAAATTCGTAGGCATCTGTAATGTCATCCAGAATGAAATGACATTGCTGATTCTGATATTTCTTTCCGGCTGTATGCGAACAGTATTCTTTGAAAGAATCCGTTCCGCAAATTGAGCATTTTCGGCTTCCGGCTGAACAGGAAATACTGCCCTCTTTTCGGATTCCGGCCGAGATTTCAGCGATCATATCGGCATTTCCTGCGGTTCTGATCATATAACAGTTTGCGATCAGCTGTTTGTAGGCCGCTCCGTAACTTGTCAGCTTTCCGGTGTCGGCGACTTCTGCCGAGTAAATTCTTGCAATCTGATGATCTGCATCATGATCATGATTCTTGATCACTGTCCGGCCGATCATGAGAGAGGCCAAATTTTCAAGGGCTTCTGCCGAAAAGCGTTCGTGATCTCTGTCGATCTCATTATCACACAGAATCGCTTTGAAAGTAAAAATCTGATCAGCCGTCAGATCAGTCAAAGCAAACTGATTAATTTTTTCAAGATCATCATCTGTGATGATGCCGGAATCAAGTTTCGCTGTTTTCTGGATTTTCTGCATTTGTATCACCATCCTTTCTGTATTGTTCGCCGATCATGGTCAATGGGATTGTTCCGCCGTTGCCGAGCAGCTGATTTCCGCCCTCAACAGCCGGAAGATCAAGAAACTCTCTGCCTTCGTTTGGCATGTATAAGAAATTACTGATCGCTGTCGAAATCGAATTGATCTGCGTAAACTGATCGACCCGCATCAGTACTCTCGTGTTAAACTTGACTGTATAGCCGGCCTGAATTTCTTCTTCTGACAAGATTTTTTCTTCGATTTCTTCTTCATATTGCTTTAAAATAAAAAGCATTGTATCAACCAGAAACGAAATCTGCTGAGATTCTGAACTTGCATAGCTCGATTTTGTATAATCGCCGATCTGATCGGGCTTGATACCGAATGCTGAGGCGATCTGCAAAGCCGAATATTGTTTCAATTCCAGAAACTGAGAATCAGTCAATTTGATATTTAACGGCGTAAGCGTGAATCCTAACGGAATCGGGATAATTCCGCCTGTTTCCTTATCAACAGAACCTTTTGCATACGCTGTGATGCCGTCTCTCAGAGCCTTGACATTCTCGTCACTCAGACTTCCGGTATATTGCAAGACCGCTTTCGCCGTCATGCCGGATTTGTACAGGCTGTTCTGCATATCCTGAGCTTTGAGTGCTCCTGCGAGGGTATCGGCGATCTGCTTTCGAGTCGGAATGCCTGTGATTCCGTCTCTGGTCAGGAAATTCTTGAAATGCAGAATCTCATAAGACTTGAAAACAAGCTGACATCCGCCGTGACTGTATTGATAATACACATCCGGAATATCAGCTAAAATACGGGCATCATCATAAAAAATTGTAATCTCTGACGGGTCAAGAGGATATAACTGCGGAGCTTCCGGTTTTCTCTGATCAATCAGGGCATACGCATTCCCGTAGTGATTCCGCCACAATTCCATTAAGGCCCAGAAAGTCGAAGCGGCCGTATAGGAATTAGGCCGTTTCAGAAGTACTCTGTAAAATCGATGCTTTCGCTGAGAGAGTGTTCCGTCTCTCTCCGTATGCCGCATGACTTTTAACGGGATTTTTCCCATGCATTCAGATAAAACTTTCATGCAGGCGAAATATGTCGCTTCTTTCAAAGCGTCGTCTGTTAAACTATCGGAAATGCCCAGAAAATCAAGAAGCTGATTCAATTCGACTGTCTGCTTGTAATCATAATTTTTATTTATCATGATATGAAACGCTATTCTGAGCCGTTTCCAGAAATCCGGCATTATATCCACCCCATTAGCTTTAAATATTCATCGAGTTCGCCCGAAACATCAACAGGCTCTGCTGCTTGATGATCAGACAAGTGCATGACTGCAAACGCATCTATGACCGCATCGACAGGGTCGATTCGTTTGGACTCTTGTTTTCTTCCGGCGACTCGCCTTTTGTCTATTTTGATATTATCAAGACTGTCCTTGACAAGTGCCGCATTGACGAAACTCCATGTCAGAAGCTCGTTAGTCCGATCATATTCGATCTGACCGCCCTTGATCAGCAGCTGAACTTCTGTTGTCGGAGTGTTCAGACTTTTCGCACTCTGTGTAATTGCTATCACCGGACAGCCGAAATCTTCCAAATCCTGCACGATTCCGGCGGCATTATAGAAATCAATGCCGATTCCCAGAAATTCCAGTTTCTGAGATTTTCTGATCTCATGCAGATAGGATAAAATAAATTTATAATCAGTCAGATAATCATTTTTTCCGCCCGTGACGGTGATTAAGTTCTGCTGTTCCCAGAGGTCATACGGAGCGATGTCAGTTGCAATATGCTCTTGCATTCTGCCTCGTGGCATGAAACTGTGTGACCAGAGATAGAATCCCCGATCTGTCGGGAAAACAAGCGAAATACTGGTCATATCGCCGCCGGATGACAAGTCAAGGCCGACATAGCATTGATGATAACCGGACTGAACAAGATCATGCAGTGACCGTCCGGAAGCACAGGTTTTCCATTTTTCAGGATCAACAAACTGATTATCGGCATGATTGACCCACATGTTCAGGCTCTTGACGATAAAATCCCGTAAGTCCATACCGCCCATATCTTTCGCAGTCTGAGCGTCCTGACGGAGAATTTTTAATAACTCCGGATTCGTGACCGTATACGGACAGGATTTCACCCAGTTTTTTTCATTCCAGATGTCATCACCGGAATCCATGCAGTAAATATCAGCAAAAAAATCTTCTGCTGTTGTCAGACCTTTCAGGATTTTGACGGCATAGTCATCCATTTCTTTACAGAAGCTCGTCAGGTCGAATCCTCGTGTCGTGATCATACTGACGAGCGTTTCCGGCAGAGATCGAGTGCCGTTATAGATCGCCTTGTAAATCCTGTTATCTTTATGTTGATGAATTTCGTCTATAGAACTATAAATGCTTCTGAATCCATCGTCAAGACCGCCCTCACGGCTCAGAGCTTCGAGTGTACAGCCCGTATTGACTGCCGTGATCGTGGATTTATAGTCCTGAATCTTGAAATATTCCAGTAGATCAGCATCAGACTCAACGAATTTTTGAGTTTCTTCCCATGCTAACCGAGATTGCCGTTTCTTTGTAGCGACTGTAAATAACTTTCCTTTCTTGTATCCTGAAAATGCCATGATATAGGCGGCTATGATACCGTTCTCCATGGTCTTCCCCTGCTGTCTGGAAATCGATTTGTATCTTCTCCGGAATCGCCGCTTGCAATCAGAAGTTTTCAGCCATCCGAACAGACTGCCGAGATCAAAGGCCTGAAAATCGAGTAAATGCAGAGGCTTCGGCTCAGTACCCTCGGAGAGCGTCAGATTTTCAGCAAAATCAAGAATTCTCTGAGCGGCTTTCTCGTCCCAGTAATACGGAAAATTTTCAGAATTTTGCCGATCAAGATCATGCAGATGACGCTGACAGGCGAGATAATGCAGATGTCCGCAGGGGACAGCTCCGGAGACGACTCTTTCAGCATAGGCCGTTACCCTGTCAGTCATCGCCGTTCACTGCCTTATCGAACTGAGAAAATCTGTTGACTTTCTTTTCCTCTTCGATTTTCGGAATCACAAGTTTGCATCGGCTTGAGATCGTCAAGCCGAGAGCGGAAGCACAAGTATGAGCCTGTTTGAAATAGCGATCTTGCCGTTTATCGAGCTTTTCGATCATAGTTGTCCATTCGGAAAATGCCTGAAAATCAGAACAATCCGGCTGTTGTTTCTGAACTGACCGGATTAATTTCAGCGTCTGTCTGTAGAAATCCTCCGCTGTGACGTATCGGGCAAGTGTATCGAGATCAGTTTCGCCGATGACTCCGAGTTTATGTAATTTTTCAGCGATCTCATGAAACTGCTTTTTCTGTTTCGCTGTCAGATAAGAGGGCGGTTCGAGACTTTCAGAGATCGGCTTGATTTCAGTACTCATACGCTCCTGAATTTCAGATTTTGTCAGATGTTTCCTGCCTTTGGACATGATCAGTTCAATAGGTTCTCGGGGTCTTGCCATGATTTTTTTCACCTCTGATTTTATAATTTTTATGAATAGCAATCAAAAATAACGCATTTAGGGACTTTTCTCTGCAAACGACCTTTTCCAATCCGTTCTTCTCTTGGATTCCTGACAGAATTCTGACCCCGCCCCCTGTTTATTTTTTCAGAGTCCGCAGGTCAATGACGTCCGGATCATGTTTTCTGGATTTCTCGGGATGTCGCATGTTATGACAGTGTGTGCAGACAGCCTCCAGATTATCCCAGTCAAGCCGGCGATTCCAGCCATCCAGAGTCTGAATCGGCTTGACATGATGCACTTCGACTGCTAATCCCGTACAAGCGTTATCAACATGAGCCTCGCATTGATAATTCACAGAAATCAATTTCGCTCTGCTGAGTGTTTTCCAGCTTTTAGAATTATAGAAAGATTTATATTTTTTATTTCGATTCTGATTATATCGCTTCTGTTTGAGCTTCCGATACTCTGCGTACTGCTGATCAGCGATCGGCTGACAGTCCTGACAGTATGTCAGTCCCTGAGCGATCAGCCTCTTACATTTTGGACATGGTTTGTAAATCATGCAATTCACCGCCTTTCCGGAGATACAAAAGCACCGGATTTTCATCCGATGCTCTGCACTGTAAAATAAATTAACATTAATAGGAATAGAGTAATTTCACGCTTTTTTATCAGTTTAAGTATAGCATATTTTTCAGGAATTATCAAGGATTAAAAGGGATTAATTTTCAGACTGTCGATTGATTTTTTTCTGACATAATTCTGAATATGTGAAATTGAATATTTCGTCTCCTGAGCGATCTGCCGTTCTGTCTTGTAGCCTAAGAACCGCATTCGCAGATAAGTCTGATACAGCGGACAATGTACCGATGCAATCGCCTGACGGATTTCAGATTCTGTTTCAGACAGTTCCTGTTCAGCGATCTGAATTTCTTCTTCGATCTCTGTGATTGCTGTGATCTTGATTTCTGTCGCATTTCCGGAATGCTGACCGGAATTTGCATCGTAAGAAATTCCTGCATATTCGGCTCTGGAAATTCGTTCCTGACGTTCGGCATACAGGCCGATCAGCTTCGTACGGATATATCTGCCTCTGGAGAGCCATTGCAATTTCTGTTCACGATCTGTCAAATTTCACCACTCCTTTTTCTGAACAATCAGTTCATAGCCGAGCGTATCGAGCACTTTGCAGATACTCTCCAGACTTGCGGCATGTTCGACATGCATGTTATGCACGGCCGTTTCATGGACTTTACTGAGCGTTGCTAATTCTTTGATCGTCCTGATTTTTCTCTGATTTGTCCACTCGTCTATTAAAATCGCAATCTGCTGTCGGAGCATGTAAGCATTCATAATTCTGATTCTCCTTTCTGTTTGGGCGGTTCAGGAAGCGGCATCCAGTGAGAAACTTCGTAAGCCGTAAAACCCGAAAATATACCGCCGCTGTCAATAGCGTAGAATTTAGAATAGCCAAAACTTCCATAGTACACCTTTCCGTCTGCACTGAAAAGCAGTTCAGGTGTCTCTTCTTCCGGCAGTCTCTCCTTGACGGAAATCCATTTGACTGAATCAATCAGCTTTTCAAGATAGCGTTTTTCAGTCGCTGTCAGGTCGGATTTCAGAATATGTTCGAGTAAAAGTTCTTTGTTCACCATTCTTCTTCTCCTTCCTCATAGAATCCGTAACATATCTG
>Ga0326513_10000364_pt1 | contig 37814 bp, 54 predicted proteins | sample 2_2465_0518_D_FD_203654 | JGI IMG/M metagenome (GOLD analysis project Ga0326513, IMG submission 203654) | Bovine rumen microbial communities from UC Davis, California, United States - 2_2465_0518 | ecosystem: Host-associated > Mammals > Digestive system > Stomach > Rumen | place: USA...
CCTGCGTCTAGCAACCGTGGCCTGAACACTCCATGCCCATCACTCTCCCATTCCCCGAACCGTGTGAATGGAATCCACTCCGCTTTGATATTCTCCCGCACATCGGCGGCGGGGATGTTTGCCACAAAATCGGCTCCTTCTAGGTCATGGGCCATCCGCAAACCTTTTACCGCTATGTCCTTGTCGATGTACTCTTTAGCCATCCCCGTTACCGTCCTTAATCGTCTGGTAGGCCATAAAAGCAAGCCACTGGTAGTAGTCTGTATTGGCTTTGTTCACATACCCTTTCGGCGGGTAGTTCGCCGTCCACGCAAGTTCTTCGAGTAGATTTCGGTTCCTGAATTTCTCGCAAAGGTCTTTCATGTGGTCTGTCATTCCCCGTCACCGTCCTCTCTTGGCTTATAACTGGCACATCCGTCTGCCGTCCAGAAGTTTTGCGATTCAATCTCGCAGAAGTGGTTATACAAGTCCTGCGCTCTGCACAAGCCACGCTCTATCAGTTCTTGTCGGTAGTTGATGCAGGATTCACAGATGCTTTCCATTGTCACCGTCCTCTCTGCGCTGGCCGTCTGCACAGAACCAGTCCTCTTTCGGAAATCCATCAATCACACCGCAATAGTGTGCTGTGCTTGCGTTGTACTTGCTCGGCTTATAGTGCCTGCACTCTCGGCACCGTACCACCTCCACCGCGTCCACGGCGGGGATTTCAAACATCCTATCCGTTGCGTAGTCATACTCCCATGAATCGTCTATCGCCATTACACAAAGGTCTATGGCATCTCCACGACGTATCAGGTCGTTGCGTTCCTTCAGGTCATTCATTGTGTGCCTCCACATCGACAAGCTCGTATCGCCCGTCGCCATTCATCTTTTGGATTCTTACAGTTTGCGATTCCTTATCTGAAACATTAAAGCAGTTTGTGAAGGTGGCGATTCCGCCCGCTCTCAGGGCCACCGCAGTAGTAGCGCAGCAGATAAACTCGTCTGGCAAAATGATTGTTACGGTTTTCATGTTTCCTCCTTCGGCGGCTCCAAACCGCCCCATTGTTCAGCCATAGCCTTTGCGATGCCGGGGAAGGTTTTGCTCCGAGCCTTTGCGGTCCTGGGGTCATTCCACGGGAGAATTTTCCCATTTTCATCCCGTGCATAATTTAGGCTTGCGCCCACGCTGTACCCCCCCCTCACTATTTCGCCAGGGTCTACAACGTTTGTAGGCTCCAGCTTTGGCAAACCTTTCAGCCAAAGGCACGTTGACTTCCTAGCGTGGTCGCCAAACTGATAAGGCTGAATGATTTGATCGGGCTTGCGGTAATGGCTGCTCATTATACCTATCGGGTTCTCAATGGCGACCCTAAGACAATCAGCGTTCACAAACTGCATGAAGAACTCAATGCTTCGCTGCTGCCGCCCGTCTGCTCGTTTCTTCGCAAAGTGTCTCGCTCCTGATACGGCAAGGTCAGTACATGGAGGAAACGCAATTATCATGTCCCATTTTTCGGACAGTAGCGGTATCACGTCCTGCTGCAAGTGCCATTCTGGATGCCCGCCGCTGCACTCCTGAATGTCGCAGGAATACGCTTCATGCCCCAGCGCACGGAACGCCTTGCATACTTCCTGCGACTCCTCGCAAGCAACCAGCACTCTCACGGCTTGTCCTCCTTCGGCGGCTCCGGGAGCGGCTTCCAGTGGGTGATTTTGTAGTCCGTGTGAAAATACTGCCACGGAGACGACCATTCCTCTTCCCCTTCGCTTGATGGAAATAACTTGAATATAAACCGTTGCGCTATCGCTATAACGTACGTACCCCAAAAGCCGTCTGTATTACCTATTGCATAAACGAGCGCCTCTTTGTTTCTCTCCGGCAAGCGCTCCTCGCACGGAATCCATCTGTCACGCACCAGGGCGGATATGGCAAGATGCAGAGCCGTCTGCAAATCATTGTTTCCCTGCCAATCGTCGCTGTACGTCGCATTTACAAGATATTTAATGGCCTCGTCATTCGACATACTCATAGTGATACCCCATGTGCGTTTCCCGTTCGCCGTTTAGACAGTGATATATGTTCCCAAAAGACCCGCCTATTTGTTTAGCGCACTCAACGGCAGATTGATACACTTCACCTGTTTCCACAATTCGTATTTTCCGTCTCGGAATCAGCCCGGTTTCGACCGCATGTTTCCTGTTTTCGCTTGGAGTAGTCCATTCAAGGTTCCACAGCTCGTTGTTTGCTTTATCACCGTCGATGTGATTAACTTCCCTTTTGTTCAATGGGTTCGGCAAAAACGCATTTGCAACAATCCTGTGTACCTTCTCGGATTTCCCCTTTCCATTTTTCCTAAGGCAGACATTCATATATCCCCAACGATTCTTACAAGGTGTCATCCTATGCCCCGTTTTATCATTGGTTATATTCCCATGCCGGTCTACGGAGTATAATCCCTCATAACCGACAACACTTTTTAATTCGTTCGTCATGTCATAACCTCCTATCTCCATCTGCATCCATCGCAGGCACCAAGGTGCTTTTGCTTGTACCGTCCGCACAGCAGGCACAGCTCATCCCGGCACTGCTGCAGTTCATCCGCGGCATCCTTGAGAAGGATGGCAAAATTGCTGTTTCCGTCTCCTGTTGCCATAAACGCTTCGCGGTATGCGTTCAGCCGACTGAGTATTTCTCTCATCATAATCACCACTCCAATCCCTGTTCATCGACCAGGACCCGGTGCAGATCCTCGTACTTGACGTAGCCCTTTATTACCCCATCGGCCAAATTCGCCACGGCGTGGATGAAATCGACCAATTGCTCCTGCTCCCATCCAAATTTGTCCGCCAGCGCCGTCAGGCAGAAAACCATCGTCCGGTCCATGCCCCTGTGCGCTGCCGCTCTGAGTTGCGCCTCGTTGGCGTTCGGCGCGGGGCCTTTACGCTTTTTCGGCATTGGCTACCTCCGGCTTGAACCAGCCGTCCAACTCCAGGATCTTGTCGATGCTGGCGCCTATGTTCTCCGGCGTGATCTCCGACGGAGATGTGATGTACCTGCTGTTTTCCGGGAGGTGCGCGTCCATCAAAAGCACGGTGTAGTCTTCTCCCCAGGTGCTGAGGTTGATGTAGTATTTCTGGTCCTCGTTGGTGTGCTCCATTGCGGTGCGGAGCAGGGCGGCGAACAGGTCGTATACGTCCGGGCCTTTGCGGGGCCGGATCTTCACTTTCACTTTCATCATTTTCTCCCTTCGTAGATCTTCAGAAAATCGTCCAGGGTCAGGATCACGACCCAGGGCATACGGCTTTTTCGGTGGACCACGACGGGGATCTCTCCCTGCCCCCGGTCCCGGGTGGACTGGTCCAGCGCCTCATACAGCCGCAGGGCTTCGGTGCGCTTGACCTCGATGTGGACGCCGGGAAGCCCGGTCACGTCCGGGGATTCCGGGCCGCCCTTGTACTGGACGCCGCGGCGGGCGTCGTAGCCCTTGGCTTTCAGGTGGTTTGCCAGCTCCAGCTCCCCGCGCTTTCCCTTCTGCCGGCTATTCATCGCGGTGCTCCTTCCTGCCCAGCAGCTCGTCGGCGGAGATGCCGGTCACGTCCAGGATGCGGATGAAAAGAGCGATGTGCGGCAGCTGGCGGTGGTTCACCCAGCGGTTTATCTGGGTCTTGCTGGTGCCGATCATCTCGGCGAACTCCGTCTGGGTGACGTCGTTGTCATACATCCACTTTGCCAGCCGGGCGGACAGGCATTTGCTGATCTTTTCCGACGTCATTCCGGGGCCTCCACGATGCAGAACAGGGAGCAGCCGGAGCACTTGATCTTCTCCGTGCCGATGGTCTTGCGCTTGTCCGTCACGGCGTACAGATCCCCGCCGCACAGGGGACAGTGGGTGCTGTGCTGGCCAACCGGCTTGTGCGGCTCCTGCAGGATGGTCTTGAGATTCCTCCGCGCCCGCTTCTGGAACTCCGGCACGGCCTGGCGGATGCGGTGCAGGATCACGGACACATCGGCGTCCGTGTAATATGCCGCGTCGTCCCTGGCGAACAGCTCCACGTCCAGTCGGGCGATGTGATCCCCACGGCAGAGCGCCTTCTCATAGGACTTGACGGCATCCACTACGACGGCCTGAGCCAGGGCGCGGCATCCGTCCTCGTTGATATCCGCCTGCTTCTCCAGTTTCCGCCAGAGCTCGTTTGACCTGTTCTGCAGGCGGTTGAGAAGCTTCCGCAGCTCGCTGTACAGCAGGGGCATATACGGATCTATGCTCTCCCCCCTGGGCTTGGATGCCAGGCGGCATTCCTCCATCTGCTGAAAAAACCTCGTGCAGATCCGCTGCAACTCATTGGCGGCTCGCTCGTACGTCAGCGATTCCGCCATGAGGTCATGGTTGGTTTTGGTCATTTCGATCCCTCCATTTTTTCCAGGAGCCGGTCCATCTGCCTGATCGTCTCAGAGTCGTCCTGCGGCGATGTCATCTTCTCACGGAGCCTCCGGAGCTGACTCATGGTGTTCGCGTCGCTTTTGGCTGGGCTTCCTCCTCGCGGGCGCGGCGGCTTTGCGGAAGTCTTTATTCCCAGCTCGTGGTCCTTCCTGGCCCAGTTCCGGGCGGCGGCTTTCCAGTCCTTCATCGGCTCCCGGCCTACCTTCCAGCCCTTGGATGCGTAGAAGTCACAGAAGGCGGCGGGGTCCATGTCAAGACCCTTCTCCGACACATAAGCCGCGACCTCTTCTTCCGTGGGCGGGGCGAAGCGCGGACGCGCGCTCTCTCTCACACCTGCGACAGCAGGTGTCTTTTCTTTTTCTTCGTCTTTGTCTTTTTCTTTGTCTTCTTCTTTTTCTTCTTCTTGGGTTTTTTCGGTTTCTGAAAAAACCGGTCGGTTTTTGGGAGGTCTGCCGCCTTTGGTCCCGTTCTCCCGATTTGTGGCGCAGGTGTTTTCATAGGCTTTCCGATCTCGGTCTATCATCTGCTTCAGTGTGGGCCATATATACCTTTCGTTCCCACGGAGGTCAGGCTCCTTTCCGGTCATGCTGTACAGCAGACACGAACGGAAAAGACGCCCTACCTCCCCGTCACCGTAAGGCTTTAGGCTTTCCAGAAGCGAGTGATAGGCACAGAAATACTCTCTGGCCATGTCGTCACCTACTTCAAAAGGGAAGGTCGCCGTCGGAATCCTCCAGCTCGTCAAAGGTGGGTGCGGCTGCGGGTTCTCCCTGATGTGCGGGAGCTGCGACGGGTCCGCAGCCCGAGGCAAAATCCACGATCAGCTCCGTGCTGGTACGCTCGTCCCCGTCCCGTCCGGTCCAGGTCCGGGTATTCAGCCTGCCGCAGACCAGGACGTTCTGGCCGGGGCGGAGGCGCTCGCAGATATCCGCCATGTCGCCCCAGGCGGTGCAGTTGATCCAGTCGTCCGTATAGGTTCCGTCGTCGTTCTTGACGCTGCCGGCCTTGACGGAGAAGGACACCACCTTTTTCCCGGACTGGGTGTACCGGGCTTCCGGCTCCCGGGAGCGGGGGAGGCTCCCCGTGATGAGGCATGACGCCCCGGATTTAAGTTTCATCTGCGGCGGCCTCCTTCGGTTCGTAGTCCTTGGAAAAGCGCTTCTTGTACTGCTTCTTTGCCACGTTGTACACAGCGCCCAGGGCTTTGTCGCTGATGGCGGACAGCTCCGTCACGCCCTCATATCCCCGGGTCTTGGACTCCGTCCAGGTACGGTAGATCACCGCTTCCTTTTCCGGGTCCCCGCCGGAGATCTCCGCAACGATGCCGGAGATCTGCTTCCGCATGTAGTCGGCGTTCTCCTTGGCGGCGGCGGTGCCCTTCTGCTTCTTCTCTCCGCCGGCGGTCCTGCCGTCCCGGTCGGGATCGTCCTTGTCCGTGGGGATATGGAAGAATTTCAGCAGGAAATACTTCTCGGCGTAGGTGGCGGCCTTGCCGGGTCCTTTCTCGCCGGCCAGGTCCACGCCCTGGGAGTACCAGTCCACGTCCAGCGTCTCGGCGCTGTCGGCATCGTACCAGCGGAAGGTAAGGAAGATCTCCGTCAGGAACCGGGCGGTGCCGCTGCGGGTCTGGCCCTCGTGGAGCCGGGCGTCCCGGACGATGGGGATGAGGAGCAGGTGCAGCTCGTTCATAAGGGGACGGACAGCATCCAACACGTTTGTAGAAGAGGCGAAGTCGTACTTGTCGGACTGGTTCTGTCCGTCCTTCACGATGCGGTCGATCCTGGTCTGGATCTCCAGCAGTTTTTCATAGATGTTCATTTTCTTCCTCCAGATGTGCGATGAGTGTGCCGCGGTCAAATACGGTTTCCCTGGCGATGGCCAGCTCCGCGCAGGGCAGAAACAGGGACAGCGCCGTCCGCGGGTCGGTGCGGTAAAGGCGATAGGTGCCGGGAAGGAACTGGACGGCGGCCATCTGCCGCACGGGGCGGCGCAAAAAGTCGCTGACCATGACGGCGTATCCGCCGAGCTGGGCCGCCACCTTGTGCTTGGACAGGGTGGACACGAACTTCCAGTCCAGGATCGTCGGAATATCGTCGAACCATCCGAAGTAGTCCGGCGTCCCGCCGTAGGATGCGGACCGGTCGGAGTACATGGGCCGCTCCAGCGCCTCCGGGATAAAGGTATGCTCCGACAGGAACAGCTCCACGCCGTCGGCGTATTCCTGGTACATGGACGGGAGTTCGATCTCCTCCGGCTCAAAGTTGGACAGGCGGCGGAAGATGTAATCGTGCATCACGGTCCCGCGCTCCGTGGCCGGGGCCAGCTGCTCCTCCATCTCGTCCGCGTCCATGTCCGGGCCGTAGACGGAGACCAGCTCCGTAACGCTGGGGATCTGCTTTCCGTCGAGCCAATAGGTATGGGACACGGGGTAGTATTCAAAAACCGTCGCCATCACATCCAGTCCTTTCCGTATCGCTCGCCGTAGCAGCTGATGCAGGCTTCGATAAATTCCTGCTGTGTCTTGATGCCGTCCTCCGCCATCCAGCGCATGACGGTCTTGTACATGGTGTCGGAGAGCCGGGCGCGGAGGTTATTGTTCTTCTTGCGGTTCTCCTTCTTCCGCTTCGGCTTGGGAGCGCCGGGAAGCGTGGCCGCAAAGTCAGGATACCGGGCGGCCACCGCCTCCCACGCCTCCGGGCGGAGGGATACGCCGGTTCGGTCCGAGTGGATCACAAAGCTGTGCTTGATCTTGTCATAGGACTGGAAGCCGGCGGCACGGACGACGGCGATAATGGGCGTGGAGTTCATTCGTCTTCCTCCCAGCTAATGCGCAGGACCCGGAGATACAGCCGCCAGCAGCCGTACAGGGCGGCGCAGGTGGGGATCATCAGCAGGGCCAGGCGGAGGAGGGGGTGCAGTTCGTTCGGCATTGGGATCTCCTTTCAAGACAGCCGCCGGGCCAGAACGGTCAGCAGCATTTTTTCCTGGTTCTTGATGCGGACCCGGGGGAAGGTGCTGTTGTACTTGATGGTGTCATACTTGACGCCGAGGTAGTCGGCCACCTCCGGGATCGTGACAGCTTCCCGTCCGGGGAAGTATTCCCGCAGCCCTTCCAGGACGATGCGGTAGTCCTCTTTTTCCTTTGGCATGGTTTCTCCTTTCTTGGTTGGGGGGTTATGGGGTGACATCGTCGGGAAGGTCAAGCGCTTCCCGGATGGCCTGAAGGATCACGGGCGGTTTCAGTACGCCGTTCAGGACCTTCCAGAGATAGGAGCTGTCAAAGTACAGCCCCGTCCGTTCCCGGACCTGCTCGATCAGCCAGGTCTGGGGCTTGTCCATCTCGATCAGCCGGATCTTTACGGTCTTTTCAAAGTTCGTGGCGGACGCCAATGTTCAGCCTCCTTTCGTTATTGTGTTGACGTTTACTGAAAAACGTAATATAATGAGAGAGCCAACTATCATTTATTACGGGAAGGGGTAAAACGTCATGCGGCAAATATCTGTTACTGTTCGGTGCGCCCTGGATTACGGGGAGGAGAAGCGCTTCTGGTTCAACCTGGAGGAAACTGCTGTTACTCCCAATTACTGCGAAGACCAGAGAAAATGTGACACGTGCGTTCACTGTGCGGAAAGCGCCCTCGCAAAGCTGACGGAAGAACTCAAACGTCAATGAAGCAGAAGGAAGGATTGGGAAGGTAGTTCCAGATCTTCCAATATGCTTCGGATATCTCCTCCGGGACGTCCTCGCCGTTCTTCTCTGCCTGCACACGGATATACAGACCGAGGTCTTTCATACAGCAGCTGCAGCGGCCTTGAAGATCGACCCACTTATGGATTTCCAAGGAGCGATTGGGAAACATATTCTTCGCTTTCTCGACGGATAGCAATTTGAAACCTCCTTTCTTACGGAATTGGGAAATGGGAATTAACGGAATCGGTAACCCCATACACATCATAATACCGGAAACGGTATTATGTCAATGCGAATAATTAAGGAAATCGGTAATTCGTTCTTTTGACTAAATTCGGGAGTTTGTTATGAGCGATTTATACAAAAGGATAGAGGAACTTTGCGAAAGAGATAGTGTGACCATTACCGAGATGTGTCGCCGGGCCGAAGTGCCAAGAGGAAATTTGACAGACTTAAAAAAAGGGCGGCAACAGAGTTTGTCCGCCAAGAACTTAAATAAGATCGCCGGGTATTTCGGGGTCACCGTGGAATACCTCATGACAGGGAAGCAGAGCGAAGAGGACACAAAAAAAGCGCCGGGCGTATCGCCCGACGCAATGAAGATCGCCGAAGTGTATGATTCCCTGGATGACTGGGGGAAAGAGGCGGTGAGCGGGATCGTCAGCATAGAGGAAAAGCGGATGAAGGCCGTGAAGCCGGAGATCATAGAGCTGCGGCCAAGGGTGAAGAGCATCCCCCAGCTGGGGACCAGCTTTGCCGCCGGCGCCGGGGAGATGGACACGGGGAACGCCTGGACATCGTACACGGTCCCGGAGGATTCCCCGGCGGAGTTCGCCATAAAGATAAACGGGGACAGTATGGAGCCGTATCTGCATGACGGGTCCGTGGCGCTGTGCACCAGGGACAATCCCCGGGACGGCGATGTGGCGGCGCTGCTGATCGACGGGGACTTCCTCGTGAAACAGGTATGCGTTGACTACAACGGGATGCTGCATCTGTTCTCCCTGAACCGGGAGCGGAAGAACCTGGATCGGCATATCCCCCGGGACGATATCGAGCGGCAGATCATGTGCTTCGGCACCGTCATCATGAAAAAGCGCGTGCCGCTGCCGAGGGATTGAGGAGGAAGATGTGACCTATGAAAAAGATTTTGTCTTATATTGTGCTTCTTATAGGAATCGTTGTTTTGGATATTCTGTTTGGTCTCTTGACAAAACTGGTGCTTTGGTGCCTGAGCCTGCTGGTTGGGCTCAAAACATGGGTAATTGTGTTGATAGTGGTTTTGGCCGGATCATTGTTTTTGGCCATCGTTTCCCTTCCTGTTCATTATGGGACAGGATATCTTATGCAGATGTGCGAAAATATTTCGCCCACAAAAAAAGGTGTGCGCTACTATGTGTTTGCCGGAGCTTGGCTAGTATATAGCGTGTTGGGGATTGCAGCTGCTTTATCTACAAAAGAGTATTGGCTTACAATTCAAGTGGCAATGAACGCAGCGGCAGCGCTCACGATGATCGTTTTGGGAAAGCATTTTGCAAAAGAAAACGAAAAAGCGGATCGTTACGCAAAGCGGCAGGCTGAGTATAAGAAAAATCATCCACCTATTGAAGACCTTATGCTGGACCGAAAAAGGCAGATAGCTGCCGATATGGCGGCAAACGGAGATTTTACAGGTTATCTGGATTTAGGATACAGTGAAGAGGAAGTGGCGAGAGCAAAAGAAGAATGGAGAAGAAATAACCTGACATGATCGTCAAGATTCTTTGGAATGCGTTTCGATGTAAAAAAACAAAGATCCCCCATGCCGCAAACATGGGGGACCTTTGCCTGAGAGTGTGGTGCCAAGAAAGTGGTGCCAAGAAAGGAGATGTGAAAGACCCTAGGCGCAACTGACAACCTTCGAGATCATGATAGCACAATCGACGGTGATAAAACAAGGGTCTGAAAAAAATTATGCCGAAAAAGAAAATCGACTATGCCGCCATGTACAGCTTCGACGCGAAGACCGGGCTTTACTATGCCAAGCGCACCATCGACGGCAAGGTGAAGAAATTCAAATCGAAAGATCCAGAAAAGCTCCATGAAAAGATCAATAAAGCTCTATCCGCCGGACCGTATGTCCCGACCTTCCGGGAAGTGGCGGAGGAATGGCATGACGAGAAATGGCCAACGATCCAGGCAAAGACATGGGGATGCTATGAGGCTCCATACCGGCGGGCCGTGGATGAATACGGGGACAGGCTGATAACGGAGATCCAGCCGGCGGAGATCCAGCGCACCATCATGCGGATGAAAGACCAGGGGTACGCACAGAAGACCGTCAAGACCCAGCTCGGCGTTTTGCGGATGATCCTATCCCATGCCGTGGTCCACGATCCGCCCTACATCCTGTCAAATCCTGCCGAATATGTGACCATCCCCCGGGGCCTGCCGAAGACAAAGCGCAGCGCACCGGAGGACGACGTTATGCAGATCATCATGGACAGCGTGGACACGGCATACTTTGGGCTGTTCCCCTATCTCCTGCTTTATACCGGCTGCCGGAGAGGGGAGGCGCTGGCGCTGACCTGGGGGGACATAGACTTCAAGGGCAAAACCATAAGCATCACCAAAGAGATCGTGTACACAAACGGCCTGCCGACGGTGAAAAGCACAAAGACGGAAGCAGGCGTCCGGACGGTTCCCCTTCTGCCTGCCCTCTGTGAGCGTCTGGAGGCACGTTTAACGGACGATAGCACCGGGTATATATTCCAGTCCCCCGACGGAAGACCGATGCAGGAGAATGCATTCAGGCGGCATTGGGCGCACTACTGCAAGGACGCGGGGCTGGTACGGGACGAGCCGGAGACCAAAACCAGAGCAAACGGGACGGAATACCAGGTCCACCACTACAAGCCGACGATAACGCCGCACATGATTCGTCATGGCTACTCTACGATACTCTATGAGGCCGGCGTGGATGCCAAAACGGCGCAGTCTTTGATGGGTCATGCTGATATCCATACCACCCTGCAGATCTATACCGACATCCGGGAAAAGCACCGGGCGGCGGAGATCGGAAAGCTGACGGAATACATGGGCAAGCTGGAATCGGGAAAAAGTTAGGGGGCCATTTAGGGGGCCATAAGGGGGGCCATAAAAGGGGATTTTGGGGTATTTTGGGACGGCGAACGACGCCGAAAAAGCAAAAAGAAAAAGCCCGCAACCCCTTGAAAACCTTGGGATTGCGGGCTTTTTTCATTTGGCACGGCATGAGGGATTCGAACCCCCGGCCTTCTGGTCCGTAGCCCGAAAAGAATGTAGCAATATCAGCATATACGGGAATCAGGGGGCCAAATAGGGACCCCTTGCCCTCTTGTTTTGTTCGCGGTGAATGTGATATAATCGGCATTGGAAAGTGTTAGGGCATCCATTTTGTACACCTCCATGTAGGGAAGCCGTCGCAGGTCTTAAAGATCCGCGGCGGCTTTTCTTTTATTCGTCTTCCTGCTCCGATGCCAGCGGCGCCGGCGCGTCCATGTAGGCATCCAATGCGGCTTTGATAATCGCGTGAACCGTTGTGCCCTCGTCGGCGGCCTTTTGCTTTATCTGCTCTGCATAGTCCCGGCGGATATTAACGCCGACTTTTACCATGTTCTCTTTGTTCCACTTGTAATTGCTGGCCTTCTTCTTTTCGGAAATCATGCTATCGCCTCCAAAAATATTTTATCATGCGCTGTCAATGCCGGGGCCGGGGGCTTATCGCTCCCAGCTCCGGCGCTCTATGTCCTGCTTTGCCTCAATGCCGGGGCGCTGCTTCCGGATCTCTTCAAATCGCTTCAGGGCTTCCCGACGCTCGGGGCCTGAAAAGGTCTCGCTGCTTTGCTCCGTCTCGGTTCCGTCGGAATACCGGCGGACGATGCGCAGATAATACTTGACGTGGTCCCCGGTAAACCGTGCCGGCTGCCGCTCCAGCTCGACGCGATCTGAATAGGGCATTGTCTCAAGCTCGGCATAACGGGACGCCAGGGCTTGCCGGTACTCCGTCAAAGCCTCGATCATCTTCTGACAGCGGGCTATCATCTCGGCGGCTTTGCCGTCGTTGTAGGTGATCCATTTGGTTTCTTTGAGGTTGTCCGGTCTGGTCAAGTAGGCGCGGATATCAATTTCCGCTTCAGTGGCGGGGCATCCGTAGCGCCGGAATAGGTCGGTGTAGCTCATTGGGTATCCTCCTTTTGTGGTTCGGGATCATTCCCGGGATTGGGGTCACCACCCAAAAACAGAGCGGTCAAAGCGGGGTCCCAGGGGTCAGTTTCAAGGCGTTCAAGAAAATCATAGATCGACATAGCTTTCATCCTTTCTGCCCTCGTGACCTCCGGGGCGGGCGTTTTGGCTTATTGCTTGTATGTGACGATTTCCAGATCTCCGGAGGACGTAAAGAGCTTGATGCTCGAAAAGTCTATGCCGATGTAATAGCCGGCCTCCATGAGGAAGACCCAGCGCTTAAGCTCGCGGTTTTGTCGGTAGCCGATGACCTTCCCAAGGTCGGCGCCGTCGATGATCAAATTCTTGTGCATGGTGTCATCTCCTTTCTATTTGTCCCCTCCCCCGGAGGGGAGGGATTTGTTCAATCTTCGCTGGCCTCGTGGTACTCGTCCCGTTTGTCGAACAGTTTGAAGAGAAGCTCGGTGGGCTGGTTGGTCTTCTGTGCGTTATCGGCCATGGCCTGGAATATCTCTGACAGGAACTGATTCTCAAGGGAATCAAGCTGCTGGGTGATTCCGTTGTTCTCCATGCAGATCATCGTGTTGCTCATCGTGATGAGGCAATTCACATAACCGACAGCCTGAAGGCCAGCCTTCTTGGCTTCGTCATAGGTTTCTGCGTTCTCGATCATGGCCTTGTATTCATCAACCTGGACCGTAGCCTCTTTAATCATCTTGAAAATGTTCAGACCCTTCATTTTCGTATCTCCTTTTCATTTCCGGGGTTCCGTATTACAGGTGATAGGATGGGGGACGGCTTACGCCGTGGCCCCGATCCTGGTGTATCCGGTGGTCTCCTGGCCGCCCTCAAAGACCTGGGAGCCGTACTTAAACCGGATCTGGCTCATGGTCTTGGACTTGCGGCCCCGGTGATAGCATCCGTCCTCGGGGTGCCGCCAGTACCAAAGACCTTTTTTAGAGGCCCAGCGGCACCCGGCGCCTTTTAGCTCGTCCTTGTGCTCCTTGGTGTTGCCGCCGATCCAGAGCCAGGAGCCGCAGAGCTCGACGGTGAGACCGTCAAGGCGGATCAGCAGGTCGATGATGTGGCGGAACTCCTCGGGGGCCTCGGTGGTCTGGTGCTGCTCGTCGTGGGTCGCGTTGTGCTGCTTCTTCAGGACCTCAAAGACCTCGTCATGCTCGGCATTGATGGCCTTCATGACCTCGGGATCTCCGCCCCGGTCGGGGTGATGGATCATGGAGAGGCGGCGATATTCCTTTTTGAGCTCGTCGAGGGTGTTGCAGTTGCGGAAGTACTTCATGATAAAATCTCCTTTTCGGTGATGTATTTTAGGGTCCGACCCCGCCCCGAAGGGCGGACGCTCCCGGCCTGACGGCTGTTTATACTCGCCGGGACGAGTTTAGGAGATATTGAAAAGTAGTTTTATCGCCTCTCCGTAATGCTTCGCGTTATTAAGACAAGAATCTTCGAGGGTTCCAACTGTAACAGCTCCGAACTCTGTTACATGGGTGAAGTCGCGAAGGCGGGTTTCATCGAGCTTGCGGATCTCCACCCCATAAGCGAGAACCAGACGCCGAAGGGTTTCGTCCTGGTACTTGTCAAATGCCCGTTCCGCAAATTGTACGCGAATTCTGGAAACGTAGTTTGACGCGAGCCGGCAAAGGCTCCGGATGTATTCGCGGTATTCGTTGCTCTGGGTGATTTCGAGTTTTTCGATTTCGGTCATTGTCGCTTCTCCTTTTCTCCGGCTTCTGGCCGGCTGTGAAGTGGTTCGGCGGCTTCGGGGCCGTCGTTCGATCTGGCATTATTGTAGCACTAGGGCCTAATGCCGTCAAGCTCGGAAAAATGACCAAAGACAACGAGCTGAATTTGTGCAAGCTGCACTAGGGCCCAATGCCTTCGGCCTATATAGTATATATATTATATTATTATATATATAAATATAATACTTACAGTTAGTCTTATAGATGTCTTTAAGATAGTCTTATAGATAGTCTTTAGGATATCAGTAAAGATATCAGTAAGTAAGCCTTAGAAATATCTTTATAGCTGTCTTTATGTTTGATATATCTTTTTTCTTTTGCTTCTTTTCTTTTTTGGCACGTTTTGAAAACCGAGCGGTTTTTGCTCCGCCGTCGCCACCGGCTCCGGCTCCGCCGTCCCGCCGGATGAGATGATACCAGGGCGGCCAAGGCTGCCGGATGACCTCGCGCCGATCCGCTGCCGATACGCTTCCGGACCTGCTGCCGCCGGCCGGCTTGAAATGAATAATCATACAATCCAAAGCCGGAATGAATAGGGGAGAAGATGGACAAATCATAGTGATATCAAGGGGAAAAACGATCACGTCATTTGAATACTATCTGTATAATTCATGAATACAAGTGAATACTATTCGTTATCATGGGCTGAAACTGCTGATCCGGTGGTTTCAGCCCTTTTCCGTCTCCTGGTGGTTTGCTGATAGGCTTTTCTGTCACCGTCAAATTGACCAAAATGTGGTAATGTCCTGGTTAGAATACAGATCGTAATTAATGCCGAATTGAGAAACCCAGTGTTTCCAAGGCTTTCCGGACTTTATCGGCATAAATCTAATTATGCCGAATTACAGAACGGTGATATCTGGTGGTCCCCTGGTGGTCTGCTGCTGGTCCTGGTCTCCCCCTCGGCCCCTGGTGGGGTGGTGGTAGGGGGAGGGGGTAGAGGGTAACAGTATTCTACCAGATTTTCAGAGACCGGTAGGGGGTACCGGAAAAACTGGCGGCCCCCGCGACGACCGGCTAAACCGGTGAATCACCACGCATTTGAAACCAAAAACGCCGAAATGGCGACAACGACGAAAGGGAAGGAGGAGAGCTGCATGAGACCGGACGTATTTGCGGAAGCGATAGACCGGTTCGGGGCGTATGTGAACCGCTGCAAGAACTCGGTGGTAGTACCGAGCGACTATGAGCTGTTGGAGTTCATCAATTCGGACATTGTCTACGGCGTCTTTGAGGACGACGAGGACGTGGAAGAAGTGACTGCGCCGGAGCTGGAGGAGGCCATCAAGTCGGAAGAGAACGCGGTGGCGGCTGCGAAGCTGAGGATGATCCGCGAGAACTTCTATGTGAAGGCGATGGCTCGGGACCCGAAGGCGACGACGGGCGCGATCTTCGCATTGAAGCAGCCGAAGAACGGCGGCTACTCCGACAAGCAGGAGGTCAAGACAGAGAAGACGCTGACGATCAAGCTGTCGGGCGTAGGCGAGGACGCCGGCAAGTAAAAACCAAGGAAGCGCCGGGCGGCGTATATATGCTCGGTGGGGCAGGGCGGGTATCAGAAAAATGGCGTATGGTATGGAGTTCCTTTTGGGGATGAGGTGAAAAAATGCCGAAGCAGCGGGCGAGTGCGGAAACTGAATTTGAGTGGGACCCCGGCACGGCGAACCCGAAGCAGAGGCTGTTTTACGAATCCCGGACACTGTACACGGCATACGGCGGCGCGCGCGGCGGCGGCAAGACGCACGCGGTACGGATCAAGGCTGGGCTGGGTGCTTTTACATATCCCGGCATCAAGATCCTGATCATGCGCCGGACGTACCCTGAGCTGCAGAAGAACCACATAGAGCCGATGTGCAAGATGTTCCCGCAGGAGTTGTGCTCGTACAACGGGAGCCTGCACACGATGTACTTCTACAACGGGAGCACGATCCACTTCGGGCACTGGTCCGGCGTGGAGTCGGAGCGTGAGTATCAGGGCCAGGAATACGACTGGATCTTTATTGACGAGGCGACGCAGTTCGCGGAGCGTGAGTTCCGGTACATCGGTTCCTGCCTCCGCGGTGTGAACGAGATTCCGAAGCGGATGTATCTGACGTGCAACCCTGGCGGCGTCGGGCATCGCTGGGTGAAGCGGCTGTTTATTGACAAGGCGTATGTCCGAGACCCGCTGAACCCGGAGGCGGACGAGAACCCGGAGGACTACACGTTCATCTTCGCCACCGTGGAAGACAACGAGCCGCTGATGAAGAACAGTCCCCAGTACGTCCAGATGCTTGCGGCTTTGCCGGAGAATCTGCGGCGGGCGCACCGATACGGCGACTGGGACGCCCTGTCCGGGGCATACTTCCCCGAGTTCCGCGTGGGCGTGCACACCTGTCCGCCCCGTGAGCTGCCGGCGAGCTGGCCCCGGTATCGGGCTTTCGACTACGGCCTGGACTGCTTTGCCTGTTACTGGGCGGCGGTGGACGAGGACGGGCGGAGCTGGATCTACCGTGAGCTGAAGGAAAAGGACCTGATCGTCCAGGACGCTGCGCGGCGGGCTTTGGAAATGACGCCGCCGGATGAGAACATCGTGGTCACGTTCGCGCCGCCGGATATGTGGGCGCGGCAGAAGGACACGGGCAAGACCCTGGCGGAGGTGTTCATGACGAACGGCCTTCCCATCGTGCCGGTGAGCAACAACCGCGTGCAGGGGCATCTGCTGGTAAAGGAGCAGCTGGCGATACGGAAGGACGGGAAGCCGGGGCTTGTGATCTTCAATACCTGCCCGGAGCTGATATCCGACATCCAGGACATCCAGGCGGACGAGAAGAACCCGAACGACTGCGCCAAGATCCCCCACGAGATCACCCACACCGTGGACGCTTTGCGATACTACTGCGTCAGCCGTCAGACGGCGGCGGAGGCGGAGCAGGCGGCCCTGGAGGATGACGACGAGGACGAGGGCGAGGAGTACCAGGAGTATATGTGCGGCGGAGAGCCGACGGCAAGCTACATAGGAGTGAGCGCATGAGGAAACAGAGAGAGCAGCTTTTGAAGGCCATATCCAACCTCACCGCCCAGGTGATCGAGAGCCGGGTGGAAGTCGAGCGGATGAACGCGGCCGCGCTGGAGCTGGTGGGCATCGTGAAGTCTCTGAAGGAGGAGAACCAGAACCTCCGGGAGAAGGTGGACGAGCTGGCTCTGGCCATGGGCGACGGCGGCGCGGAGCTGGTGGAGGAGCAGATCCAGGCGGAGCGTGAGTTCCAGAAGGGTCTGGAGCAGATCATCAGCTTCGGCCTTGGCGGAGGTCACACATGAGCGAGAAGAAAAAGGAAGAGCTGACAGCGGAGGAGATCGCCAAGAAGTACCAGACGGGGCTTTCCTTCAACGACCAGCTGAATCTGAACGAGACCGTCAAGAACAACGAGAACTTCTTCATCGGGAAGCAGTGGGAGGGCGTCCAGGCGAACGGCCTGCCCCAGCCCGTATTCAATTTCCTGAAGCGCGACACGCTGTTCTGTGTGGCGTCCAACACCTCCGACAACGTGAAGATCTCCGCCACGACCCTGCCGGCGGTGAAGGACCGGCAGAAGATCCAGGGCGCGGTGGATATCGTGAACGCGGTGTTTGACGAGCTTTTTGAACACAACAAGATCGCGGCGATGGCCCGTGAGTTCATGCGCAACGCCGCGGTGGACGGTGACGGCTGCACGTTCACGTACTGGGACGAGGACGCCGAGACCGGGCAGGACGTGAAGGGCGCGATCCGGACCGAGATCATTGAGAACACCCGGGTGTTTTTCGGCAACCCCAACGACCGGCACGTCCAGTCCCAGCCGTGGATCATCATTGCCCGCCGGCGCATGGTGGACGACGTGAAGTACCAGGCCGAAGAGAACGGGGTCAAGGACCTGGACATGATCAAGGCCGACTCAGACGGGGCGCAGTCCCAGATGGACAGCCTGACGGACGACAAGGTGACGGTACTTTTGTACCTGTACCGTGACCGGGAAACAAAGCATATCTGGGCGGCGGAGGCCACCGAAAAGGTCATCATCCGCGAGCCGTGGGATCTGGGAATCACCCACTACCCCGTGACCTGGATGTGCTGGGACTATGTGCAGGACAGCTACCACGGCCAGGCCATGATCACCGGGCTTCTGACAAACCAGATGTTCGTGAACAAGTTCGTGGCGCTGACCATGATCTCCCAGATGCACACCGCATTCCCCCGGACCATCTACGACAGGACCCGGGTGCGGCGGTGGACGAACCAGGTGGGCGCGGCCATCGGCGTGGAAGGCGGCGACACCCGGAGCGTGGCCTCCATCATCGAGCCGGCGCAGCAGTCGCCCCAGGTGCACGAGCTGATCTCCATGGTGATCGACTACACCAACAGCTTTCTTGGCGCGACGGACGCGGCTCTGGGCAACACGAGGCCGGACAACACCTCCGCCATCATCGCCCTGCAGCGGGCCTCCTCCGTACCGATGGAGCTGACGAAGCAGAACCTGTACGACAGCATCGAGGACCTGGGCCTGATCTACCTGGACTTCATCGGCGAGTACTACGGCAAGCGCTATGTGGAGATGCCGCTGGACCAGGTGCCGGAGGAGATGCTGCCGTCGGAGCTGAAGGAGTTCGCGGCGGCTTCGCCCATGCTCCCGGCGGGCGTGAACGTGCCCGTGGAGTTCGACTTCTCCCAGCTCAAGGACATCCCCCTGCGGCTGAAGCTGGACGTTGGCGCGAGCTCGTACTGGTCCGAAATGGCCGCGGTGCAGAGCATGGACAACCTGCTGATGCAGGGGAAGATCGACATCGTGCAGTATCTGGAGCGCATCCCGGACCAGAACGTGCCGAGGAAGCAGGAGCTCATCTCCGAGATCAAGCAGGCGATGGCGATGCAGGCCATGGCGCCGCCGGAGGCAGGCCCCACCGCGCCTTCGCCCGAGGAGGGCGTGGAGGTCCACGGCGGGTCCGGGTACGGTTCGCTGCAGCGAGCCATCAACGAGACCGGGGAAGTGCCCCCGGGCATCGCAGAGTAAACAACCGCAGACCAGCGGTTTGAAATACAACACATTTCTTGAAGGCCGCCGACCATAGCGGCAGAAAGGAAAGCACATGGACGAGAACATGAACAACACCAACGCGACCGAGACCGCGCCGGACTGGGACGACTGGGATTCCCTGGAGTTCCCGGCGGAGTCGGAGGACGCGCCTGCGGAGGAGGCGGAAGACGGTGCAGACCAGACCGCGGAAGCCGAAACGGAGGGAGCCGAGACCGAGGGAGAAGAAAATGCGGCGGACGAGGCGGAAGGTACAGACCAGACCTTCACCCTGAAGCACATGGACGAGACCCGGACGGTGTCGAGAGACGAGGTCATAGCGCTGGCCCAGAAGGGCATGGACTATGACCGCATCCGTCAGAAGCTGGACCAGACCACCGAGCAGCTGAACAGCACGTCCGACTGGGAGGAGTCCGCGGCTTTTGTGAAGGAGCTGGCAGACCGGCAGAGAATGACGGTCACCGAGCTGATCGACAAGATGCGGGCGGACATCCTGGCACGGGATGAGGGCATCGACGTATCCGTCGCCATGGGCCGCATCCAGAACCAGAAGGAGAGGGCCGCGCTGGAGCGCGAGCGGAACGCCATCAAGACCGGGAACGCGGAGGACGCGGCGAGGAGCAAGGCGATCCAGGCGTTCATCGAGGCGTACCCCGACGTGAAAGCGGAGAACGTACCCAAGACCGTTTGGGACGAGTTTGCCCGGACCGGGGATCTTGTTGGAGCTTATCGCGCCGAGGAGAACCGGCAGCTGAAGCAGCAGGTGGAGGAGCTGAACCAGAAACTGACGGCCAAAGAGCAGAACACCAAAAACAAGGGCCGTTCCACAGGCAGTCAGAAAACGGAGGGCAAGGGCGAAGAGGACTCCTTCCGCAAAGCCTGGTACGACGGCACCTGACGGGCCGCGAGGGCGAGCCTCCGGCCCAATATGAAAAACGGAGGAAATAGCAATGCCTGTAAATCTCGCAGAAAAATATCGTCCCCTTCTGGACGAGCGTTTCACTCATGAATCTTTCACCGAGCAGGCCGCCGGCAAGGAGTTCGACTGGGACGGCGTGGCCACCATCCACGTGTGGACCGCGGACCAGGTGACCGTAGGCAACTACAACCGCACCGCATCCGGCAACCGCTTCGGCACCCCCGCCGAGCTGGGCGACACCAAGGCGAACTACACCCTGTCCCAGGACAAGTCCTTCAGCTTCATCATCGACAAGGGCAACGCCACCGAGCAGTTTAACGTGAAGAAGGCAAACCAGCGCCTGAAATTCATCTGGGACGAGCAGATCACCCCGCTTGTTGACAAGCACCGTCTGACCGAGTGGGCCACCGGCGCGGGCCTGAACGGCACCGGCACCGCCGCGTCCCTGACCAAGAGCACCATCGTGGAGAAGATCATGCTGGGCAACGCCGCCATGAGCAACGAGCTGGTACCCCTGAAGAACCGGTTCATCTACATTGGCAACACCCTGTTTGTGAACTGCAAGCTGTCCGACCAGATCCAGCACTCCGACTCCATGGCAACAGACGCCTACAAGAACGGCAAGATGGGCTATCTGGACGGTATGCCCGTGATCGCCGTGCCTGACACCTATATGCCCACCGGCGTGCACTTCCTGATCAAATACAAAAATGCCACCGCCGATCCCATCAAGCTGCGCACCATGCGTGTGCACACCGATCCTCCCGGCATCGACGGCGACCTGGGCGAGGGCCGCATCATCTACGACGCCTTCGTCCGCACCCCCAAGGCGAAGGGCATCTACGTCTTCAAGAACGGCACCTGATACGGGGCCGGAAAACCTTGACCGGGGCGGGTATACGCCCGCCCCGGTTTTTCCATAGGAGGTCAACAGCGTGAAGCTGATTAAGATACGCCGGGGAGATCAGGCATTGATCGGCGTCCCGGCCATCCTGAACGGCGAGCCCGTCGATATCGTCAACGTGGCGGAGGCGGAGTTCGTCATGGGGGAACTTTCCTGGACCTGGCCGGACACCTGCGTATATGAGGACGGCGTGTTTTATCTGCCAATCACGCAGGAGCAGACCTTTGCGCTGGCGGCGGGGGACATCCTGCCGATAGAGGGCAGGATCAGGACGAATGTAACCGATGTGTGGGTGAAGGGCGCGGAGATGGACGTATATGTCCACGTGTCCGAAAGCACCGGCACGAAGATCTTCAAAAGCGAAGAGGAGAACGACGATGAGTAACGAGACAATGGATTTCGGCGGCGTGGGCCTGCATATCGGAGGCCCCGGTCCCCGCGGCTACAGCGCCTACGAGGTGGCTGTGCAGAACGGTTACTCCGGCACGGAGGAGGAGTGGATCGCTTCCCTGTACGGTACCATCGACAAGAGCCTTGCTACGGCGAACGCGGCGGCTGAAGCCAAGGCGACGGGCGACGCCATCGCCGCGGAGAAGGCCGAGAGGGAATCCGGGGACACGGCGCTGGATAGCAAGATCAGCACGGAGTCCACGAACAGGGCGGCGTCTGACACCGCGCTGGAGAACCGGATGAACGCGCTGCAGGCGGCGGTGGGGTCTCCCTTGAAGGCGGCAACCAAGGCCGCCATGACGGACGAGAACAAGATCTATGTCTACACCGGGTCCGAGTCCGGCATGACAAACGGCAACTGGTATTACTACGACGGGAACGACTGGGTCTCCGGCGGCGTGTACAACGCCGTGGCTATCAACACCGACACCACACTGACCGTATCCGGCATGGCTGCAGACGCGAAACGGGTTGGAGATTATGCTTTTTTGCGTCATCCATATGTGATCGACACCGTTCAAGAAGTCGAGGCATTGATTCCAACAAAAGACATTCACGATATCCCGCCAAGACGACTTGTGCAAATTACTGCGGATGCTTCAGCGCTTGGGCTGATTAATTCTGCAATGATCGGTAATAGCTCTTGGGGGTATTATTTCAAACTGCGCTGTAACGACAGTACAACGCCGCAAGCAAGTCAGGATTTGATTTTCTTTGTGAACAACAATGGTCTTGCTATTACACGCTACAATGGCGCTGTATGGAGTGATTGGAAGATCTTTGACAATGCCACTGACACGACCCTGAGCATTGCTGGCATGGCTGCGGATGCTGGAGCGGTTGGAGATCTGGTTTCTACGATTAAAGAGATCGACGGAACCGTGAACGCAAATCTGTTTGACATGGACCAGCTTCTGAACGCTTCCGGATGGACAAAAGAAAGTGGTGTTTATACAGGAGTGCTGAGCAATCTAAATGCCTATTTCGGTCCGAACGCGGGACGCGGCATCACTATCTTTAACGGGTTTAAGCCCAATACGCAGTATACGATCTCATTGTCGGCATATCTGCCCATTGAATCTGAGCGGGAGACAGAAAGTCCTATTACATTTGGGTTGATGGTCTCGGTTAAGTACACAGATAGCGAGACCAGATCCGTTCTTTGCCGTTGGTACAACGATCAGAGTAAATTTTCAAATAAGGTAGCTACAACCGAGGCTGGGAGAACAGTCGAAAAGATATTTCTGACGTACAACAAAAAGCCTTCAAATACTTGGGCGATACGGGAGATGTCTGTTTCGGAGGGAAGCACGGACCGGCTTTATAGCGACTTCGCGAAAACGGGCGTTGATATCCCCGCAAGAAACAATGCTCTCGGGAACACTCTTTTTGACGGAAGCTTCTTCACCGTGCAGGCTGAGGATGTGGCTTCCTACTGTGCGCCGATCAACGCACCGACGGGGACGATCCCCGCTGACTACTATGCCGATTTTATCAGCGACACATGGGATACGCTGCTTTCTGATTACCCAGACGAGGTGACAAAAGAGCAGATCATCCTGGATAGCAGCGGTACATATCCGATCTATCGGTATATCATTACACCGCCGTATTATGAAAAGACCGTTTTTCTTTCCGCCGGCGCTCACGGCCCGGAGTTCGGTGGGTTCTTTGGCTTGTACAGATTCGTCCGTTTGATGATGGACAATGGGTACAAGTATCCCACACTTCGGCGCATCCGCCATCGCACACGGTTCGTGATCGTCCCGATCTGGAATCCCTGGGGCGTGCAGAATAGTTCAAGATTTTGCAGTCTTGGATATGAGCCAAACGGGAACTTCCCTAATGCATCAAGCGACAGGTCTTTGGATTCTTCTGGAAGACCTGCCTATGAATGCAACGAGGCAAAGGCTATTCAGATGACTTTTGCATCCTATCCCATGGATTACTGGATGGATTGTCATACTGATCCCTATGGTCATAATTATGGCGGGTATGGGTATACGGCATCTGGAGAATCCACAACACCGGTATTGTACTCGTTCACAAAAGATTTTCATGATTATCTTCGAGACGAATTCAATAACGATACTGTATTCCATTGTGCCACAGGCGGTCCCTCTTATGGGTCTGGGATCATGGGTTATGGAGAGGTCGTACAGCAAGTCCCGACAAACGTTGTGGAGGTCTCTGAGGATGTCGTGCCAGACTGGAGTACATCGTCTGACTTTACCAAAATCTGCCTGGAGTGGTTCGGCGGAGTGCTGTCTGAGATGATCGGCAACGGTGTCCTGCGGGAGGCGGGGGCATGAGCCTTTTGCAAATCGCCGGGTATATCACCGGCATCGCCGCCGCGCTTGTCATCATCTGGCAGGTTCTCCGCTGGGGCAACGCCCTGGTGGAGGGCCAGCGGTGCATCCTACGGTCAGAAATGACGAGGACGTACTACCGCCACAAAGAAGAACAAAAAATGCGGCAGTACGAATATGAGAACTTCAAAGACTGCTATGCGGCGTACAAAGCCCTTAACGGGAACAGCTTCATTACAAAGATCAACACCGAGGTTGACGAGTGGGAGGTAACATCATGAAAAAGTATACCTGGATCAAGGCGGCGGGAATCCGCGCGCTGAAGACGTTTTGCCAGACCGCAGCGGCCACCATCGGAACGGCGGCGGTGATGGGCGACGTGAACTGGCTGGCGGCTGGGTCCGCGGCGCTGCTGGCGGCGATCCTGTCCATCCTGACAAGCCTGGCCGGTTTGCCGGAGGTTGACGAATGAGTAAAACCGCTCAGGGCCTTGTGGAATACTGCAAGGCCCAACTGGGGCTCCCGTACTGGTGGGGCACTTACGGCCAGACGGCCACCGCCGCCCTGTACCGGGAGAAAAAGGCCCAGTACCCCGGCTACTACACGGCTTCGGATTTCTCGTCCCAGTTCGGAAAGCGTGTCCACGACTGCGTGGGTCTTATCAAGGGCTACCTGTGGAGCGCTACGCCGACCAGTACCCCGGTGTATACGTCCTCCGAGGACTGCAACGTCCCCATGCTGTACAACCGGTGCACCAGGCGGGGGAGCCTTTCCGGGATGCCGGATGTTCCCGGTGTTTGCGTGTTCATGGCAAGCATGGGACACGTGGGCGTGTACATCGGAAACGGCGAAGTCATTGAGGCCCGGGGCCATGCCTACGGCGTGGTCAAGACCAAACTCAAAGACCGGGGCTGGGCGCTTTGGGGAATGCCGAAATACATCGACTACTCCGAGACCGCGCCCGGACCGAAGGAGATCACCGTCAAGGGATACCAGGTGCAGATCGGGAGCGAGGGCAAGGCGGTCAAGGCCCTGCAGATCCTGCTCTCCGGAAACGACTGTGCCTGCGCCGTGGACGGGGATTTCGGAGCGCAGACCGACAAGGCGCTGCAGAAGTACCAGAGCGAGCACGGGCTTTCCGTGGACGGCGTGGCCGGGCCGCAGACCTGGGGAAGTTTAATCGGATAAGCGAAAGCCCCGGGTCCGGGCGTTTACAGAGCCGGGCATCCGGGGCTTTCGCTCTTGGAGGATAGCACATGGCAAGGATAACAGGCACGCAGGGCGAGTCCGTCTGGCAGATCCGAAGCTGGAAGGGCCTGAACGAGAACCCCAACGGCGACACGAAGCTGCAGCTGGGCGAGGCGACCCTGTGCGACAACTGGCGGATCACCCGGGACGGGAATCTGCAGGTCCGTCCGGGTACGAAGACCGTGCTGACCCTGGCGGACGGAGAGCCGGTCAAGGCCATATGGCACGGCTATATCAAGGGCGTGAAGCAGACTGTGGCCGCCTGCGGCGGGAAACTGTGGCGCTGCGAGAATACGGCGAACGGCTGGACGAAAACCGAGCTGGGCGACGTGAACACCCTGAACACGGTCTTCATGTTCGGCTTTGCCGAACAACTGTACATCATGACCGGGACGCAGTACCGGTGCTATGACGGCGCGGAGCTGTATGACGTGACGGGATACCGGCCCGTGGTGGCCGTGGGCGTCGGACCGTCCGGCGGCGGCACGACCCTGGAACAGGTGAACAAGCTCAACGGCACCCGGCGGGCGTTCCTGTCCCCGGACGGGAAGACCAACACCTTCCAGCTCCCGGAAAAGGATCTGCGTCAAATCGACTGGGTGAAGGACCGGGCGACGGGCGATACCCTCTCCAACTACACCTACCGGCTGGGCGACGGCGTGCTGATCTTTGACAGCGGCACGGCATCGGAGTCGTTCTTCGGCGACGGCGAGACGACGCACTTTGCCCTGGAGCATCAGGCCGTGGAGAGCCTTGCGGTGCAGGTGGCCGGGGTGATGGTGACGGACGGATACACTTACAACGCCGCCCTGCATGAGATCGTGTTCGACGAGGCCCCGGCGGAGGACGCGGAGATCACCATATCCCTGCAGCTGGCGGTGCCGGAGGGCACGAACACGCTGGAGGTCGGGTGGACGGTGGACCACAGCTACGCCTACCAGATCCACGCCATGCGGTACGCGGAGCTGTACTCCGGCGCGACGGACAACCGGGTTTTCGTATACGGCGACGGGTCCAACCTGGTGTTCTACTCCGGCGTGGAGTACGACGGCAGCCCCAGCGCCGAATATTTCCCGGACATGAATATTCTGGACATCGGCGCGGCGAACACCCCGGTCACGTCACTTATCAAGCACTACTCCCGCCTGATCGCCTTCAAGGCGGACGGGGCGTACTCCATCGGCAGCAGCTCCATGACCCTGCCGGACGGCACGGCGATACAGTCTTTTATCGTAGTCCCCACGAACCGGGCCATCGGCAACGTGGCCCCCGGCCAGGTGCCGCTCATTCTGAACGACCCGGTCACCCTGCACGGGCGGGACATCTACCGATGGAAAAATAACAGCTCGTACAGCAGTAACCTTACCCTGGACGAGCGGCAGGCCCGGCGGATATCTGACAGGGTGGAGGCGACGGCGGCGCAGTTCGACATGGCGCAGTGTATCATGTTCGACCACAACTACGCCCAGACCCTTTACATCGTATACCGGGACCGGGCGCTGGTGCACAACTACGCTGCGGACGTCTGGTACACCTACTCCAACTTCCCCGCCACGTGCTTTGTGGCCATCGACCGGGACCTGTATTACGGCGACGGCAGCGGCGGCATCCGGCACGTTTCCGAGACCTGGCGGAGCGACGACGGCGAGGAGATTACGGCCAAGTGGCAAAGCGGCTCCCTTCCATTCGGCGCGGAGTGGCTGAAAAAGTACAGCCTGCGCATCTTCTGCGGAATGAAGCCGGAGTCCCACAGTCTGGTCCACGTGTACACCAACAGCGACCGGGAGACGGATTTGGGCGAAAACGACGCGGTGGTAGTGCGGGCCAACGCCATCAACTTCCGGGACATCGACTTCGGGGACTTCACCTTCAGCACGGCCATGGTCCCCCGTATATCCAGAATCAAGCTCAAACAGAAAAAATACGCATACCTGCAGATATGCCTGGAGAGCAAGAGCGCCAAGACAACGGCGCGGCTCACCAGCATGGACGTCACCGTTCGGAACACGGTGTATATGCGCACGATCAAGTAGGAGGACATATCATGCCTATTCCCAACTATACCGACGATCTGAACGTCATCGCGGCGCTGCCGGACGAGCCGAACGTGACCGGCGGCCTGACCGCCCAGGAGATGAAGGCCAAATTCGACCAGGGCGGGCTTATGATCCAGGAATGGATAAACTCCGTCCTGATTCCCCAGCTGAACCAGAGCATCGGGCTGCTGGCGGCGGTGAACTCCCTGGACGTGGCTGACCTGACGAACAGCTTCGACCACCTGCCCACGTCCGCGGCGGTGTATTCCGCATTGGGCAGCGCGGTGGCGAAGCGCCTGAAAAGCCCCGTGAACATCACGCTGGAGAACGGCGCTTCCGGCAGTGTGAACACGGACCTGTCCGGGGACGTAAGCATCCCCGTCACGCTGAACCCCAACTACATGAGCCAGGCGGTCCCGGTGAGCAAGGGCGGCACGGGCGGCACCACGGCAGAGACGGGCCGGGCCAATCTGGGCCTTGCGTACACCGACATTCTGGACAAGGTCTACCCTGTTGGGGCGCTGTACATCTCCGCCGCGAACACGGACCCGGCGACCCTCTTCGGGTTCGGCACCTGGACAAGGATCAAGGACCGGTTCCTTCTGGCGGCCGGCGATACGTACTCCAACGGGTCCACTGGCGGCGAGGCGGCTCATACGCTGCTTGTGACGGAGATTCCGCCCCATTACCACGACAGCACGGAGGAGATCCACTACTACAAGAGCGGCGAGGGCGCATACGGCGTCAGCGCCGGGCAGAACACAAAGATTTCCGCAATCCGCACAGGAATCACCGGCGGCGGCGGAGCGCACAACAATATGCCGCCGTATCTGACTGTCAACGTCTGGCAGCGCACGGCGTAAGGGAGGTGTCGTAATGGCGACGTTTGAAGAGCTGGAGAGCGCGCGGAAAGCGGCCAGCGCATCCAACATGACCCCGTATCAGGCGGAGGTATTCAAGCCGGCGGAGAGCCAGGCGGACAAGGTGAATGCCTACTATGACCAGTACCTGAACGCCCAGCAGCAGACCCAGCGGAACGCCTACGACAACAACGTCCGGGCGCTGGAGTATGCGGCAAGCAAGGTGCCCCAGCAGTACAAGGCCCAGCGTGAGGCGCTGGCGGCGGACACGGAGATCGCCAACCGGAACTTCCGGGAGAACGCCGCGTCCCGTGGCGTGAACGTGGGGGCCGGGAGCCAGTACCAGCTGGCGGCGAACAACAACTACCTGAAGAACATGACCCAGCTGCGGCAGGCGGAGATGACCGCCATGTCCGACTTTGAGCAGGCGCGGCGGCAGACCACCGCGGACTACCAGAACGCCGTGGCGGAGGCCATCGCGAACGGAAACCTGCAGCGGGCGAAGGCCCTGTATGACGAGGCGGTCCGGGTGGACGAGTCCATCCTTGCCACGCAGAGAGCCCAGGCGCAGGAGAATTATAACGCATGGAACTCCGGCTACACCGTGAACCGGGCCATGAGCGAGGACTACGAGCGGGAATACGACCGTGCTTTGGACAAGGCCGAGACCCTGGCCCAGTACGGCGACTTCTCCGGGTACAAGGCCCTTGGCTACACCGATGCGCAGATCCAGACCATGTACAACCTGTGGTGGTATCAGATGTACGGCGGAGGCTCCGGCGGCGGTGGCGGCGGCAGCTCCGGCAGAGGCGGCGGACGCAGCAGCAGAAGCACCGGCGGCTCCGGCAATACCGTGGGCAGCGCGATCACGGCGGCGGCTACGGCGGCGGGCAGCTCCGTGGCAGACCGGGCGAAGTCCATCTGGAGCAGCCTGACCAGCGGGAGCTCGGGCAGCACAGGCAACACCAAGAGCACCGGGAACACAAAGCAGAGAATGACCGGACAGCAGATGTGAGGTTTACGGCATGGCGACGAAGAAGAAGAAAAACGAGGAGGGGCTGGCGGCGAAGATCCGGGCCGGGTCCGGCGGCGGATCGACAAGTACCAAGACCGCCAGCACCGGGACAAGCTCCTCCAGAACCAGCAGCGGCTCCGGTCTCGTGTCCAGAGTGCGCGGCGGCAACATCTCCGAAAGGTCCAGCTCACAGCAGACCGAACGGCAGACCAGCGCCCGCGACGCCGGCAGGCAGAAAAGCTCCCGGGACACATCCGGGAGCCGGAGCCGTCAGAGGTCCGGAGCGTATTCCGAGCGGGCACGTCAGCGTGAGCGGGAGGAGCGCCGCAACGCTCAAAACCAGCAGATCGTGGACAGTTTCAACGCCGATCCCGGGTCCGTTGACTACTTCCAGTACCAGATGGCACGGGACGCCATCGAGGACGCGGCGGGCAGCGTCGCCGGTCCGCTTGGCAGAACTTCCGGCTACACCCCTTCCGCCGGGATCATGGCGTCCGGACCGCGCGAGAATCGGCGGGCACAGCTGGGACAGGAAGAGGAGAGAGAAAAGGCCGAGGCCGCCGAGAGAGCGGCGCAGGCGGAAAAGATCAGAAACGCCCCGACGCTTGACAGCCTGAACACCCCGGAGAGCTGGAACAGCTTTTCCAACTGGCTTTCCGGTGACGTCGGTCTGCAGAGAACGCCCGGCGCTGTCATGGCCGCAGGACGTCGCGACCCGGAGCGGGAGCGTCTTATGACCGGGTATCAGTCCACCGTGGACCGTTATGAGTCCGGCGACACCGACATCAGCCGGGAGGAGTACGAGATCGCCCGTGATATGCTGGAGGATATCAAGGACCCCGTGGACCGGGCGACCCTTGGCGAGTGGCTTTCCGACGTTGGCGAGGCCGCGGCGAAGAACACCGCCGGGTCCTATGCCGGCGCGGCGGCTACTACGGCGGAAGCGCTTTCCGGCCTTGAACGAGACACGGCGGCGAAACGCGAGCTGGAGACCAGCAGCGCCCAGTACGACCAGTGGATGCGGGCAAAGCAGGACTACATAGACCAGAGCACGCAGGCCGGCGAGCAGCCGGATGAGCTTATGCTGGAGTACTATGACCAGATGGCCGCCCCGTACAAGCCGGAAACGGTAGAGGAGCGAGAGGGCGGACGGCGTGAGCGCGCGGCCCAGGCGAGGCAGGAGCTGTACGGACAGTCCGCCGAGCTGATGCGGCAGGGCGCAGAGGCCGGGGAGCTGGCCAAGCGCGGGCAGGGGACTGTCATGTCCCTGCTGACGGACGCGGCCATTGCCGGCGGCGAGATGCTTGGTGACGTTGGCGTCGGAACCCTGACCGGCTTCGGAAACATGGCTCCCATGATCGTGCGGTCCTTTGGCGGCGGCGCGTCCCAGGCGGCGCAGAACGGCGGCGATATCAACGAGCAGCTGTATCAGGGTGCGAAGAACGCGGCCATCGAGTGGGCCACAGAACACATCTTCGGCGGCAACCCGGTATACGACAAGGGCACGAGCATTGCCGAGCGGACCATGAAGAAGGTGCTGGGTGAGAACGGCTACAACAAGTTGATCTCCAGCGCCGCGGCCAGGATTGCCAGAGTTCCCGCGTCTGCCGTGGAGGAAGGTCTGGAGGAAGTCATAGGCGACCATCTGGACCCGCTTGCGGACGCCATGCGGAACGCCGCACGAGGCGAGGGCTGGAGCTATGACAAGCCGGATGCACGGGACTCTTGGCGTTCTTTCGGCGTTGGCGCGATCCTTGGCGGGCTTGGCACCGGCGGCAGCGTTCTCATGAACGGAAGCCCCGTTGCGCGGAGAGCGGCACAGGACGCGGTCATGGCCGTGGATGCTGTACAGCAGGCATCTCCTGTCCCTGACGGCCCCGCCCTGTACGAGCTCATTGGCGGCGATATGCGGGGCTGGAGAAATCAGAACAACAGAGATACCAGTGAATCCCTGGACGCGGTTAAACGTGCGGAGGAGGCTGTCACGGAGGCCGAGGAGGACACCGGCGACACTTCCGAGTATCTGGATATGATGGATATATGGCGGGAAGGCGACATCGGCCCGGATGGGAAATGGCACTGGGCGGACGAGACGCCGGAGGCCATGGCCGGCGACAACGTGCGAGACACGGAGATCCAGATCGTAGAGCGGCCAAGCATTGCCGAGCGGATGCAGGACCTGAACCAGAGAGCGGCGGATTACAACGCACGGAAGGCCGCCATGGAGCGCCGGGGACAGATGGGCGAGACCGTGGGCCAGGAAGAGTACGACGCACTGCTTCGCGAGGGCGACGAGCTGCGGCAGGAGGCCGTGTCCCTGCAGTATGAGCAGATGGGCGAGGACCGGGCAGAGCGCGGTGAGACCAGCCCGAACCGGAACCAGCCGGAGAACCACATCGAGGTCCGCGACTGGGAGGACATGGGCAACACCAGGATCAAGGCATTCTCCTTTGACCATCCGGAGCTGCACGACTACTACGCGGCGCTGGCGGCGGAGATGGCCCAGGACGCGGAGATGTCACTGGCAAACCCTGTCCGCGGCAGACAGATCTATTCCCCGCTGCTGGAAGAGGCTACGCAGTATTTCAGCCGCCCGGAAGTCGTGAAGGCGTGCGAGGCGATCATAAACGACAACGGCCAGGAAAACTATGCGCTGGCGAAGCGGCTGGAGATCATACTTGACCGGGCGCTGACCAACGGATACTCCACGGGCGTGGGGAACGAGCGCGTGGCGCCGAACGAGGCATACATCGAGGCGAAGCGGAACATCCAGGGCGCACGGAACGAGTGGCAGAGGTTTAGGGACGAGAACCAGATGCTCGTGGCCCTTGGCGAGGCCACGGAGGACGAGGTGCGCGCCGACTTCATCCGGGAGAATCCTGACCTTGCCTGGCAGGTGGATGGCCGGGCGGAATACCAGACGGCGGACGACGGACCCGGTCCTGACGCGCCGGTGTTTGTGAGCGAGGAGGCCGAACCTGCCGTGGATTATGCGGAGCCGGCGACGGTCCAGACAGAGACGGAGCAGGGCGCGGAGCCTTCCCGCCCGGTGGTCCCGCCGGAGCAGGTGATCCCGGAAATGGCCGGGGACGGCACGCGGCCCACGATGCCGATGCCCGCCATGCCCATGCGGGCGGACGGGGCGAACCAGTCCAACGCCCGGGATGGCATGGACTGGGCAAACCGGGTCACATGGGACACGGGCAACCCCAACGCGGTGAACGCCGGGCCGGGGACGCGGCAGTCCAAGACATACGAAACGGTGATGAACTCCGAGACGCTGACCGAGGGCATGAGGTCCATCATGGACACGGACAGCTTCCGGGCGGCGGCACGGTATCTTGCCACCACGAACCAGGGCGACGTGGACAAAGCCATATCGAGAATCCGAAACGACGGATACGCAAAGTCCATGGACGACTTCATCAAGGATGCCGGGTCCGGCAACGGCGGATCTGAGCTTGCGGCCCGCGGAGCACTTCTTATGAAGACGGCGAACGACATGGGACGGATGCGCGATTTCACGGATATGTACGTTGCGTATCGAACCATGATGACCAAGGCTGCACAGACCGTACAGGCCGGAAAGATCATCCAGAAGATCAACAACATGGTGGATGGGTACGCCATGAGCCTTACGCCGGCTGACCAGGTGTATCTCATGCGGAAGGCGGTGGACGCCTACAACCAGAACATCCCCAACATGAAGCATCTGACACAGCGCCAGCGGAATATTCGCATCGAGATCGACGAGGGACTGGTGAATCAGTTCCTGGACGCGGAGACGGACGAGGAGCGCGCGGCGATCAAGAAGCAGATCCTGGACGACCTGGGAGCGCAGGCACCCGCGTCCTGGATCGAGAAGGTGAACAACTGGCGGTACTTCTCCATGCTGTTCAACCCGCGGACCCACATGAAGAACATCGTGGGCAACGTCCTTTCCGAGCCCATCGTAGCGGCGAAGGACCTTGTGAACCTGGGGCTGCAGCAGCTCCTCCCAGCGGACCAGCGGACCACGGCGCAGATCAACGTGTTCGGCGCGGACCGGGCAAACTACCTGTACGGCCTGGACTTCTACGACAAGAATATTCGCGGGGTAGAGGACGGGGCCAAGTGGGAGGAGGGCGGCAAAAACGAGATCGACCGCCACAAGACTGTTTGGAAGAAGAACAAAGCCCTGCAGGCGGTGTCCGACTTCAGCGGAAAGATGCTGGACCTGGAGGACGTGTGGCATTCCAAACCCGCCTTTGCCCGGCAGCTGGCCCGTGAGATGAAGCTGAACAACATCACCGGCGCGGACGTGGAACACGGCGCGGTGGACGCTGCCAAGTGGCAGGAGATGGTTGACCGGGCTGTGGAATACAGCCAGAAGCAGACCTTCCGCGAGGCGTCCCAGCTCTCCCAGTTCCTGAACAGGGTCAGCAATGTGCAGGGCGGCGGCGTGGCCGACACGTGGAACGCCTTTGTGAATATCAACCTCCCCTTCAAGCGGACGCCGGCAAACCTGCTGAACCGGGCATGGCAGTATTCCCCGGCGGGACTTCTCCAGGGCATCGGCGCTTTGACCCGCGGCGTGCAGAACGGGAAATACACCCCGGCGGAGGCCATGGACAAGATCGCGCAGGGCGTGACGGGGACGGGCCTGCTGGCCATCGGCTACTTCCTGGCAAAGGCTGGGGCGCTGACCGGCGGCGACGATGAGGACGAGAACGTCCAGAACATGAAGACGCTGCGCGGCGTGCAGAATCATTCCTTCGTGTTCGGGGATCGCTACATCTCCGCAGAAAACGCCGGTATTGGCTCTTTGCCGATGCTGATCGGCGCGGAGCTGTACCGGATGCAGGGGGCGGAGAACGACAACACGGCGTTTGAGAACTTTTTGGACGCCATGAAGAACCTGTCCGACCCTGTGTTTGAGATGACTATGCTGTCCTCCGTGACGGACCTGCTGGAAAACCTGCAGTACACGGACGACGACTGGCTTTGGACCTTTGCCAGAGCCACCGCCGGCAACCTGGCCGGGCAGTTCTTCCCGACGCTTGGCGGCGCGGTGGAGCGCACGTTCCTGGAGGACCAGCGCAACTCCACGTTTACGGACCGCACCGGCGGAGGCGGCGATTTGAACGCCTTCGGTCTGACGCCGGATATGTCGGACCTGTATGTGGCACGGCATCCCGATCTGCAGTACAACCTCGGCTCCATCCTGAACAAGGTCCCCGGCGTGGAATACAACCAGATCCCCTATGTGGACGCATGGGGCCGGACGCAGGACACCGGGCCGCTATACGAGCGGATGCTGAACAACTTCCTGAACCCCGCCTATATGAGCCGGGACCGGAGCACCGGGCTGGAGGATGAGCTTCTGCGCATCCAGCAGGCCACGAGCGAGAACGTGCTGCCGGAGCGTGCGTCCCAGAGCACAGAGGTCAACGGCCACCATCTGACCGGCGACGAGTATGTGGCGTACCAGACCACTTTCGGGCAGGAGTATCTTGCCAGCGTACAGGCGGCCATGGACTCCCCGGAGTGGGCGGGCATGGACGATAAGCAGCGAGCGGAGCAGCTGAAAAACGCCAAGACCATCGCAAAGGAAAAGGCGAAGATGGCGGCGGACCCGACGTATGTAAGCAGCAACGCCATGTTTAAGCACCAGGACGAGCTCATGGAGATCTACGGCATGGACGAGGCGGAGTACGCCGACGCTTACGCCAAGTACGGCGGGTCGTTCCTGACGAACGAGACCACACAGGACATGGTGCAGCACGGCGCGACGCTGGCGCAGTGGTCGGAACTCAGCTCCGGCATCAAGGAGCTTCCCGCGGCTGGCGGCGGCAGCGTGAAGGACTGGCAGAAGCTGGTGTCCGTATCCAAGAGCGATATGCCGCAGGCGGCGAAGGACGCCTATTACCGGAATACAATCAAGAGCGACAAGACTTACGACGAGTGGCTTGACGCCAAGAAGAGCGGCGATACCATGGAACAGTGGGCCGCCGGGCATTATGAAAGCTACGTAGCCGGAAGCAAATACTATGTATCGGGAGGCAAAAAATGATCACGCTGAAACAGATCTACGATATCGCCATCTCCCATATGGACGAGTACGACCCGGAGGGGAGCCCCACGAACGACAACACCCGGGACTATGAGAACCGGACGCCGGCGATCATGACGGCGCTGTTCCCGGAGCTGTATCTGTATGACAGTCGGTATCAGGCGCAGTTCGACACGGAGAACCGGGGAGATCCCGCTGCCGCCGGACACGCGAAGTACCGGCTGCGGCCAGGGGCGAAGGTGTTCAAGTCCATGGAGGACGAAGTGGCGCTGGATGACGAGCTGTGCTTCTCCGTTGCCCCGTATGGGCTTGGGGCGGCACTGCTGGCCGACGAGAATCCGCCGCTGGCGAATTTCCTGCAGGCGCGGTACGATGAGATGCTGGAGAAGTTCGCCGTCATCGGGCCGCGGGTGCGGCAGCCGGCGGACTGGGAGCCGATCCAGGACGTGTACGGTGCGGCGTCCGGGTTTGATGACGCGCACTGGTAAAAAAGAAGAGGGCCGGGTCAATCCCGGTCCTCTCTGATTTTGTGGGGGTCCTCGCAGTAACCGTACAGGTCACAGTCGGAGCACTCGTAGGTGTAATAGCAGGTCCGCACGCAGCAGAAGCCGCAGTAGTGTGCGTTCTCGCACAGGCCGCAGGGCTCGGCGCACTCGTCGTCATAGTAGTGGTCCGCCAGGTACGCGGCCCGGTCCGGTACGTAGGTTATCATCTGTCACTCCTCCATGCCGCAGTCCCGGAGGAGCTGGGCATCGTACTTCGGGCGTTTGATTTCGACGAGAGGGCAAAGTCCATCCCGCATGTCCGTTTCAGACGGTTTCACAAGAAATCCTTTTGCATGGCATACACAAGGATATATTTTTCCATCGAACGCGCCCTCATATAGAAAACTACACTCGCCGCAGTTTTTTGGCATCTCCATGTCTTTAATCAGGATTGGCATTGTCGTCACTTCCTCATATTTTTTGTTTCGGTGGAGCCTGGGTATGGAACCCCCCACCCAAGCGAGAAACAGCGATTCGCCGCTCTCATAATCTGCTATGTGCGGGTCAGGATTAAAGGCTTTGGCTCCTCGTCCGCTGGGTTCTCCCGACACCTCCACAGCCAGTACGTCAGGTATTGCGCCCCCGCTGTATTGGGTTTGGTTCGTCTCTGTCCTTTGGTTCTCTGAGCATCCAGAGCCACCAATCGAGCATCGCCGCCCCGTGTGTGTGTGTGTGTGTGGAGCGCCACCCGTCAGCAGTTGCTTATCCAGTACAGAAAGTTCTCCTCCGCATTCATCGTCAACCACCACTGGAGTTCTTTTCGGTTGATCTCCGGGCTTGGCCTGTTCGCAGGTCGCATGGCCGGAGCAGTCTCCGTCAGGCGTTCCATGCGACCCATCCTGTGTATATCGCTGTACCCCCCGTTATTTTCAGCTAATTCTCCAGATGCCACCTTGATTTCGCCGGGGTGGTTTTGGATCATCTTGTCGAAAGCTCGGATGTACAGCTCTTTGTACCGGGGCCAGCGCTCAAAGTCTCGAAGCATACCGGCGCGTCCCTGGAGCGGACAACCGACACAGCCCAACCGGGTGAATCCCTCGTCATACAAGCAGCAGTGCGGGACCTGGGCGACCTCGTTGAGAAATTCCCATACGTCCTCGTCCTCCCAGTCCACGATGGGATTGACCGTGGTTTTCCGCTTTGCATAGCAGTGTTCAACCATGCGGCGGGATTCGGCGTTGTCGTCCATGAAAACAAGTCCGCCGTTTTTGTTGACCTTTGTGGCGGTGGCGTTTGTCTCCATCGCCTCTTTATGTAGCTTCTTGCTCTCTGTCTGTATGTCAGCTACACCGTGCAGTGCTTTTCTCCTGGCGGATTCGGCCCAACGTACACCGGTGACAACCAAACGTCCACCCCCCCCGGACTCCTTCAACGCAGAGCAGCAGTACCGGGCCTGTCGTGTCGGAGGGATCGTGTGGTCCGCGATCAGGTTCCACATTGTGATCTGTCTGCTCTTCCCGGACGGGAGGTTATACTTTGGATTGTCCGGCCAGTAGTGCCGCTCCCACTCCACGTCCGGGTATTGCTCTTTGATAAACCGCATAAGCTCCGGCGGGTCCACGGTGGTGACAGAGTAGTGCGCGTCGAATTTGACCCCGGCCATCTTCGCCAGGTGGTAGATGCACTGACTGTCTTTTCCGCCAGAAAATGCGAGGTAGTAACCTTCTTTTGGTTCAAATGCTCTCAGCCGGTCGATGGCCTTTTGGACCTTATCGACGTGACCGAAAAGTGTATCTTCAAATAATGCCATTTATTCTCCTTCCGTTTCCGCCGGGCTTTTGAGCCAGTCGAGCCACAACGTCCGGCAACTTGTATCCTTGTCTATGGCTGGGTCAAACACTGGGCATCCAAATGGGCTGTCTATGCAGCACACTTCAACCATCCATTTCGCCAGCTCCTCATCGCTCATGGCCCGGATGCGGTCTGCGTTGGACATGCTTCGTTGCTTGTAGGACGAGCAAATAATGTCGGAGGATATTGCAAACGGACAATCGTCCTGTTTGGCGCATATTTTGCAATCAGCCATCCCCGTCACCACACTTTCTTCTCGCCGCAAGCTGATTCACGGCACAAATGATCGTTTTGGCCGTACCGTCTATTTCGTATGCGGTAATTCGTCCGTTCTTTGCGTAGGACAATCTCATGGCTTTTTTCAAATCGTCCATAGCCTGTTGGATATCCGATACTGTAACAATAGGCTCAACTCCGACCATCCCCGTCACCGTCCTTAATCGTCTGGTAGGCCATAAAAGCAAGCCACTGGTAGTAGTCTGTATTGGCTTTGTTCACATACCCTTTCGGCGGGTAGTTCGCCGTCCACGCAAGTTCTTCGAGTAGATTTCGGTTC
>Ga0326513_10000365_pt1 | contig 37773 bp, 54 predicted proteins | sample 2_2465_0518_D_FD_203654 | JGI IMG/M metagenome (GOLD analysis project Ga0326513, IMG submission 203654) | Bovine rumen microbial communities from UC Davis, California, United States - 2_2465_0518 | ecosystem: Host-associated > Mammals > Digestive system > Stomach > Rumen | place: USA...
TTGAGCTGTGGTGATGGAAGTGCTTTTAATGCGTCCTCTGCATCTCCAACCACCGCCTCGGCATATGACTGTAGTTCTCCACCATTCTCGCATTCAATCGAATGCCATAAAGCATCCACTGCCGCATCCAGTTCAATCAGCCTGTCTTTTTCCATCATGCCTGTTCACCGTCCTTCCGTTCGCCCCCATAGCCACAGAAAAACTCAGGACCACCGGGAAGTCCGAATGGACACGCCCACACGTTATCTTCCATGGACTTATGTTTGCAGTCCTTACACCTGACCAACTCGCCCATTGACACGGTATTGGTTGTCCAGTCCGTGTACAGGATGTGCTTCACAATGACTTCCTGCTCTTTGAAAATAACACCCCTGTCAAACTCAGCCATGTCTTACCGTCCTTCCCACTTATCGTGATCACTGCTGCACCCGTCACACGGGTACATCCCCGGCATCCTGTCCCGGTGCTTACAGGTGGGGCAGTCATGCTTCACTGCCCCGTCCTTGGTATCCTGCTGTGCCCGTAACAGGTTCGCACCCATCATGGCTGCGATGGATAACTTAGTTGTGGTGCATACTCTGGAAATACGTTCCAGTTCGTCTGCCGCTTCAAGATTCGTCATTCTCTCCACCTTTCAGATTCGTAACGATCTCCCTGATCAGGTTAACTGTCAGGGAATCGTCACCGTTAAGCTGTTCCAGATTCTTCAGAATGGTGTCACAGGCACCGTCCCACCCGTCTGACCATCCGACCATCCACGCTGCAGTGCCGCCGATGACGGCACCCACCACCACACCGATTACACCAGCACTCACTGCCACAGGTCCCCCATGTAGTCCAGATTCTTCAGTGCGTCCACGAACTGGTTCCATTCGTCCAGTTTGTGCCCGGTGCGCTGGTGGATGATGATGCGGCACACCTCATAATTCATATCAATGGTGCGTTTCTGGTTATACGAACTGGGTAACAGCTGGATCATCTGCCACCACAGGTCCTTGTCCTTATCCTTAAGGTACACTTCCCGGCAGAAGTTCAGACGGTCAATGGTGGACTGCAGGACTTCCAGTGACTTTCCGGTCAGGTGTTCGTGGCTGAAGTCATCCAGAACGAACACCTTGGAATGGATCTTGTGCATCGTACTGCAGCTGTTCGCCACCGTGCCCACCTTATAGGTGTCAAATTCCTTCCACCAGTACAGTGGTGCGGTAACGTCCATCTGTGCGTGGATCATCCGCAGGAACTTCCGGTGTTCCGCACCGGACCGGATCAGCTGCCACATCAGTTTCATGTCATTCGGACCGATGATGAAATCACCCTGATCTTCAAAACTGTCGGACTTGTCCCAGCTGTTCATTGGGTTCCGCATCCCACGGATAGCTGCTTTCCATCCGAATACTTCTGGATTCGTTACAGAAATCATATGAATTACCGTCCTTTCACAAAGATTCTGTGGTTTTTTCCACCGATTTTCCTTTGAACTACCTCAAGTTTTAACCGTTTTACCATCTGCTTACTGAATACGATCTTGGACATAGGCTGCATGGCAGCGTCAGCGCAGAAGACCTGATACCTGCGGTAGACCTCACTGGTAGGCTGGTTGTATATCTCATCCGGGTCCGAATCATGGATAAATGCCACAATCGGATTGTTTTCTTCCTCGTACTCCGTCAGTTCCATCTCCACCTTCTCTGAACTGGTGAAGCGGTTTTTCGCCAGTACCCGCAGCAGACCTTCCACACCCACCCGGATCAGGTATTCCATGGAATCCCGTTGGCACAGTTTGTACTTGATAAACGGGTCATAGTCAGGGTCTGTATCACTGAACACTGCGTTGAACGGGATTATGACCAGTCTCCGCAGGACCGCACCAGTTTTGTCACGCATCCTTGGGATGTCGTTGGCACTGAACAGCATCTTGACGTGCGGGTTAAACTCAAACGGGTCCTGTCCCTTGCGTTCTGCCTTGATACGGTTGCCCGTGCAGATTTTTTTGAACATTGCGACCTGTGTGCCCTGCAGGAAATCGTCACCGATATCGTCACCGATGTTCGCCAGTTTGCCGAACAGCATTGCTGTGCTGAAACGGTCCCCCAGTTCCTTAAGGTCCAGTGCGGATATGTTCCCTTCACCCAGCAGACACTTCACCACTTCCAAGTAAGTGGACTTACCATTGGACCTGTCCCCGGTCAGGATAAATGCCTTGCCCAACTCGTTCCTGCGATAGAAACAGTATCCGATGCATTCTTCCAGCAGTGCCCGGATGGAATCATCACCGCATGACAGCTTCCACAGGGTCTTCTCAGCCACTCCAGAGTACGCAGACGGGTCATAGTTCCACGGGATGCGATTTGTCACCACAAGGTCATGTGTGGGCGGTATCATGGTGCCCGTGACGATGTCATACAGACCATTTGCAAATGCCAGATACCTTGCGTCAGCAGGTTCCCGGTCCTCTGCGATCAATTCCAGATACTTAAGTGTTTCCTTCCTCTGGGTGTCCCGCAGTTGTGGGATGGTGCGGATCATGTCCGTTTCTATCTCACGGTATCCGGGGATGTATACACCGTCTGCATAAATATGCAACTGTCCACCGATACGGACCACATGGTGATGGTCACGCAAATATTCTGCAAATTCCGCAAACTGAAATTTGTTGTCTTCGTCAAAGAATGTCGGATGCAGGAACGCTTCATCCCGCAGTATCACTTCCAGTTCATCGGCACCCAGTTTGTCCCGAAAGACATACTGGTTGGTGTTTCTCAGGATCCGTCTGATGACTTCCACCGGGATGTTCAGCGTCTGCAGTACCAAGATGTACCCGTACAGGTCATCGTTCCTGCCGTCCCCGTCCGTCTGCTGCCACAGGACCATGTTGGTGGACACGGGCAGCAGTTCTTCCGGGACTTCCTGATACTGTTCCCCCGGCAGGATGTCGTAGTCCGGTGGGAAGCGGTCCTGACCGTGTACCCTTAACGGGATGTAGGTGCTGCCGTGGTGGATGTCTGCCACCAGACCCACTGCCAGTTTGCGGTCCTTGCCGCCACGCCTGATGCGTCCTTTCTTCCAGTAGGTGTGCCCACCGTGGGGTGACGGAAGCGCAAGGCACTTCCACTGGTTCGCTTCAGCCATATCCAGAAATGCTTCATACATCTCTTTGGAATCGAAACTGATATCCACCACGTCTGATTTCAGAACAGCCCCGAAACAGCTGGCACCACTGACATCATCCCACTTGTACCCTTCCGCATCCTTCACCTTGGACCCACGCTTGGGTGATTTGCCGTCCCCGGTGTCATTCCCGTAAAAGTATGCCCGGAAGATATCACTGTTTCCCTGCCACATCGTCAGCACCTCAGTTTTCCAAATTCCTTGCCCCACTTGGAGAAATGCTCATCCAGATACCACTGGACCTGTTCCACCAGATCAGGTTCCCCGTGTTTGATGATGAGTTTCAGTGCCTTTCTGAATCTGGGGACAGGCAGGTACACCCGGTAGAACTCACACCCCTTGTCCACGTCATAATCCTTCACCCGCTTACCTGCTGCGGAACACATCTCCGTCAGGTCAATGGTCATGGTCCACTGGTCCACGAAAAAATCTTCTCCACCCTTCAGTGTCACCTGGAAGTGCGGATCCTCTGCGGTTTCGTCCTGTTTCATGGGATCTAACCATGTAATCTTACTCATACCGTCACCCCAAAATCTTTCAGACGCTTCTTTGCCTGTTCCACATACCACCCACGGTCCAGTTTCTCCGGGACGGTCTTCCCGGTCATGTCGGAATTATCTATCCAGCAGTGGTCCGGTGTGTTACCGAACTTCTCACCCTTCTTACCTACCTTCACCTTCAGCAGCCGCCCGTCCATGGGATCCAGTGACGCAAACACCCTGTAAGACTTATAACTGTAGGTCACGGTGGTGGGATACTCCATGAAAGACCTGCGGCCTTTGAACACCTTCACAGGTTCGCAGTGTTCGTGTTCAACGTGGTGGTACTTACTGGATAATTTCACCACCTTCTGGAACTGCAGCAGTTCGTCACAGTCCATGATGGTCTGTTCCACGGGTGTGCCTGACACCATGTATTCAACCATTGCACGGTTGATTATCGGCAGGTCATTGTCTATCCGGGACAGTCCCTTGACGTATGCACCGATACGTTCCACGCTTCCGTCTGGACCTTTCCACAGGTAGTTGTTAACGTCCTTCTGCCATATCTCACTGATACGGTCCAGTGCCAGCAGGACTTCACACTTTGCCGTACTGCACCGGGACTCCCAGTCATAGCAGATATCGTCCACCAGATCAAAAGATTCCTGCGTGTCAGGCACCCAGATTATCAGACCATCGGTGTTGGACTGGATCAGTTGGAAACCGGGTATCACTTCCAGATGTTCGATCAAGTCAAGCAGCATCAGCTGACCGTTGATGCACATCACGTTGTTGTTCCGTGGGTCATATGCCGGGTTGGTCTTATCCTTCATGGCACCGGACAGTGCGTTTAGCATCTTCTTATACGGCAGCTGTGCCTTTTTCCACTGGGACCGTTCCTCTTTCGTTTTCGCTGCCTGTTGCTTCAGCTTCAGTGCCTTTCTGGTCTTGTACACCTCTGCATAGTTGTCATTGGATGCGGACCGGGTGACCAGATCCCAAGCTATCAAAATACTTGGGTAGTAGTTGTTCACGTCAACGTGCAGTATCTGACCTTTGTAGTGGACCGGGTGGTCAGCGGCACCGTGAAGTCCACCGAAACCAAAAGTGTGCGGGACACCTGCCACGTCCACGGTCAGTTTCCGTTTGTAGAAATCGTTGATGATTATCGCCTGATGCTGTTTTTCCGTTTCCTGCAGCTTGTCATGGATGTACCTGCGCTGTTCCTCAAACCAGTCCACCACCTGACGGTACTTCTGGATCCGCAGACAGGGAAGGTAAAACCAGTCAAATTCGTCCGTGCGGTCCGTCTTCTGACACCCAAGGACCTTTGCCGTGATACGGGCAGAACTGTCACCGATGTTCCGCAGGTCCACCTGTGCCGGGAACGCATCAATGATGCCCTTCATGGCATGGAAATCATCAATCTTTTCCACAAATACCTTGATGGTTTCTTCCACGTCATGCTGGCAGTAAAACAGCATCCCGTCTATTTCTTCTCTGGTCAGTGGTCGGTCAATATCGAACGGTGTTTCCGTTTCCCGGATGTCACTGCCCATGAAACCTTCCAGAGTCTTCAGACCCACTGGTGGATTAGGCATCACGTCATAGTTGATCATGGGGATGTCCCGGAACGCATCCGAATACTGCCACCCTTCCTTGCCGTCCACGATTATCCAGTCATTGATCTTCTTGGGGTCCAGTCCCAGCATGATGCCCTTCATCACATACTGGTCATAGTGCTTATTGTTGTACCCCACCCAGATATCCTTCTGGTGTTCGTCATAGACCTTGCACAGACCTTCCGGGTCATTTACCAGCGTGATGACTTCCGGTTTAAAAGGGTCGATCATGACCGTCATCCAGTCATAGGCTGTTACCTCAAAATCATAGAACAGAATAGTTATCACCCCTTCCGGGTCAGTGGTGGTCATTTCTGACCACCACTGGGATCATGTCAGATGTCATACACATCAGTGATACTGAAAAACCTGTTGGGTCCGTAAGGCTTGCCCGTAGTGGGATTGATCTTGGTCTGCTCCACCACCTCATACTTCAGATCCCATTCATAGGCACCCTTCAGCAGCTCACCCACTGCTTCCAGATAGTCCGCAACGGCATCATGGTCTTCCTTGGTGATGTTGAACAGGACGGAATCTTCATCCAGATCACCCCCGGTCATCTCACTGATCAGACGTGCCGTTGCACGGAAACCGGAATCAATCTTGTTGTTAAAGGACCCGTTATAGAAGATCAGCTGTCCCTTCCGGTCACCGTCCGTGATCTTAAAGGAAATGTTCATGTTCTCCCCGCCAAAGTTGTTGTCCTTGACTTCCATGCGGGACAGCTGGACCGGGTAGGTCCCGGACGGGATATCCGACCTGTTGCCGCCAGCCTTGTACTGGTCTTCCATCTTCTTGATGTCCGATGCGGATAACTTCTCTTTGAATCTGCTGAAATCTACTGCCATAGTTCTGTCTCTCCTCTCTTATCTTCTGCGTCTTCTGGTGGTGGGTGCGGTCAGTTCTGCCGGGACTGCGGGTGCGGACTCAGCTGCGATACGCTTTGCACCTTCCACGAACTGTTCTTTGGTGACCTGCTCTGCGTCCGCAGGGATCGGGTCCCCGGCATGGACCATCACATAGTTGTCAGTGCTGATGATATGGAAGTAGCTGTCCTGCTGGCACACGTTGGACGGTTCCACGGACCGGGGTTTCCGTTCCCGCTTCTCCGGTTCTGCGTCCTGTGCGGGTGCGTCCGTGGTCTGTGCGGGTGCGTCTGCGGCCTTTACCGCTTCGTCAAACGGGACTGCGTCACGTCCGTCTGCGATCTTTTCCGCAGCGGTCTGCACCGGGTCTTCCTTCAGTTCTTCCTTCTTCTGTCCTCTGGACCTGCCCTTCTTAGGCATGACATCGGTGACAGCATGGGACTGGTCTTCCGCTTCCATCTCTGCATCAGACTTTGCACCGTCCATGAAGTAATAACTGCGGATCTTGTCTTCCACATACTTCAGATCGTTGGGGATCAACAGCGTGGGGAACATCCCTTCCGGGGACTTAAGGGTGTCATTACCGCCATTCTGCGTCTGGAAGTAATACTTCTGGTCTATGACCATGGTACCAAGGACGATCATGAAAAGACCTTCCACGGTCAGGTACTTGTCCAGTGCCTTGCCGATGGTCTTGATCTTCCGTTTCCCGGTGTCATCCTGTTCAGTGTGGCTGTTCAGATACACGATGGTGTCATCAGGCAGGTTGTTCAGTGCGTCCAGAACGTCCGCATAAGGCTGCTGGATGTCGTTGAACTTGTCCCATCCCTTTTCACCGATTCTCCGCATCATGGGGACACCCAAGATGTACTGGAAGTCATCAATGACGATGTTCTTTTTCTTGGTGTTCTTCATCTCCCGGATGATGTCCCGTGCGGTGGGTGTCTTAACCACCTCATACTTGCCCCGGAACGGCAGGATGGGTTTCACCACGGACAGGATCTTTACTTCGTCCGGGTCAAAGGTCTTCACCGAATAGGTCTTACCTGTTCCAGATTCCCCAAGGATTAAAACGCCAATAGCCATTTATTTTTCCTCTCTTTCTTCAAGCTGAATTGCCTTGTTCAGATACCACTGTGCCTTTTTGATGTCTTCCATGCCGTTCTTACCTCTCCATCTCCAGAGGTACTTGAAAGCATTGCAGATGCAGAAGTGCTGGACTGCGTGTACTCCCTGCGTTTCCACCATTGCGTCAATGCACTCCACGGATCCGTGGGTGTAGTGGGACGGGTGGTCTACCGGGTCATCTGCCGGGTAGTATTCAATCATCGCCATTAACTTCACCACCTTCCATAACCTTGGATGCCCACATATCTGCCCAGTGCAGGATCATGTACAGTACAGACTCATGTCCCTTGATTACCGCCACGTTGGACGGTTCGTACAGACCATCGTGGTACATGATTGCGTATTCCTCATCTTCCGTCAGGTCAAACAGGTACTTTTCTGCGATCAGCACCGACCGGACCCCATGCGGGACGTTGGTCAGATCCGGGTTGCGCTTCCACGGTTTCGCTTCCGACCGCTTCCCGGTCTTAAGGATGTTTTCCACATACAACTGTTTCCCCCAGTCACCGCACTTACCAAGGTCATGCAGCAGGGCACAGGTCAGTACGCTGTTGTGGATCTTGTTGTATTCCTCTGCACCCAGCAGTGCCAGTCCGACCTTCTCTGCCACCCGTGCCACGTTGATGCTGTGCTGTGCCAGTCCACCTTCCATGTGCAGGTGGTTACCACCTGATGCGGGTGCCGTGTAAAATCCCATCTCATCCATCTTGTCCAGCAGGTCTTCCATACCGTCCCTGCGGGTGTTCAGCAGTGCCGCACGGATGTAGGACCTGCTTTCATCCACCATAGTGGTGGCAGGTGCCGTTGCCACTTCTGTGACTTCTTTCTTCTTTGCCATATCTCCATTCCTTTCGCATTCTGTATTGCATCTGTAGTAACAAATATCCCTCCTGCACCCACGGCAGCACTTCTGACTGCAGACGGGTGTCAGGTCAAAACCGGGATACATTTCCTGCATCATCCTGCGGACCACGTCCACATGGTCACCACCGCAGGACTGCATATTCATCCCTACGGATCAGGTCCGTGGGTCTGGCACCATGCAGGATGTCCATCACGAACATTTTGAAGTGTGCCAGATTCCGTGGATATAACAGGATCCCAACACCACCTGATTCCCGGATCAGCTTCAGATTGTAGAGCTGCAACGGTGACGGTCTTCCATGTGTTGCTTTCAGTTCCACCCCAAGGAAGTACCCGTTCACCGATACCAGCAGGTCCGGGACCCCGGACCGGGTGAAGGTGCCGCCACCCCAGTATTTGACGTAGTAGCACCCGTGGCCCTTAAGAAACTTTTTCACCACGTTTTCTAAACGCTTTTCTTCTGCCACCGTTCCTTCTGTTCTCCTTTCTGCATAACATGATGATTTCTTTGCCATCCAGATTGCTTATCATGGTGAAGGTCCCGGACTGAAACCAGTCTTCCAGTCCTTCCCGTGACCACCCGTCAAGGACCAGCCTGTTGGGTGTGCCCAGTAACTGCAGGTAGTCCTTAACAGCCTGTTCGACTATCCCGGCACACAGTGCTTTCAGTCCTTCGTCAACCATGCCAGCACACCTTCCGGGACGATCAGGACACATCCCACCAGAATCTTTAACAGCGTGTACCGCAGCGGATATTCCACACCCAGTGCCATCATCAGGTCATCGTTGCCAACTGCACCAAAGATGATGACCACACCAAGGATTGCCAGAATCAGGCAGGTCCATTCAATCAAACAACGCATCAGTCAGGTCCTTTCCCAGTCTCAGGGACTGCAGGTTTTTCATTTCGATACTGTTTTCCACTAACAGGTAGTGATAGAAGCACGTCTGGTGCTGTCCGATCCTGTGAATCCGTTTCTTACTCTGTTCCCACAGGTCACAGGACCCTTTCCCCAGCGGCAGGGTGAAGTACACCACATGGTGGGACTTCTGAAGGTTCAGTCCCATCGCACCTGCCTGATACTGGACGAACGTGACACTGTTCTGGTGCTGTTCGTAGGCAGTCAGGTCCTTGGTCTTCCCGTTGATGATACTGACCGGACGGTCACCGCAGATGGTCCGCAGTATCTCCAGTTCTGCCGTGAAGTTGTAGAACACCACCAGTCTGTCTTCTGTCGAGTCCAGCAGGTCCCGGAAGGACTGCAGTTTCTCATGACTGTACTGACCGCATAACTGCCTTGCGTACAGTGCCATGGTCAGTGACGTGTCACCCACCAGTTCAGTACCGTCCTGTAACGTCACCAGACGGTCCCTGACGAACTTTTTATACTCAGCCGATGGTTTTACCGTGATGGGGTTTTCGACCATCTCAGGCAGCGTCAGGACTTCGTCAGTCTTCATGAACACCGCACCGTGGTCACGCAGCTGTTCCTTTAACTCATCCACGTTCTGGTACCCGGTCACAATCTTGACGGGATACCCCGTACCAAAGTCCATTTCCTGCGTGATGATGTAACGGTTCCAGAAATCGGTCTTACTGATGTCCCATCCCAGAAGTCTGCACTGGGACCACAGACGTTCATACTTCCCGGCAGTGGGTGTTCCTGACAGCAGGACCACTGCATCCGGGTGCATCCGCAGGACCGTCTTGGACCGTTTCGCCTGTTCGTTACTGATTAAGGATGATTCGTCCAGCATCAGCGTGAAGTGTTTCAAACGCTTCAACTCAGGTCTGCGGAAGATCAGGTCATAGTTGATGATGCCCACCACCGTAAATTCAAAAGGATCTGTTTCCCCGGTTGCCACCCGGATGTACATATCCATGTCATTCTTCCGGGTAAGGTCATAGACAAGGGCCATGGAATAGTTATCATCAATGTGCCTGATCCAGTCCTGTACCTTTGACTTCTGACAGATGATGAGATTGATGCGGTTACCGATGCGGTCCATTTTCTCCGCACCCACAAAAGTCTTGCCCGGTCAACCAAGACCCATGTCCAGATAGTAGGCAACGTGGTCACGTTCCTTGGTTGCCTTAAGGACTTCCAGCTGATGGGTCATAAGTTTCATTCAATCACCCCCTTCCACCTTCACACCTTCGATCTGCTCTAACCGTCCACCGTTGATGATGTACGTCCACCCACTGTCCGTTTGGACTGCGTACCCCCATGGAAATACACCCTGCTGCAGTCCTAACCGCACCGTGTCCTTAGACGTCCCAAGGACCCTTGCTGTCTGTTCCACCGTCAGTCTGCGGAAACCTGTGTCTGGTGCATCCCGGAAGTAGTCCACCGGAAGTCCCAGTGCCAGTGCGATGTCTTCTCTGGTAGTCTCTGACGGTTCTGTCTTCCCGGTCATCCAGTTACTGACCGTTGCCGTGGTCCTGTCGGTGACACCTGCCACATACACCTGTGACCAGTTGTGTTCCTGTATAACGGACCGTAACTTCTCTTTAAATCCCATGCCGTCCACCTCATGTAGATGTTTTGTCTACACAGTCCGCAAAAAAAAAAATAGCATTGCAGTCTGCGTCAGACAGTTTCAGCAGTTCACGCAGTACGGTGATCTCCGTCTGCTTAAAATCCCGTTCACCCTTCAGCTTGGGCAGCAGACCCGCATATGTCAGTCCGCACCGTTCCGCAAGGAACTGCAGTTTGTACCCGGACTGCCTGATCCGTTCTGATAACAATGATACGTTGGTCAAGTAGTTCTCACCTCTCTTTCTAATTCCCGGAACTTGGGAAGATATTTTTCACGGACACTGCGGTCCACATAGTCCGTATCATACTTTGGATTGCTCTGGAAGATGTTGTGTTTTTTACCCAGCTTCTTAAATGATGCTTCTTCTGATTCCTTACACATACGCATGAACTTTTCGTATTCTTGCGGATAGTAAGTAAGTAAGTAAGCAAGGTTGATTCTGTCTGCCATAGGACAGTACATACACCCACACCGTCTATTCGCCTGATAGTAATGGTTGAATATCGGTTGTGTCTTTGCCCAGTCCCAGATGCGGTCTTCTGTTACACCGAAATCCACCAGTGGGTAAACTTCTTTTCGTTTCTGTGTATCCCGGTGTGCATACCGCTTTTCTTCATCCGCACAGTATCCGATGTAATGGACTACATAACACCCTTGTGATTTCATAAATTCTTCCAACTGCCGTATGGAATCCATCTTATATGGACTATTACACCATCTTTTTACCCGGGTAGGCATACCCCATTTTTCATATAGTTCGTACCAGCTTTTTCGTGGTTTGATTCTCACGAACCGGACACCGTGCTTCTTACATTCGGTTTCCATGTAGTCAATGACATCCTTGATAAACGGATAGTCTATTTCCAGTTCAAAATGCACAACACCGTCCAGTGGGTACCGTTCCGGGTGTGCAAGGATTAACCGAAGCATGAACAGTGAATCCTTCCCACCAGAAACGGATGCCCAGTAAGACGGTTTCAGTTCTATTGCAGTTCCCAACAAATCACCTCACTTCCAGTTTTTGACTTCCTTGAAGACTTCCACCACCACATTGTCTGCGGACCAGAACCGGACCTGATCCGCTGCATCCTGTGCTGATTCAGCATAGGTGGCATAATACTTCACCGGGTACAAGTCATCTTTGGATTCACGGTATCCCACCACATACGATGTCATCATATCCGGTCACCCTTCTACCGGGACCAGCACCACCCGGTCTGCCGCATGGATCATCTTGTTCCAGTCATTGTCTGCGTTCTCATAGCAGTCAAGGATGTAGTCTTCCGCAGTGTAGTTCTCTGGTGCCATGACGGTATCCACCGCAGACGTTGTGCCGTTCATGGTGATGCTCACTTCGTACTTTCTCATGTTCCATACCTTCCTTTCGTTGTAGGCGGGGCTGCAACCCCGTGTGGACTTCCTGACCACAACCGTATACTACCACGTTGTAGACTGGATGTCAACAAAAATTTATTTTTTTGTCCACAAAATATGATATACTGAATTTAGAAAGGAAGGTGATGAACATGACCAAGTACGATGACCACATCAAATACCTGCTTACCCACAACACCACTGGGTCCCGGATCAGGAAGTTACGGGAAGCACTGGGACTGTCACAAGATGACCTTGCGACCCTGCTGAATTACAAGTCCCGGTCCTCTATCAATAAGATAGAACTGGGTGAAAGAAACCTCACCCAGTCCAAGATTAAAGCCATAGCTGACGCACTGCACACCACACCGGCATACATCATGGGGTGGGAAGACCCGTTGGAATCCGTGGATCCTGACATCATGGGTAAGGTCCTGACGGACACCGTCATGACGGCACACGTCCAGCGTCTGTACGGTCTGACGCATGACCACAAGTGTCAGGTGTATGACCTGATCGACATCCTTCATGACCGGGAACAGTCCGGGAACGCTTCAAAGAAATCACCAGACGGTAAATGAAACGGACCAGCGCAGGATCCGCAGTCTTCAGTTCTTTAATCAGTTCGTCCATGCCGTCACTTCCTTTCTGAACATTTGTTCTGATGGCATGATATCACGGTAGGTGTCCCAGAAAACGGACTTCCAGTGATGCGGTAACACTTGGTAGCAGGTAGCAGATACTTCTATATTCTTATAATTTTCTATTTTTTAAATCAAATTACATCCATAATAATCTGATAATTCCATATAAATAATTACGTTACCCTGTAACCGTTACCATCTGATACCACCGCATATTTACTGGTGTTCTGCCGTTACCGCATAACCGTTACCGTACCGTTACCTGTGCCCATCTGCTACCAATAAAAAATGTCCCGGACCGTTGCAGCGGACCGGGACTAAGCACAACACACAACACCGAAAGGAATGGAACAGGTGTACACCCAGTAGTGGGTGCATATCTATTATACCACGAAAGGACTACCATATGAAACTACCTAACGGGTATGGATCAGTATACCGTCTGCCCGGTAACCGCAGGAAACCATGGGCAGTACGGGTGACCGTGTCCACGAAACCGTACAAATACAGGTACCTTGGGTACTACCCATCACAGGAAGACGCACTGACTGCGCTGGCACTGTACCATAAGGACCCTTACGATCTGGATGCACAGACCATCACCTTTGCTGAGATATACACCCGCTGGTCTGCGGAACACTATCCCAAGGTTGGACCCGTGTCTGTCCGGTCATACAAGGCCGCATATGATGCCTGTGTGCCACTGCACAACATGAGGTTTACTGACATCAAACTTTCCCACCTGCAGGGCACCGTGGACAACTGCGGTAAAAACTACCCGGTCCTGATAAACGTGAAAAAAGTCCTGTCCCAGATGTACCAGTATGCGATGCGTCACGAACTGTGCCAGAAGGACTACAGTAAATATGTGGACATCACCCAGTATAAGGACCGAAACCCCAACAGCATCGACCGGGTGCCCTTCACGGACGCAGAAATCAGTACACTGTGGGAACGGTCCATATACCCTTATGTGCAGGTGGTGCTGATGCTGTTATACTCCGGGGTCCGTGTCATGGAACTGCTGGATCTGAAGAAAACTGACGTGGACCTGCAGAAACAGTGCTTCCACATCCGCTCATCCAAGACCGCTGCCGGGATCCGCACAGTCCCCATCCATGACCGGGTGTTGCCGTTCTTCCAGAACTGGATGGACCGCAGTCCCTGTGGGTACCTGATATGCACCAAAGACGGCACCCGGATGCTATACAGTAACTATACCAAAAAATACTGGACCTGCATCACCCACCGTCCCCATGACACCCGGCACACCTTCATCAGTCGCATGGTGGAAACTGGCACGGATGACCGCATCATAAAACGCATAGTGGGTCACCGTGGGACTGGTGTCACGGACACCGTCTACACCCACATAGACCTGCAGACACTGCTGGATGCAGTGAATCAGCTGAAATAAAAAAAGACCCCGGACGTAATGTCCGGGGTATTATATAGTGTAAGCAACGTGTGAGAAATCGTACAAGTTCCGACACGGTCTGACAGGTGCAGAAACCGCTAAATTACTGAATTTTTGCGTTATATCGTGTGAAATATGTTTCCAAAAGTATAACCACGATATAAGCGTATATGCGGTGTTACGGTGCCGTTTGTAAGCAACGTGTAAACAATTTAGTCTGTGACTAAACTTTTAATTCACAAACCACGGGAACAGACTGCCCTTGTCATCCGTGATGCACAGGGCACCCTGCAGGTCACCGTTCTCCATCAGATAGTATACCTTATCTTTGATGGTCTGTACACCCGTCAGGATGTAACCGTCATCACCAAAGTAGTACCAGTGGTGGTTGATTACCGCCCACGTCCCGTGGTAGTAGGTAGATGCGCTGGTGGCGTACCACCATCCCTTACTGTCATGGTTCCACCCGGTAACATACCCGGCACCGTCATGGTACTTGGGGACACCGTACCCACGGATGTACCTGCCGTTGATGCTGATGGTCCTGCGCTTCACCTGATCCGAATAGTTCCCTTCGATGATGACCGCAGACAGACCGTCACAGGATTCTACGATTCCGACATGGTCACTGTGCCCGGTATCATCCCCGGACCCGGTGTCCTGCCAGTCATAGTACACGATGTCACCCGGTCTGGGTGTGTATGCGTCATCCTCTACCCAGCTGCCGATGCTCTGGAACAGCTTTATCTGTTCTTCGCATCCGCACTCCACAGGAATGATGTCGGTCATGCCACATGACACGCTGAGATAGGATATAAACGTGGCACACCATGCATCCGTATATTTTACCGTGTAATGCCGTGGAAGCGGTCTGACGGCATTGTACGCATCCACAATGGCATGGTGTACGGCGGTACCTTCTTTGATGCCCACGCAGGACCGTGCAAGGGACAGGATGCGTTCCCGGTCAGACTGCCCGTACCGCTTGTAGTACAATGATGCCAGACTGGACCGCAGGGTCTTCACACGTTCACTCTGGTCCTTCGGCTGTTCGTACTGCGTCAGTACCGCATCAGACGCAGTGTAGACATCCTGTGCGGTCTGCAGGACCTTGAACAGTGCCGGGTAGTCAGTCTGCAGTTCGTGCAGCAGGAAGTCTACCTGCATATCCTCATCACCGATGGATGTGCCACGGGACCATGCGTATTCCAGCAGGTTTGCTTTCCTGCTGTGGTAAGTCCACTGTGCCAGACCATACCCTGCCTGATCCCGGATAAAGTCCTGATACTCACGGTTATCCACGGTGGCAGTGTACTGGTCATCAGTCATGCCCAGACGCTTTTCTGCGGACTGCTGTAAGTTCGTGGACCGCAGTCCTGATTCTGCATAAAGATTCCCCATAAGACCAGCAGTGCCGTGACCATTTCTGATCACGGCATCCAGTCTGTTCCAGATCGTCCGTTCTGACATCAGCAGTCCCCCGCATCCTTGAACTTCTGGTCCTGCTTATACTGATAGCAGGAAATGCCGAAAATGGTACCCAAGAACAGCTGCACTCCACTGATGGTCTTCACGATCAGTTCCGGGTCATACCATCCCCATGCGGTACCCACGGTCCCGTAGAACACTGCCAGTGCGGGAAGGACCAGTGCAATCACCCACTTCATAACGTCATACGCCTGTCCAGAAAGTTTCATGTCTCCATTCCCCCTTTGTCTATCAAGTAGTTTTCCAGTGATTTCTTAGCCTTTACCAGTTCTTCCACGTCATTGCCGTTGATGGCATGGGACATCAGTGCCAGCAGTGCCCTTTGGGTGATGCGGTTCCCTTCGTCCACTGCGTTTAACCTCTTGTTGTCCCTGTCCAGATACTCTGCAAACTTCTTCACCTGCGCTTCCAGTGCATCCAGACGGGTGTTCTGGATGTTCTCAGGTTCTTTCGCTTTCTTGAAAACACCGCAGATGACTGCCAGTGCTGCGGACATCGTACAGATAGCACCGCAGATCCAGACGATGTCCGACACGGAAAACGTGATGGTAGCTTCCCCCATACCACAGTCCTTTCCATAGAAAAGGGAAGCGGATGTCCGCTCCCCGTTGATAGTTACATCCATTGCCTTTCTCACCCGCTCCGCAGAACGGAAGCTTTCACCGACTGTCCGCAGACCCGGCGGGCTTTACTGACGAATAGTGTCCTTTACGCAGTTGCGATGTTGTTAAACTCCGTGATGTCAGCAGACAGATCTACATCCACCATGCCAGACTTCTTCGTCAGGGAGTAATTCTTGTTGCCCGTTGCGAACAGCTTCCAAACATTGGTAGTGATTCCAGTGTTTGCGGATGTAAAGACCACCCCGGAAGAAAATGCATTGCCGATCAGGTACGCATATGACTCCATGTTACCGCCGCTGTTCGACAGGCGGACATCATCGCATCCTGACGCAAGGTTAAAGATACAGTTTTTGACATAAAGCCTGCCGCCGTTGACCTGAGAAGCGGCGGCGTTGTCATGGAAAAGCACCGTGGCTTTGTTCGGATTGTTGTTGATAAAAACGCAGTCTTCAAATACCACCTCTTTGTTTGCCTGCGCCCCGATCCCCACGCAGTAAGCCGGGACGGTGATGCCTGTGTCGGTCAGTTCACTCACCCATTTAACCCTGCGGAAGGTGTGTTTCACATCCGTCATGCTTCCGGGAATTGTCGTATCCGTACCATCATCATGATTGCAATACCGCAGATTCTTTGCCTTGATGGTAACATTTTCCACTTCTCCGTTCATGGTAAGGTTCAGCGTTGATATTGTCCCCGCATATTCTGCATAGGACGCAGACGGCAGATTGCCTTTTATGACGATACTGTCACGATTACCTATGCCGATGATGGACACATAGTCCGGGATGATAAGACCTTTGTATCCCGTAGTGATTTCTGACTCCACAACCGTTTCATATTCGCCCGGATACAGATAAATGGTGTACGGATTTTCCTCAGAAGAATCTGTGATGCTGTTGATTGCATCCACAAGGGACATGAAGTCCTTGCCAGTCCCGACAGTGATTTTATGCTGTGTAGGAGTTACACCCGCTATATCCCTGACGATGATTCTGAAGGCTTCCGGGACACTCAAAGCCATTTTCACCACATCAAAGGGATATGTCTGCGAGATCTTGCTGTTGGAAAAGCGGATATACTCCGTGTTGTCGGTTGCCGCATAAGTGTAAGTAGTCAGCGTGTTTGTCGATGTCAGGATAGTCTCCACAAAAGTCCCGTCTGCCGTCCACTTGGAAATCCATGCGGGTGCTGTTCCGCTTCCTTTTGCGGTCACCCTTACATACTCGCCCTTATGCAGTACGATGGAATCAGTATAAAAAAAGCTACTGTTTGACCTGATCGCCCCGTTGGATGCCTGAATGTACTCACCCTCGTGCATGATGGATGACAAATCCACCACGGACTCTACCAGTGACGGACTGGCATTTGTCAGTCCTGTGACGGTCGATGAATACAGACTGTAGTCCTGATACTCCTGTGCCGCAGACGCATAGGCAAGTCCCATCTTGATGGTAGTGCCATAGGTGAGGTTTGGGGATGTCAGGCGTACATAAGCGGCATTTGACGGAATTGTGGTCGGTGTGATTTTTGACACAGCAGGACGGGATATAAATGCAAATCCCGCATCATAAAAAGCGACCTGCACAGCAGACAGATTATGGTCATTGATGCAGACAATGTCCTGCCCGGCAACAACAGGGATAAAGATTTTACTGCGTATTCCACCGGTCGGACGCAGTTCCCCGGTGCTTGTGATTACTCCCTCTTCCCACAGCGGCGGTACAAAGTTCAGCCCAGTGACATATCCCGCCGCTTTGATGTCGGCATCAAGCAGTTCCTGATTCGCATCAATAGCGGTCTTTAACTGAGTAACGGACTCACCCGTCACCTTTGCATCTGCAGCCGCACCGGATACCGTCAGGGTCGGATCCACAGTTACAGACGGACCAGCGGGTCCCGTATCACCTTTCGGTCCTGCAGGTCCCCGTTCACCCTGTGGTCCGATTGGTCCCATAGGTCCCTGCAGTCCCGTAGGACCGACATCACCTTTATCACCCTTGGGTCCTGCAGGTCCAGACGGTCCCATAGGTCCTACGGGTCCAGCGGGTCCCTGATACCCGGCAGGACCCTGCGGCCCAGCAGGTCCGGTTTCACCTGCCGGGATGCCGAACGTCAGATGCCCGTTGACATACTGTGCATACGCTTCCGACCCCGGTGCCAGCGTCTGTGCTTCGGCACTGATGTCCACCATAGTCTGCACCGCATCTTCCGCACGTCCTGCGGCATCCTCTGCCCGTCCTGCAGCTGCACCTGCATCTTCCGCACTCTGTGCGGCGGCAGACGCATACCCGCTGACCTCTGCCACGATTGCGTCAAACGGATGCAGTTCAGACGCAGGTGTGTCATAGTATTCCGGTTTCGGACGGGACTGCACCGGGATGACCAGACGGACCAGTGTTTCTGCGGATGCCGGGTCTTTCGTGACAGGGTAGACAAAGACGTAAATCTTGTAGTTTTCCGTGATGTCCCCGTTTTCCATGAAAGTGTCCGGGATCTGTGCGGTCACCACACCGTCCTGCACCGTTGCTACCACGGACACCGCAGTGCCGCCTGTTTTGGTGTAGGAATAGTGGACCTGCACGGTATCACCGATACCATGCAGACCCTTGATGCAGATGCGCTGACCGTAGTCATACTGGAATACCTTATTCGTGATGATGGGGATGCACCATCCAGCGTTTAAGACTGTAATCATACCTGTTCCCCCTATTATGCCCAGTCATTGGTGATGTAGGTGATAGTCCCAAAGATGACCTGACTGGGTCCGATTGCCGTGGGATTCGTGGCACCGTCAATCTTAAGGATCTGGTTGGAATCGGCTGCAGATTCTTCCGGTCTAATCGCACACATGACCGGGGTGATGCCTGACGGGGTGCCACCACCGAAGGTGACCACCGCAGCCTGTACATATACTCTGGTCATGGCTACAGGCAGGTTTTCAATGATGTTCTTACTGACCGCTGCCGGGATGCTGATGTCAGACTTAACTGCCGCCGCAAAAGTGATCTGGATGACATCATGCATCCGTCTGCAGTAGCAGCTGGAAGACACAGCATTGAAGGACTCACCCCACGTCCACCCGTTCCGGGGCGTATAGATGGCAGGGATAAACTTGTTATTAAGGGTAACAAGGTTCCCAGCCTGTGCCGCACACGGTTCATCATCCCCGGTCGGCAGGTCTGTCATGGAATCCCAGATCTTGACGTGACCATACAGTTCGGGTGTTGCCAGACCGTATTCCCCGGACGATGACGCATGATCTTTCTGTGCCTTTTCGTTATCCAGATCTGTCAGGTCATTATGCAGGTTGCTGATGTTGTTCCCCATCTGCGTCACCTGTGCCTGTGCAGCGTCTAGTGCATCACCGTAGGCTGCGATGGATGCCCACTGGTCAATCTTCTGCTGAACATAGGAAATCTGGGACTCAGACACCACTGCATTATTCCGCAGTGCCGCACGTTCCACACGCAGGATAAAGTTGATTGTCCCCAGTCTGCGTCCGTCATCCCGGTGGACCAGTACGATCTCACAGGTGTTATCACCCACGCAGGTGGTCATCTGCAGGACCATCCACAAATAGCAGATTGCCCGGTTTGCGTTACTGATGGTCATTGCCACTGACACACCGTTCCCGTCTTCCTTGGTCATGTCCAGACGGGCATTGGCATTTTCCGGGATCAGGTAGGGTGTGTCATCCGTGTTCCACAGGCGGCAGTTCAACTGGTACGCACTGTCATACTGTGACACGTTGACCACGGGCAGGACATCACCCGGTGCTACAGTCAGGTCAACGGTCCTCTGTGCAAGGATTGCCATTCTCATTCCCCCCTTAGAAATCATTGGAAATATAAACGATAGTTCCGTAAATCGTACCACCAACTGGAATGGCGGTAGGATTTGTTGCCGCATCGACCTTTATGATTTTGTTGCTGTTTGCAGCTGTTTCTTCCGGTCGGATGGCAGTCATGACGGGTGTGATAGTCGCAGGTGTGGTGCCACTGTACGTCACCATGTACGCATGACCATATACCCGTGTCATAGCGGCAGGAAGGTTTGTGACGATATTACGGTCCATTGCCGCACTGATCGCAGTGCTGACTTTAGCGGCAAAGGTAATCTGGATGACGTTATGCATCCGTCTGCAGTAACACGTTGATGCGGTCGCATCAAAACTGCTTCCCCAAATCCACCCGCCAGTGGGTGTGTAGACCTTGGACGTGACCTTGTCGATCAGGTCCACAATTTTTCTCCGTGCCCAGCTATCCCGCAGCCACTTCTTTATCAACCGGGCATTATCTCCGGGATGCTGCGGGTCCGGGAACTTCAGAAATTCAATGCTTCCATGATTTGTCTGTGCCATTTACTGTCCCCCCTGCGGGTCCGTAACATCATCAATTATCAGGTCATCTTTCAGATATCCACCACCAGTGGTTTCACCCGTGCCGTTGGGACCGTCACCTTCTTCGTCCCCGTCATCATCGGACCCACTTTCGATGTCCTTAAGGTATGCAGATACTGCCTGATTCAGATTTGCAATGCTGGCACCGATGGGATACGCCTGACCGTTATACATGACATAGGCATCAGTACCGTTAACGACAAAAACATAATCACCTTCGTCATGGTATCCCGCCCACAGATACAGCTGACCTTCTTCACCCGTTTCTGCGGACATCCCGGTGACTTCATCCGTGGACTGCAGGATGGCACGTCCATAGGACTGATTATCCACCACCCAGTCACCTATCTGGACCTTGGTGCCGTCAGCGTAAAAACCGACCGCATTGGCACCCCACTGGAAGTCAATGGTGCCCTTCCGCAGACTGATACCTGCGTGTGACCACTGACCGATGACCGTGGTGCCGTCAGAGTCATAGATACTGTATCCGTCCTTACTGACACTGCATATCGGCTTCCCGGACGGATCCAGAATCTGCAGTGTGCCATAGGCATTATTCACGCCACCCAAGGACAGATATCCGTCCAGCGTCCATGACTGGTAGTAGGGACCAGCCACACCAGATGAACTGAAACCAATACCTGCCTGATTCACCCGCAGGACCTTGACTGCGTCTTCCAGTGACGGTTTGTCAAGGAAGTAGATTTCGTTGGCATATCCATCACTGTTCCTGCCGATGACCACATACCCGGACTTGCCTGTCTGCAGTACCCCGGTGGCACGATCCAGTTCCGTCATGACCTGTTCCCGGTCGGTCTTCTGGGACAGTATCTCTTTGGCGTTGTTCAGTTCCTTCGTGATCCTCTGCGGTGCTGAATCAAAGATGACTTCGTTTTTCTCCGGGTAGTACGGATAAACGTGCCGTTCCACCACCTGATAGTTCATGCTGAAACCCTTGATGTCATCAATCAGGGTGGCGGTAGTGAACATGGAAAAATCAAGGAAACCGTACTTGTCAGGATCCGATGCTTTAAGGTCCGCCACGGAACAACTGTAGGACCGCTGCGGGACTGCCATTTCTGCCAGCTTCTTCTTTGCCGCTGCCAACAGTGTTTCCGGATATTTATACCGTTCGTCCTTCCAGTATCCGCAGATAACTGCGCTGGTGTAGGTGTGGTTTTCCACATAGTCCTTGCCGTTGTTGATACTGGCAAAGTCCATATCATCCACACCGTAGGCATACAGTCTGGTAATGATGCCGTTTGACTTCCCCTTAAAGTTCAGTTCAGTCATGTTCAGTTCACGGGTGACAAAAGCACCGACAGGTGCCGCCAGTGCTTTGTCCGTGATGGTGACTACCTTGGTCCCGTTGTTCCAGCGGATGTAGACACCGAAAGCGTCACAACATTCCACGCAGACTTCATATGATGTAAGGTTCCCGTTGATGCTCAGTCTGCCGATGATACCTGAATTATCCACCACACGCCACCCGGCAGGTTTGACCATCTCCACGGTCTGACTGACCGTCTTTACACCGTTCCCCCAGCGGATGTGCATGATGGACTTCCAGTCATTAAGGTCCAGTTGTGCGATGACCTTTGCATCTGTCTTCCCGGCATCAATCTGTTTCACCAAGTAGGTCTGACCGTCTATATCCGTGACGGGTGTTTCTTCCGTGATGTACGGATACATCGGATCATAAATACTGATGCGGAAGATGACTTCATCCAGTCCGCTGGACAGCTGACGTACATAGTAGTCATCACACGGGATGATCTGTTCCGCTCCGTTGATTAAAATCTTCAGCATGGTCCACCTCAGATGTATGACGGGTAGTATTTGACCGTCAGCGTTTCCGGGCAGGTGATGGTCTGGGACCCCGGCACCAGATACGGCAGGTGTGTAAACGTCACACCAGTGGTGGGTGTGCCGTTTTTCAGCATCCGTCCGTTGATGCCGTCTGCAGTCAGTACGTCACCTTCAGACACGTCTCTGAACACCACCGTACCCAGCCTGATGGAACTGTAGTCCCGTGACGCAGTGCAGGACAGGATGCAGTCCATCTGCCACATGGTACCTTCTGCCCGGACCGTGTTTCCTGTCAGCGTTTTCAGTTCGTCATGCTGGATCCCGGACAGGGTGTAGGTGCATTCTGCGATGCAGCCTTTTTTGTCCGCACCCAGTATCTGCAGGTCACCCACTTCGTCCAGCGTTGCCCGGTAGTGGAATCTGTCAGGCAATGCAAGGTCCACCAGTCCCGCCAGCATCCCGGTCAGCTTGGACTGCTTCAGCGTCAGCATATGACGGTCCATAGCATGGAAAAAGACGGTCATGGTGACCGTCTTCCGTCCGAACTGCCTTGCCAGCAGGTTATAGTGGGTCCTGTTCCTGCCCTGATAGACTTCATTGGTGATTTCCGTGCCGCCCACAGTGTAGGATTCCAGCAGGGTGTCACCGATGTCCCGGATATCCACACCATTCACCCATGCGGATTCAAATTTGCATTTTTCCATAGGTCACCTGCTTTCCCACGCCAGCTGCTGGTCCGTGTATACTGCGATGCCCCGTGCCACTTCACGTCCGTCAAGGTTTACCGGGACTTCAATGGATGTGGACCCGTGATAGCTGAAGTCCTGACCGATGTCTGCAGTAATGTCCGGTGCCCCGTCAAACAGACCACTGGTCATGTCATCCACTGCGTCTGTCAGCAGGTGGGTGCCCTTACGCACACCCGCAGCTGCCCCGGCAGGGATCATTTCACCCAGTTCGTCCTCTGCCACCTTGGACGGACTGTTGATTTTTAATTTCTCTTTTGCCGCCCGGAGTGCGTTCCCTGCCATGTCCTTCATGGCGGTAAACAGCTTGGACCCGGCATTCTTCAGACCTTCCACCACACCTGTGATGATGTTGGTGCCGATGGACTTCCAGTCCGTCTGCAGGAATGCGTCCTTTGCCTTGGTCAGCAACTGTCCGATAGCTTCCAGTATCTTGGGCACTGCGTTCAGCACACCTTCTGCCAGCTTGCCCACGATTTCGGATCCTTTTTCCAGAATCTCAGGCAGGTGCTTTATGATCTCTGACAGCAGTGACATTATCAGTTGCCCCAGTGCGGACAGGATGGTGGGGATGTTCTGCAGCAGACCCTGTGCCAGACTGCCCACCAACTGGATACCGGACTGCACAAGCTGCGGCAGGTTCTGCGTGATTGCACCTAACAGTGATACCAACAGCTGTGTGATGGTAGTGATGACCTGCGGTGCGCTGTTTGCCATACCACTGACCATGTTGGTGATTATCTCGACACCCTTGGTAATCATGTCAGGTCCGTGCTGCTGTATCAGACCACCGACAGATTTGAACACGTTATCCATGACGTTTTTCGCCATGGGAATAAGGTTACCAAGGTGGACACCGACACTGTCCACCAGATTCTGCATTGCGGTTTCCACATCACCGTTGGTTGCCATAGCACCCAACAGGTTGTGGAAGGCCGCTTCCATGGTGGCAAAGGACCCGGACACCGTTTCCGATGCTTCTTTTGCCGTGGTCCCGGTGATGCCCAGTTCGTCCTGTATCACATGGATGGCATTGTAGACATCAGACAGGTTGTTGATATCGTAGTGGACCCCGGTCAGTTTCTCAGCGTCTTCCAGAAGACGTTCCATCTCCTGCTTCGTGCCGCCGTACCCCAGTTTGAGGTTGTCCAACATGGTGTAGTTCTGCTTCGCAAAACCAGCATATGCCGTCTGGATGGAACTCATATCAGTGCCCATCTTGTTGGCATTATCTGCCATGTCCCGCACTGCCATGTCAGCTACGGTGGCAGCTTCAGTTTCGTCTTTGACAGACTGTTTAAGGGATGCGGCAAAACCGCTGATGGTCTGCATATAATCGTTTGCAGACAGTCCTGCGGTCTTATATGCCTTGTCAGCGTTTTCCAGTGCAATAGTCTGTGCGTTCATCAGCTGTTCATAGTCCGCTTTGGATTCTTCCACGGACTTACCAACAGACTTTGCGTATTCCTCTGCGGACTTGCCCCCGGCACCGAACAGCGTTTCTATGCCACCGATAGACTGTTCAAGGTCAGACCCTTCTGCGATTGCCTGTTTTGCAAAGTTGACAAAAGCACCACCAACTGCCTTAAGTGCATCAGCGGTCAGTGTGCCGATGGCAATAGCTTTGGCAGTAATCTTACTGCCGACCTTATTCATATCACCGTCTACCTGCGAGTCATCCACACTGGCACGGTACCTGACTTCACCCGCATCTGCCATACCATCACCCCCTTTCTATCTGTGACTTAAGCGCATCAAATAACCGATTCAGACCCCGCTGGAAGTCTCCCGGATCTGACAGTGCAAATTCCGCTTTCAATTCGGTTAATCTGGCAATTTCTGCCTGATTATACTTATTCGCTTTCGGTATCGGTTTTGTCCTGATGTCGATGATCTGTGACATCCGGGTGTTCCCCGGTAAGCTATTCAGCAGTGCAACAAATTCCAGATAGTGCAGGTCATCATTGAACAGGTTGATGCCGTAGGACTGCAGGAAACCTGCATAGATGTACTGCCAGTCTTTCTGCAGGTCTATGACCTTCTGTTTTTGTTTCCGTTTCGGACGGTCCAGTGTGATGACATCCATCACTGCAGTTAACAGACCCGCTTCCACCGGGTGCCTACTGGTCACCAGTAAGTCCAGTGATACCCGCAGTTTGACTTCATCTGGCAACGGTTCTTCCATCAGGTCCGCAACCGCAAGGACCTTACGGAAGGACAGGTCCAGCAGGTATTCCTTCCCCTTGTACGTCACCCTGTCAGGCAGTTTGTCATACAGGGTCATCTGTTCAGCAGACTGGTGTACCGTGCGGTCTTGTCCTTCATTGCCTTGACCAGCTGCGGTTCCACCACATCCTTCACAAACGGATAGATGTCACCGATCATGTCCATGTACCTGTTCTGGTACAGGTCCAGCAGTTTCTGTGCCCCGTCCACACCGAACACCAACTGCATCATCTCAACAACTGCGGTGCCCAGTTTCTCCGGGTCCGTGCCGATGTTCTTCAGCTGGTCGGTCACCCGGACATAATCCTTGATGACATCATCCACATAGATGTCCACCGGGATGTTCACGATGGTGTCACCGTCCACGATCTGCAGAGTCTCACGGATGCGCTGTTCTGTTTTCTTTACCTGATATGCCATTCCTGTTCCCATCCTTTCGTCACATAAAAAGTGGGGACACATTAAGTGTCCCCGTTAATCCATCATGCCCAAGCGTCACCAGACTGCGGGGCACCCTGCATACGCAGTTCCACGGATACTGCGGATCCGTCCGTGGTGCCGCCGCCCAGATCGGTGATGTTCGCCAGCATTGCGTTGAAGCTGATGACCTCAGTGGTGTCATCCGCCGGATGCGTCCGGGTCAGTCTGACGTGGGTGTTCCGTGCGTTCATGATACCGAACTTACGATCATACGCAAAGATGTAATCCTGTGCGGTGTCACCAAAAACACGGACACCAGTCAGGGTGTATGCGGGTGCCATACCAGTGGTATAGTTTGCCGCAAAACCCCTGCCGCACAGGAAGAAATACTGGTTCACCACTTCGTTCAGTGCTTCAGTGATGTTGTTGAAACCTGCACACAGCTGTGCCCATGTGGGTGCCTGTGCAGTAGGCGTGGTGTCGATCTCCACTTTAATACTGTTGACCACCTCAACATTGGGGATGGTCCCAAGGTTATTCGCCATTATGCGTCATCTCCCTTCCAGTAAAACTTGATTTCTATAGAGCTGCCATAAATCCACTGCATGGTACCTTCTTCCCGTCCGATCAGTGACGGGTATGCAATGGTGGAAATATCCATTATCTGCCAGTTGTTGGACTCCGGGTATTCCAGTGCAGTCAGTTTCGTCAGGATCTGGTGGATATCCCACAGTGCGTCATTTACCGCACCTGCGTCAGCACCCTTGCCATTCAGCAGACAGTCCATGCGGACCACCTGCCCCTTGTCCAGATGTGCGTCAGGCTGGTACCCACCTGCGGGAAGCATACAGAAACCGTTTGCAGGTGGGTTGGTGCCATAGATGATGTTGTATTCCGGGACCAGTTCGGCCACGGCATCAAGGATATCATTCATTTTCCCATCCCTTCCCGCAGTGCGTTTTCTGCAACCTTTTTCCAGACTTCACTGCGTTTCTGCTTCGCCTTGTCCACCCACATGGTGGATGTGCCGGGTGTGGTGTGGTTGACGATGACATGCGACCCGTCCGGGAAGCACCCGTACCACTGGTACAGTGCATATGGCGTGTTCCACACAAGGTCCACACCTTCTGCGGTTTCTTCCATGTGGAACGAATCACGCAGGGTGTTTTCTTCCTTGGGGACGTACTCAAGACTGTCGTTGTGGATTTGTTCTGCTAAAATTTTTGCGGCCTTGGTACTCCCGTTGTGAACCGCCATACGCCACTGTGCCTTGTTGGTTTTTACTGTCCATCCACCTGCCATATCACACCATCCCCAGTTCCCAGTGATGAACACGGTCTGACGGGTAGTCAGGCAGTGCATCCACGGTCTTGACGGTAAACGTCCCCAGACCGTTCCCACGGATGTCCTGCATGACCACCCGCAGTTCCCTTCCGTTATCCTCGGACTGTTTCTGCAGTGCGTACCAGTCCAGACGGGGATGTGACCGTCTGCCGTCAATCCAGAGGACTGACCGCAGGACCACTTCTGCGTTGTCACGGGTGCGCTTCACTTCGTTCGTTGCCTGTAAGTGGACCCGTGCCACGGTGTAGTCCGTCCATGTAGGATTCTGCCATTTGTCCATGCCACTGCAGACACTGATGACTGCAGTGTACTTTAACAGATCGTTGGGAATCGGTCTAAGCACGGCACACCCCTTTCCAGCAGTCCTGTGGGACCAAGGATGACGTACACCATGGGACTGATCATGTCCCGTGCCGATGCCCAAGCGGACGTGCGCTGACCACCGGACTGGACACTGACCTTACCCACGGTAAAACCTTCCCCGGATGTCCCGGATACCACGGACCCCACATCCCCACGTTCCGCAAAATACAGGACCTGTGCGGCAGTTGCCTTTTTCACCGCATCCTGCACAGGGTCCGGGTAACAGTCGATTTTATCTTCCGTCACCCGGTACCCTGTAACTGCACTGATCAGGTCGGACGCAGTGCTGGCATATACCGGGAAGTCCGTTTCCAGTACCACGGTGTTATCCCCGTAGTACCGGGTGAAATCACTGTACTTGATATATGCCATGCGGTCACCTCACTTACGCTGCGGTGTAGTGGACAAAGATGCCGTTCGTTCTCTGATTCAGAACAAAGACGTCATAGTAGTACCGCTCATAGTACAGCCACTTGCCCTTGCTCTGTGCGGTCGGTGCGGACATCATGCTGGTGTCGTAGACCACCGGAGCTGCGATTGCCAGCGGGTCAAACAGGATCATGTTGATCTGACCTGCACCGGATGCCGGGGTCCAGCCTTCGGTGAAGGTGTATGCGGTCTTCATGATATCGGACGGGACCTCTTCGATGGTGATGCCGTCCAGCTTCGCCACATTGCGGTCCACCGGCTGGATGCCGCTGCCAGTCTCAACAAACCGGGTAAGTCCGGTTGCTTCCTTCAGCAGCTTGTAAGTTGCCGGGGTCATCTTGCAGCGGATCCTGTCTCTCGGTACCCGTGCGTCCGTCATGGCTGCAAGGTAGGTATCCCACTGTGCAAGGATGTTGGCAGCGGTCAGTGCGGTGGTGTCCGTTCTGCTGGCAGCGTTCGCCGCTGCGAACAGCTTGGATGCCGCATATGCGTCCATCTCCGGGATCTTCTGGAACTGGTTGAAAGTCTCAGTGATGTTGGCAACGGTGACGATGGCATCTTCCTTGATATCCATCGGATCCACCAGCGTGGACCACTCACGGTCCATGGACATGGTGAGAAGCTGCTGTGCGGTGTTGAAGTTCCGTGCGAACACACCGTTGAGGTTGTCACGATCAACAGCCTTTGCACCGGAAACGGTCATGGACTGGACCGCAACGGTCTTACCTTCGACCGGACGGTAGGTGGCACTGTTCGGAGATCCGTACAGGTCAGAGAAGTAGGACCAGTAGCGGTATGCATTCGCCATTGCCTTGGAATATTCAGTAGTGTAATTCAGCGTGGTAGGAGTAAAAGACATTTTGTTATCCCCCTTTATGGATTATTTTTTAAACCAGATGTCCTCAATGGACGGTTTCGTGTTGCCTTTCGGCATGGATCCGTTATCTGCGGACCCAAACTGCGGTGCAGCGGGTGCCGGGTCCGGGTCTGCCGGGATGAAGTATTCATCGTACTGCTCTTTGATGCTGTTCATCTGATCTGCCAGCGGTTTCGCACCTTCGGCACGGTCGATCATGCCATAGACCGTCTTGCGGAACTTAGGCTTGACGGACGCAAAGTCCTTGCCGTCAATAGCTTCCCTCATGTCCAGCTGTTCCTGCAGTGCCTTGTATTCTGCGGATTCCTTTACGTCAGGACCTTTCCAGTCCTTCTTTGCCGCTTCAATGGCAGAGTCAATCTGCCCCTGCACGTCAGTCTTGGGAACGTAGTCAGACAGTGTGCGGTTCCTCTCTGCCATGATCACATCCACCTTGTCTTCCGGTACTCCGTTGTCGATCAGAAATTTACGGGTAAATGCCATAGTTTTACATCCTTTCTTTTAACGTCCCAGATGGTGGACGAATTACGGGACTTTAACGTCCTTCCGCTGGACGGCATTAAAAAAGCACCCATGGTGGTGGGTGCTTAATTACTCATCGTCTTCATTGGCGGCAGGTTCTGCCACCTTGATCAGCGTTTCCAGCTGTTCCGTGATGTCCTTAAGGACGGACCGTGCCGCTTTGTACACGTCCATCCTTGCTTCATTGCTGACTGCGTCTGCCGCACAGATCAGGGACCGTGCGGTGTCCAGTTTCATGCACAGGTCATTCGGCATCGGTATCACCTTCCTTTCCGCACTTGACGCAGATGACCTTGTGGTGATACGGGTCATCACCCATGATGGTCATCCACTGGTGCTGGCAGACGGGTGCGTCAGGTTTAGATGTCACCTGTTCCGTCTTCGGTTTTCTGGTTGCCATTTTTAGGATCACCTTCCTTTCTCTCAGCCTGTCCGGTGTCAACATCATCACCGAACAATTCATACAGTAACTTCTTGGAAAGCTCTGATGCTTCTTTTGCAATGTCTGCCAAACTCATTTCTTCACCTTCTTGTCAATCTGATCCAGCAGGTCTTCATAGAATTTTGGCAGTTTCTGCCCTTTACGCTTTGCCGCAAATGCTTCCGCAACTGCTTCCAGTGGGTTTTCCAGCGCATACGCACCAAGTTCTGCGGCACCTTCATACGGTACAATGGACTTTCTGGTGGTATTCGGTGCCCACCCGGTTCCAGTACGGTCTGTGTTGGGCACCCGGATTTCACTCATCAGGTGCATTGCATGACCGTATTCATGCCTTAACACATCTTCAATAGAGCCACAGACGGTTGCCTGTTTCGCTTCTCCCTGCAGCATCAGTCCAAACTTCAGATTTTCCAGTGCTTTCCGTTCTTCATACCCTTTCGGATTAGTTTCCAGAATCTTCCGTGCTTCTCTGACAGCTTCATCTCCGTACTTCTTCCACTGCTTCTTTTCCGCTTCTTCTGCGTGTCTGTCTTCTGCCTTTTTGAATATCTCCACCAGTTCAGACGGACCATTTAAAAACCGTTTACCGATATAGATGCAGTTTGTACGGTGGTCATAAAACGCTGCCGCACCACGCTGGGCACACGCTTTAGCGTCATAAATCACACCCCGGATGGTTGGATACCCTTCTTCCTTCAGTGAAACAAGGGTTTTTTCTATCCTCTGTGCGGTTTCTGCAGGTATGCTGGAAGACAGGAATACCTTTTGTGCCACACCCTTGTCTACCATGCGTTTTTCCACATCTCTTGTGGAATAACTGACTTTCGGTGCAGGTGGTGTAACCTTCTTGGGTCTGACCAGTTTATCAGGACCATAACCGCTTATCTGCTCACGGTCATACCGTCTGACACGTCCTGTGCGGTCGATAAACTCACGCATCCGTGCCTGTTCCAGTCTGGTCCGCATACCCGCTTCAGCGGCACCCACGTCATCCCCTGCGGCCTTGTACGCTTCCTCAAGACGTTTCGACAGTCTGATATTACGTTCCAACTGCCGCTGTTCCTGTGACTCTTTGTACTGACGTGCGTCCGTTTCCGCAGACTGCATATCAGGATCTGACGGTACAGTCACACCCGGTATCTGGGGCAGTGGGAAGTGACCGCAGTTGATACCAAACAGACCTGCGGCAGTACCGTACCCGGTGACCGTCACGGATTCATACTGATGCTTACCGCCCATGCCGTCCGTAAACGTCCCGGACGTACCGTCCCATGAATAGAACTTGTTCTGGAACGGATAGTGTTCCGGTCTGCTAGCAGGATGGTAACTGCACTGGAAGATACTGGACCCGTAGTCCTGCTGCCGTGCCTGTACCGAACGCACTGCCACGTTGTGGACCGTTGTCCTCATGCACATATTCACATACGCTTCCGGGGACCAGTGCCGTCCACGCTTATCCACAAAACCATAAAGACCTGCAGCGTTCAGTTCCTTGATGGCACGTCTAAGTGCCAGCGTTCGTGTCTCTCCACCGGACAGTACCGCAGTGGTTGCGTCATTCAGCGTTTCCAGTGCGGCCTGTGTCTGCTGTTCTGACAGCATACTGTTTTCCCACCGCACCGTATCATTCACGCACTTCAGATACGCTTTCTGGGATGACTCCAACATGGTACTGTTAACCAGATTCATCTGGTCCAGTGCCTGTTGTGACAGTTCATCAATCACACCCTGTGTGGATGATATGGGTGACCGTTCAATGGCTCCGGTCCTGATCGCTTCTTCTATGGCTTCATCCACTAACCGTAAGGATTCTTTTGCAGTGTCATCCAGTGATTCCCGCACCTGTTTCGGCATCTGCCGCAGTGCGTCCCGGATGATCCGTGCGTTTTCCGCAGTCAGCTGCCCCATCTCGGACAGTTTCTGCGTTTCCCACTTTGCGGTGTGGATTGCCTTTCCTGACCGCAGGTGCCGTGCGACATTCACGATTATGCGGTCGGTGGCGTTGGCATACGCCTGTTCCACAGGTTCTGACCATTTCAGCACCTTCCCGTTGGTTATCACTCAGCACCACCAACTTCCAGCAGGTCCAGCATGGACCCTGACACCGCAGATTCATCTGCGATGCGCTGCAGCTCTATCTTCGCTTCGTCCTCAGTCATCCCAAGGGTCTGTGTCATGTAGGTCAGCTTCGACATGACACCGTTGGACATCAGCAGGATACCTTCGTTGATATTCGTCTGACGGTCCTGCAGGATACTGTCATCAAAGGTGATAGTGCATTCATACCCGGCAGATACCAGTGACCGGATGCTGACACCGTTGTGGTGGATATCGTAGACGGATGCCACCGCAAGGATGCTTTCCACCAGATCCTCAATAGCTTTCTTGATCTGCCGCTGATGTGACTTGATGGTCTTGTATGTCTTGCTGTTCTCGCTGATGACCTCTGTAGCGGTCTTCAGTCCCGTTGCCTTGTCAAACGTGAAGGTGCCAGCAGAGAAACCAAGCTGCAGACACAGGATGGACAGGAATGCGTTGATAGCACTGACGTGTTCATCCACACGCAGTGACACGGTATTGTCCTGTATCTTAAGTGCTTCCGGGTCATCGGTCGCAAACGCTTCATAGGCTTCATCCGTTGCGTCAAAGTACCGTCTGGGTGTCCCGGTGACCGGGTCGATGACGGTACGCAGACACTGCGTGGGAACGATGATCCTTCTGCGGCCCAGACGGAACTCACGGATAAAACTGTCATAGCAGATGTCCAGTGCATGAAGGGTGGACAGTGCATTGGCATAGATGCTCACACCCAGCGGACTGTTGTCATCAAGGTTGTTGGCAATGGCTGTCCTGTAGTAAGTGAACAGACTGGTGGAAAGTCCCTGCAGCGGTGTTGCTTCCGACAGGAACGGGTAGATGGTCTGCAGCGGATAACGGAAACCAAGGATGTCCTGTGGTTCACCGTCACCACCCTTCTTCATCTCGGTCCTGTACAGTTCGTTCGTCACCCAGTATGTGGTGCCGTCCCACTTATGCCATTCCAACCGGGTGTAGTAGTAACCGTCCTTTGCCTGACGGGAAATAAACACACCTTCAGTCACCTTGGCATTATCCCACGCAGTGGGGACAAACTGGTCTGCCATGCAGTAACCGATCTTGATGCGTTCAGTGCCGGGGATCAGGTTTCCGTCCTCAGTATGTTCACCGTCTGCCCACGCTTTCAGCGCACCACCACCCAGTGCCAGTGACTGTTCAACGTGTTCCTGCATCTTCTCCATGAAGTTGTTGTCTTCCAGCACGTCATGGATGAAGTCTTCCAGCGGGTGGTTTTCCTCGGTGTCCGTGGACTGACTGACGTGGACCTCGCACTGTTCGTTCCAGATCAGTCCTGCCAGCTCCGCAGAACAGGCTTTAGCCATGTCCATGCGGTCCAGTCTTCTGGTTGCCAGCGGATCCGCAACGGTGGGTGCCGGGACTTCGTGCCATGCGGAATAAAATCCTTTATACAGGTACTTCCACACGAATATGCCGAAATAATAGAACTGGTTGAACGCCGGGACCCCGCATAATTCAAAAATGTCTTTGAATTCGTGTGCCAGTCCCGTGTTGGCACCCGTCCTCTGAAGAAATTCAGCCATACGTTTTCTTATCCTCTCAAACATTGCTTATCCCCACAAACTGTACGCCTTTAAGAAATGGTTATTCGCATAACGTGTTTCGTCCAGCGTATGGTTATATGCGTCAACAGGCTGTCCATGGTCATCCATGCAGTACAGTCCGATTTCTTTGATGATGGGCAGGATCCCGAACTGGTCATCATCCATGAAAAGGATCCGTCCGTCAGTCAGGCTGTTCTGTAACATTTCCACACCTACCATCAGACCCTTGGACGTACCCTTGATGTCATGACCGTTGTTGTCTGCCTTGGACGTGTAGAATCCCAACTTGTCCATTTCCAGACGCAGCGCCTTACACGCAGGGTCGATGTAGATTGCGTCCTCACGCATCCGGGTCTTGTGACGCATTGCCGGGATAAACATGCCGCATATCTCTTTGGCTTGCGTGGACATTGCTTTCTGCCCACCGTCATAGTACCAAGTACCCATGTGGATCATCTGGTAGAACGGTTTAAAACCGTATCCTTTATCAATGGCACCGATCACCCAGCAGGAAATGGACGTTGCGTCCGTTGTGCCACCGTCACCAGAGAAAAACATTTCCATGGGACGGAAGTTCTCCGGTGGTCTGCTGATGACGTGCTTCCGTGGGTCGAACATCCAGTAGATGACACCCTGCGGTATACACCGTTCACCCAGCCAGTCCCGTTTCCAGAGGAACGGGGACTTTTTACAGGCAGTCTTGATTTCTTCCAGACGCTGTGCGGTCAGGATCGGATTATCTGCACAGGTCCAGTGAAGGAAACGGCAGTCCTGTATCTGCAGGACATCCGTGATGACAGGATCCTGCGGTGCAGGTGGGTTGCAGTCTGCAATGTGCCAGCGGTCACGGGCCGCATAGGTACGTCTAAGACATTCCTGTATCATGTCCATGTGCAGAAGGTTTATCTCACAAAAATAGACAGACCCCAAGGACATACCAGTGATTGCCTTGTGACTGTCTGCTTTTCCACCACCCTTCCAGTAAATCTTCTTCATGCCCGTGGGCAGGTTTACAAGAAGGTGGGCACCTTCATCATCATGTGATACCTTACAACACCCTGCGAACAGGTGCTTCAGACCGTGACCGTCACCTTCCATGATCAGGCGGTATGCCTGTTCTGCTGAATACGCTACCACCAGATGGTTCGTGTCCCGTGACTGCATGACGTGCAGTCCGAAACGCTGGGTAGCGGCAAAGGTCTTCCCGGAACGTGGTGTACCTTCCAGCCAGTCAATGGTGTGGTCATAGGGCGCAAGAATAATCTGTTCCTGTTTAGGACTGTACCTGATCATCACCGACGCCCTTACGGACCAGCTGCAGCAGTGCGGACAGGTCCTCATTGATCTGCCCGGTTCCACCGTTAAGGTCACGTTCTATGCGGACCGTTTCTTTCCTCATCTTTGCGATCCGTGCTTTCTGTTCCATTTCGGACAGCTTCGTCTGTCTGCCGATTCCAAACAGCTTTGCCAGAGTTTCTGCCGCCCGGATCCGCTCTTTCTCATCAGGTGCTTTCTGGATCTTCCGTGCTTCAGAACACCCGTCACCGATCATCTCAACTGTGACCACCTCAGACCGGGACTCTCCACGGACCACGGACGTAAGGTACTGCATGATTTCGTCAGCGGTCGCAATGGACTCGGACTTGTGTCTTTCCCGCTCTTTCTTTATAAGTGTCGAAACTTCAGCGTCTTTTAACAGTCTGCATCCTTGTGCGTATGCAGTTCTTTCTGTGTATCCTGCCCGGATAGCTGCCTGTGTCGCATTAGCGTCCTTCATGTATTCCAGCGCAAATCGTTTCTTTCGTTCTGTAAGCACAGACAACCCCCTTTCCGTCAGAATACAAAAGTAAGTGATACCAGTAGGTATCACTTACCACGTTAATCATACTGCACACAACATCAGGTAACAACATAAGCGTCAGTTAACGTACATCAACTAACATCAGATGACATCAATCAGGTCATACATGGATGCAAACTGCGCCAGTGCATCCCGGTGTTTCTGTAAAACGGTGGTGTAGCTGATGCCGATCTCCATACCTGCCACCTTTAAGGTCTTGTACTGTACATAGACTTTGTACAGGATCTGGATATAGACTGCGTCCTTTAATCCCCGTATCTGCTTGATTATCAGCTGTTTTGCGTCACACAGTTTGTCTATCTCTGCCGTGATGCGGTCATCAAGCGTGACTATGCTGCAGACATCACTGCACAGACGGTCTGACGGGGATATCTGGACCTTGTCCTTATCGTACCTGATTGCAGTCACACCCTTTGCACGGTTCTTAAGTTCGTCCAGCTGTTCAATGTCCTGCTGGATCTGGACATCAAGGATCTGTATCTGTTGTAAATACTGTTCTGCGGTCATGTTTTGTCCTCTCATACGGTCCCGGTAACGGAAGGTAGCGGAAGGTAGCAGTTGGTAACACTTGGGTAGCAGATAAAAAAGTGTCAAGTGCTACCCTAAAAAATCCAGTGTTTATGCGGTCTGACAGGGTGTTTTTTACACAACCGTCCCAGTAGTAACAGATAAACTACTATATATATTATTATTTTTACCGATTCTAAATTCAAATTCCGAATTGAATTAATTACTAAAAAGAAAAATATATAAGAAGTTATGATTTAAGTGTTACCATCCGCTACCACCGCATAAATGCTATGTTTTTTCCGGGACGGATGAAGTGTTACCCAACTGCTACCAAGGGTCAAGTGTTACCTTAATTGCATAATCGGCACGGCAAGCCATGATTTTTTCCCTGTTATCCGTGCCATGTACCGCCCACAACCCACGACAAGGTGCGAACACCTGCGGTACTCCCACGCACCCTGTCCTGATTACATCTGTGCCTGTTCCAGATGATACTCCACTGTTAACCGGGTGCCGTCCCGGAAGACGTACCGTTCACGGGACTGGACCTGATCGTGTTCCAGCATCATGTCCTTCTTCCACTTCATGGTGGCACGTCTGGCATCGGCAGTGACCTTGGAAAAGTGGACCCAGTTCCCGTCACTGTCCTGCGTCCCGGCATAGATGTCCAGTAAACCGTTGCCCACATGGTATTTAGGGATCATGTCTGGTCACCTCTCTTACAGTATTCCTGTAGTTTGCGGCACATTTCGCCGATCATTATGTACTTATCAAAAGCATCAGGAAAATCAGATTTTTCTGCAAGCGGACTTATGAAACACTTTACAGTGACAGGTTGTTCAATGTGCGGGTCATATCTCCCACCATTCTGCACCCTGTGGGTAAGGGTCAGTTCGTAGTATTCAACCATTTTCACCGTCCTTCCCGTCCATCCGTGCTCCACATGATGGGCAATACTGCATCACGCTCCATACCCCCCATCTATCGCCGCAGACGGAACAAGTGGCTATGCCGCCATCTTTATCTGTCCATCGTCCATGCCTTACCGGGGCGGCATCCACGGTCGGCAAAAGTTCCACATCTCGCTGTGCATGACTCAGTGCCTCAAAAACCATACCATCGTTGTAAGTAGGTACTTCCCCGATGGCACTTAATGCCGCATCCAGTTCAATCAGCTTCTTCATTATCACGCCTCCTCATCCATGCATCCCCATCGGGATTCATCGGGCAATCATAGCAATTACGCACGATGTCACCGTCCTTGTCATAGCTGTAATCATCGCCATAAAGGCGGCACTCTTCACAGATGTCATTCATCCTCATCACCGTCCTGATAAAATGTCTTGCAGTACTGGGAGTTTTCCTCATCAACGATCACACGGCGAACCGCAGACAAGTTCGGGACTTTTACGATGAGCGTACCATCTTCGAGCAACCGCTGTGCGGACGGTGCAATGTCCCTAATCAGATGCACGAATCGGTTTTCATCTTCCTGTGTGTCGAATTTTATCCATCCCTCTTCGACACACTCCATAAGCCACTGTCTACTAATGGTGTCATCCATTCTCTTTCCTCCAGTCATTTATCACCCACGACAGGACTTCATACGGGGTATATCTTCCCTTCAGTTCTGCCGTCCTTATCTGATAATTCATCAGCCATGTAAATACTGCCTTGCTGTACGCTTCGGACAGGTTGAGCTGTGGTGATGGAAGTGCTTTTAATGCGTCCTCTGCATCTCCAACCACCGCCTCGGCATATGACTGTAGTTCTCCACCATTCTCGCATTCAATCGAATGCCATAAAGCATCCACTGCCGCATTAAGGCTTATCAGTCTGTCTTCCCTCATCATCCCACCTCACGATCACATCCTGTTTCTCGCCGGGAACATAGTCAGTGAAAGAAATATGCGGAAACATCAACCGCTGACCGCATCTGTGGCAGTAGG
>Ga0326513_10000366_pt1 | contig 37728 bp, 26 predicted proteins | sample 2_2465_0518_D_FD_203654 | JGI IMG/M metagenome (GOLD analysis project Ga0326513, IMG submission 203654) | Bovine rumen microbial communities from UC Davis, California, United States - 2_2465_0518 | ecosystem: Host-associated > Mammals > Digestive system > Stomach > Rumen | place: USA...
AGGGGCCTCGTGAACCTCAGGCGCGCCACCTGACCTCGCAAACACTCATCCGCCTTTCACAAATTTGTCTTGCACCCAAACTTGACAAGTCGCTGGAAAACCAGTATTATTGTTGTAAATTTTATTATTGTGGGGTTGCATTATGGTTAAATTGGAAAGAGTTTTGGCTTTTCTGGCGGTTGCGTTTGCCTCCGCCGTCTGCCTTTCTGCGCCAGCGCCGTTTTCACGGAGCGCGGCCGAATTCGTGCGTGACGAAATCCACGTCGGCATCAATATTGGCAACACGCTTGACGTCCCTTCCGGCAACGAAACCGATTGGGGCAACGAAAAGATAACGCGCGACCTGATTCGCGCCTACAAGGCAAAGGGCTTCGACACTGTGCGCGTCCCCGTCACCTGGTCGCGCCGCTTCGACCACGACGCCCCCGGCCACCCGATCGAGCCCGAATTCCTCGCACGCGTGAAGGAGGTCGTAGGCTGGTGCCTGGCCGAAGGGCTTGTGACCATTGTAAACACCCACCACGAAAGCGGCGGGGACGGGCCGCCCTTCGGCTGGCTTGCAATCGACGGGGAACACGAGGGGGAGGCCGGTGAAATGCTGCGCGACCTCTGGACGTAGATCGCGACCGCCCTCGGCGGCGCCGGCGAAAAACTCATTTTCGAGGCGTTCAACGAGCCGCGCAAGGTCCGCAAGTGGGCCGGGCCGGACGGCAGCCAGAAGGGCAAGGACGACTGGACCGGCCGCAGGGAGTACTTCGACACGGTGAACCGCTGGGCGGAAATCTTCGTCGAGGCCGTGCGCTCCACCGGGGGCAACAACGCGAAGCGCTACCTGATGGTCCCGACCTACGCCGCCGGATTCCAGGAGGCGACCTGCGCCGGCTGGCGCGACCCTGAGCCGGGGAGCGGCCGCATCATCGCCGACATCCACTGCTACGAACCGGGCGACTTCTGCATCTGGGGCGACCGCAAGAAGCACGACCCCGCCCACGCGCAGCAGCGTTTCGCGCTCTTCTTCCCGCTTTTCGACAAGTACTTCACCGCCAGGGGCGTCCCGCTCGTCCTCGGCGAAGTCAACGCCCAGCGCCGCTGGATGGATTCGCTCCACTACGTGCCGAACGACGCCGAGCGCATGAAGTGGGCGCGCCACTACGCCGAGACGGCCAAACGCCACGGCTTCCCGATTGTCGTCTGGGAAAACGGCGGCGACTGGGACATGGGCCTGATTGACCGCAGGACCGCCAAGTGGACCAAGCCGCGCCTGGCCGACACCTTCCTGGCGGCATGGCATGGGAAGCTCGACGACGCGAAGTTCGGGAGGTGGCTTGCCGAAGTCGAGGAGCAAAACCAGCCGCCCAAGCCAGGCGCCGCCGGGGATGTCGTCCTCCGCTGGGCCGTCGGCGGCCCGGACAACTACTCCGGCGTCTGGGGCCAGACGATGGGATACGGCAACGTCAACGGCAACGGGGCCGCGCTAAAGTTCTTCACCTTCGCTCCGGATGGCTCGCTGCACATTGACACGCATGGCGCCGGAGGCAACATGATACACCAGCAGTTCTGGGCCGACCGTGGCCTGGAGGCGCGCCGCTCATGGGCCGCCTGGAAGTCCGGCAACCCGGACAAATCGTCAAAGGGCCGCTCGCTGCACTTCTCGCTCACCGCCAAGAATGGCACCTCCGTCTTGGTTAAGGGCTTCTTCCGCGTTCCCGGCCTCGGCGACGTCAAGTTCGGAGCCGACAACAACCAGCCCGGCTGCTTCCTTGCCACGCCCGAGCGCCCCGTCGTGGAAGTTGACATCCCGCTGCCAGAAGGCGAAATAAACCTCGACGGCAAGGGCATCGGCGCAGAACTCCAGTTCATCCCCGGCCACTGGGGCCGCAACCTTCCCATCGACGCCGACCTGAGCGCCGTGGAATTGAGATGACTTCCGACCGCCATCGAAAAACACTCGCAACCCAACCACAACAGGACAACCCAATGAAAACCACGCTAAACATACTCCGCGCCGCCATGACGGGTCTGGCGCTTTTCGCCGCGACCGCATTCGGCGCGACCTACGGGAAATATGCCACCATTACCGTTTGCGGCGTCCCGGCGGACACCACGCTCACGGACTTCCCGCTCCTCGTGCGCATTTCCGCTTCAAGGCCAGACGGTTTTTCCTACGACGACATGCTGACTGACGACCACACCGACCTGCGTTTCGAGGACGCCAACGGCAACGGCCTCGCTTACGACATCGACACGTGGAACCCCGACGGAGAATCGCTCGTCTGGGTCAAGGTGCCGACGCTCGAAAAGGACGACGAGATCACCATGCGCTGGGGCTGCCTCGCCCCCGACGCCAACGATCCAACCGGCGTCTGGTCCAACTACGTCTTCGTCTGGCACGGCAACGACACCACGACGGATTCGACCGGGCGCACCCGTTCCATTGCGCCGACTTCCGGCGGATTCGCCGTGACGGATTCGGAGTCGTCCCATCTCGGCTCATGCTTCAAGAACGAGACGACCGCCAACAACAAGAAATTCAACGTCACATCCAATCCATTCGCGCAACTGACGTCATACTCGCAATTTGCCGTCTCCGGCTGGATCAAGCCTGCCATGACGGAACCGAACATCCGCATTTTCTCCACCAAGCAGGAGCACTCCAAAGACGGCATGGAATTTCTGGCTGTCACGGGCAGTGGAATCTTCCTGCGCGGCAAGGGCGGAAGTGCCGGTGGCAACCAGATCAAGTGGACGGATGGTTACCTGGAACTCAAGAAGCAGGCGTGGACGTTTGTCTCCGGTGTCATCGACGGCACGGACGGGCGGGCCTTCGCGAACAACCTGATCGAGACCACGGACAAACTGCTTGCACCGGAATCGGCCGGCAACGGCTTTGCCATCTGCGGCTATGCGGGCGCGGATTACTCCGGCTCCACGCAAGGATGCGTCGATGAAATCCGCCTCTATGACGGCATCCCGGCCGATGCGTATCTGACGGCGGAATGGGCGCAGGTCGTCTCCAACGATTATGTCTCGGTAAGCGCGGCGACTTCGACCGATTCGTCCGCCGCCGAGATTGCCGATGCGCCGGTTGTCGTCCGAAACCAGGACGGTACCTATACGATATCCGCCACCTTTACCGGCACCTCCGGCGAAACCTACGACGTCGCATTCCAGCTCAATGGAACGGACTACGGCACGCAGAGCGTGACGCTCGGCGCCGCAGAAACGGAAAAATCCGTTTCGTGGACGACCGACGGAAACGTCGCCGATGGCACCTACCTCGCTCGCGTGGTCGTGACAATCGGCACTTCCGTGGCGCAGAAGTCCGCAGATGGGACGTTTCTCGTTGGCGACATTGGCTTCGGCACCTGCACGAATGCATACGAGGAGGGGCTTGTCTCCGGCGCATTCGTCTTGACGCGCCCAGGAGATGCCATTCAGCCTCTGACAGTCTCCTATGCCGTCGCCTCGGCCACGGCGACCGCCGGCACGTCCTACCAGGCGATTTCCGGCACGGCGACCTTCGCCGCCGGGGATTCGTCCGTTTCGATTCCAGTCGTCCCGCTCAACGATCCGTCGCTCGCCGCCGACGCGACGCTCACGCTTGCTCTTTCGGCCGGCCACTATGGCATAGCGCAGGGTTCCGAAAGCGCGTCGGTCACGCTCGTCAACTGGGCGACGCCCTCCGGCTACAACGTCTGGATTGCGCAGTCCGGTTCCGACGGACTTGCCTCGACGGCGGCCAACTGGAGCGAGGGTCGCGCGCCTGTCGATACGGATAAGATACTCCTTGGCGCATGGTCGCAGAAGGCCATGACATGGGATGCCGCCGCGACGCATTCCGTCGCATCCTGGAAGCAGACAGCCGACTACACCGGCACCGTGACGTTCCCGATCACCTACGAGGGCGCGGACGTCGATGCGGGCTTCAACCTCTTCACGGTCTCCGGCGACGTGGAACTCCTGGGCGGCCATTGGGCGCACCTCGTGCAGGGCGACTCGTCCAAGACTTCGGCCGAGCCTGTCGAACGCTACCGCCTCAACGTCGCGGTCAGCGGCGACTTCGCGATTTCCAACGGCGTCAACGTCTCGGCGCAGGGGCGCGGGCGCGGCTTCTGGGTTTACAACACCAACAAGGGCTGGTCTGGGCGCGGCGTTTACGGTGGCTATGTCGTCATGGATACGAACACGATGTATTCCGCTGAAGCAGATGAAGCGTTCATCCCCTACGGCTCGATCCTGGAGCCGCTCGACACCGGCAAGGGCATTACGTCCCAGACCGACTCGGCAATTGACATCGGTCACGGCGGCGGCGCAATCCATATCGTCGTTTCCGGCGATTTTGTGAACGAGGGCCGGGTGATCGCGAACGGCCAGACTTCGACAGGGACAACGGGCGGGTCCGGCGGTTCGATTTACGTGCGTGCCTCGAACATCCTAGGTGACGGTTCCTTTGAAGCCAAAGCATCCAACCTGACGAGTTCTGGTGCCAAAGCCGCCGGATCGGGCGGCCGCATCTCGCTGGTGGCGACCGGCTCCAATGCGGCAACGTCATCGACGGCCAGCGCGGCCGGTGGCCGCTCGTTCGGCTGGTGGCAACGGGAAAACCTCATACAAGAGGGTGCCGCCGGCACGGTCTGGCTGCAGTCCGGCGCGGACAAGACGCTCCTCGTCCGCAATGTCGTTGACAACTGGACTGATGGCGCCTATCACGATCTTGGTCCCTACGTCCGCGCCTACACGCCGATCCCGGCGGACGACGACACGGCGTCGTTCCGCGCCGCCGCCGCCGGCGCGGAGCTCTACGCGGCGAGCAACGCGCGCATCCGGCTCGTTCGGAACGTCCGCTTCGCCGCGCTCAAGGTCCGCACGGAAAGCGGCTCGCTCGCCCATATCGACCTGTGCGGCCGAAAGCTCGTCGTGGACCGCGTCATCGATTCCGGCGACACCGTCATCGTCGACCGGCAGGGCACCTACACTCTCGCCGACGCGCTTGCGCGCGGCTGGACGTGGTTCGAGGACTCGTCGGCGACGCTGAACGAGGATGGCACGGGCGTTCTCGTCGTCGGCGGGCAGCAGGCCACCTGCATAATCATGCGCTAAACCGAAACATTGGCGACATTCGCCATCCGGCATTGACGACATCCGACCAACCCTAACAACAACGCCATGAATACCACGCCAAGCACCCTCCGCGCCGCCATGACCGGCCTGGCGCTGTTCGCCGCGACCGCGCTTTGCACACAGCAGGCCACGGCGGCAATTCTCGTGCAGGACTCCTTCGACGCTTCCGGTTATACCGTCGGGGCCAACCTGAAGAATCTTAAGCCAGGCGTGTCCACTGGCTTCGGAGCCGGAACGACATGGGGGACGTCCAGTTCCACCGGCGTGTTCTACGTGAACGACGGGCTGACATTGCCGGACGACTTCATTGCCGCATCTTCAGGCCAGGCGATTGGTGTCGGCAAATTTACTAGTGACGGCGGTGTTCGCGAGATATCTCGCCCGATTTCTCCGGGTATAATCAACAATACCGGAACCTACTACATCCGCTTCGCCTGCGCAATTACCGCGAGCGCCGAATCATATCTTGGCTTCAAGGGATTCGAACTTTTCGGACTCCTGCCGGAAGCGCACACGAAAAGCGATGCGATAAGCTATCCGGCGTCCAACGGCCTCCAATTTGGTTTCTACAAGTTCGGCTATGGGGATAACAAAACAGCACTTGTGGTGCTGAAAGAGGGAGGACAAAATGCCAACGTCAGTGCCTTGAAGCTTGTAGACCCCGTTGTTCCAGGCAAAACATACATTGTCGTGGCCAAGGTCGTGCTTGACGGGCAGGGCGGTGCCGAAGTGTATGCGATGGCCGGTGCGACGGACGATGCCGATTTCCGTTTTGCCGAATTGCCTTCCACGCCGTTGGCCGTCACGGTCTCCACCTCGCCCCTCCGCTATCTCGTCTATTCGGGGACGTTCATGACCGGATACAACGACGGCAAGTGGGCGTCGTTCGATGAATTCGCGATTGGCGAAAACCTTGACGACGTATTCGGATTCAAAGCCTCCACCGCCCCGGTAGTCGCCGCAGATTCGACGACAGATGTCGGCGAGACCGGCTTCACGGCAAACGGGCGCCTTGTGCAGGCTGGTGAAGGCAATCCTGAGGTGTTTTTCGACATAAGCGCTGACGGTGGCGAAACCTTCACGTCCACGTCCCTGGGCTCGTTCGCCGCCGCAGACCAGATTGTCGGCGTTGCTTCCGGTCTTTTCCCGGGCGCGACTTATGCCTGGCGTTTCCGTGGCGTCGGCCAGGCAGGTTCCGGCACCACCGAATGGCAGAGCGTGACCCTCGCCGGCGCCCCCGCGCTTGGCGAGCCGACCGCCGTCGTTGCCGACAATTCCGCCACGCTTTCCGTCTCGCTTGTTTCGCCAGGCCTCTCCGGGACCGTTGCGACGACTGTCGAGTTGTGGTTTGCGCCCGATGGCAGCCCCTTGGACCTGGAAGCCACGCTTGGAACCGCATCTTCGGAGAATGATTTTTCGAGGACGATTTCCAATCTCGACCTGGGAAAGACCTACAACTATGCGTTTCGCGCCACCGTGCCCTACGATGGCACAGTCATTGAAACATGGACCGCGACGAACAGTTTCTCCGTCAAGGCCGACATCGAGTGGACGGGATCCGCGGGAACTGACTGGAATGAGGCGGCAAACTGGCTTCCGCAAGTGGTCCCGATAACCAGCGTTTCGGCATATTTCCGCGCAGTCGGCGGCGACGTCACCGCGACGGCTAACGGAGAAGCCGACGGCATCCATGTCAACACTACTGGTGACGGCACGGAATTCCGTTTTGGCGCAAACTCGCTGACGGCAGGGTTGTTCCATGTCGGTAGCGAAACATCGCGTTCCGCAGCGACATTGGCTCAGGGCGACTATGAGTTCGATGCCGTGAAGGTCGGTTTCGGCCGCGATGTCGGAGGTGTCAAGGACGGAAGTGTGGAAAACCGCCTTCTGGTCGCTTCCGGGGCGAATCTCGGCGCAGGGTCACTTACCGTAGGCTACAATCTTGAATTATTGTCGGCGTCCAACACCGTCACCTTTGCCACGGGATCCAAGACCGAAATTTCAGGAGATCTGACTCTTTCGGCCGCGCGCGGAACCAAGGGGCTTGTCGAAAAGGAAGCGTCTCTTTCGGTCGGATCTCTCGTCATTGCAGGAACCGGAGCCTCTATGACGATTGACGGTGGGTCGTTCACCAACACCGGCAACACCATCATCATGCAGAAGAACGAGTTCGGGCACGTCTTGGATCCAATCGTCTTTGAACTCAAGAATGGGGCCAAGGCAAAATTCAACAACAACATATACGTCCACACCGGACGCAACGCCGACAACAAAATCGTCCACGGGGAATTGCATATTCTTTCTGGTTCAGAAGTCGATGCCACCGGAAAGATTCTCTACATTGACGACTCCACATCTCTAGGTCCGCATTCCGATATCGGCGACGGCGTGGCTGTCATCGTGAGCAACGCCACAATGAAGGTCAAATCCATCACCATATGCAACGACCAACGCCACCATGATGCCCTTCTTCTAGTCCATGCCGATGCCGACGAAACTGCAAAAGTCACAGCCTCCGAAAACCTTCGCATCGCAGCGAGCACCGGATCCGCTGACAAAGACTGCAATTATGGGCACAGGCTCCGCGTTGAAGGCGCTGACGTAACCGTAATGGGCACGTTGTTTGTTGGCAACACAACGGCCTATTACACGCGGCAGAAGGACAACAGGCTGGAAATATCCGGTGCCAAAGCCGCCATTTCAGCCAAGAACATGGATGTTTCCGGACTCAACTACATAGAGTTCGAAATCCCGGAGGGAGGCTACGCTGACGTTCCGCTCAAGGTCACCCAGACCGCCAATTTCGGAATCGTCCCGGCGGGACAGGATGCCGCATCGTGGACTCCGGTCTCGGAGGTCCGCGTGGATGCTTCTAATTTCACTGGGACGCAGATGCTTCTTCGCGCGGGATCATCAATCGCTGGGCTTGACACGAGCCGCGTGAAGGTGACGGCACCGAGCGGCAAGAAGGCGACTGTATCGTTGACGGGAACAGAACTTTCGGTTACCGTCTCCCAGGCGGCCACGATTATGCTGTTTCGGTAAAACTTCCGCACAGGGTGCCAGGCGTCCCCGCATTTCGGCTCCATGGAAAGAAACGCCATTGCGATTGCCTGGGCGCTTGCTTTTGCCAGCGCCGCAATTTCCGCGCCGGTTCCGCTCCTGCCGCCTGACGCGGCGGAGCGCATCGCCTCCAAGAACCCGAGGCTGTTCGCGTTACTTGCGGCCGACGGCGAAGTGCCGGCCGGGTTCGTGGCGCGCACCGCGAAGGCCGCCGATCCGGTCTGGCACGGTGGCGATTCGTCGGTCGAGACTGCGGCACCAGTCTCCAAGGACGACTTGCTCGTCCTTACGGTCGCCGTGCGCGGCGTCGCCCGATACGGCGCGGAGCCGAAGATTCTCGTCAAGCTCCAGGGAAGCGACTGGGCGGGGCTCATCCGCAGTGAAATTCCTGCGACTGGAGAATGGCGGTGGGTGCGCCTCCTCGGCCGCGCCAACAAGGACCGCGCCGCCGGCGAGCTGCGGCTTCACGTCTACCCCGCCTACTGTTGCCAGACATTCGAGGTGCGCGCATTGAAGCTTGAAAATTGGGGCGCCGCGCCGAAGGAGTCCCTCCCGCCCCTGCCCGATGTTCCGCCCGCCTTCGGCGGAGAGCCACCAGTCCCGCCCGACGCCCCGCCCCCGCCTCCGCCCGTGACGCTCTCGCCGCTTTCGGAAGCCGACAGAGCCCGCCCCCGCCGCGTCGTTTTGAAGCTTGACGATATCATGGCGCGCTCATACCGCCGCTACGACCGCGTCATCCGCTTCCTTGAAGAAAAGGACATTGTGGCCGGCTTCGGCGTAATCGTTTCATCAATCGAGTCCGCCCCTCCCGGATATGTGGACTGGCTCAAGCGCAATGCCCGCGAAAACGGCGGGCGCATAGAGTTCTGGAACCATGGCTGGGACCATGCCATGGACGGCAAGACGAAGATAAACGAGTTCAAGGGGTCCGGCCTTGCCCACCAGCGCGAAAACCTAGCCAGGTCCCAGGATGTATTCCTTGAGAAGACGGGGCTTGCCATGTGCGCCATCGGCACGGCGGGCAACTCCTGGGACGCCGACACTTCAACGGCCCTCTCCGAGCGTCCCGACGTTCTCGTGTGGCTCTACGGGAACCCGAAGGACGATGCCGGCAAAATAGTGCTCAGGCGGACCTTCAACCTCGAATATGCCGTAGGCAGGATTTCCTTCGAGAAATTCGCCGAAGGCTACGTGAAGCACCGTCTCGACGACTACGCCGTAATCCAGGGCCACCCGAACATGTGGAACGACGCGAGTTTCGCCGCCTTCAAAAAAATAGTGGACCAGCTTCTCGCCGATGGCTGGATGTTCGTCACCCCCCACGATTTCGCAACAACGCCATGAACGCCTTTAGTCTGTTGTTTCTTTTCGCCGCGACCGCGGCGTTTGCGCAGGGGCCGGCGATAGCCCCTAAGTCGCTTTGGGAAGCCGACCCCGCCCATAGCGCCTCGTCTCTCGCGCCGACGAAGGACGGCGTCTCGGCAGAGGCGCGCGACGGAGTGCTCGCCGTAACCGTTCCTGGCGGTCCGGCCGCGTGGCCGGGCTTCGCGCTTGTCCCATCCGAAGGCGCCTTGGACCTTTCCCCATGGGGACGCGTCGAGGCGCTAGTCTCAAATACCTGCGATTCGCCGCTCCACCTAACGCTCCGCGTCGACAATTCCGGCGACTGGCGCCAGAAGCCGTGGAACTCGGAAAGCGTTTTCCTCAAGCCTGGCGAGGCGAAGACGGTCAAGGTGGTTTTCGGCTATGAAAACGGATTCCGCCCGGCCGAGCGTCCAATTGATTCGTCGCGCGTTTCCCAGCTGTTGTTCTTTCTTGGCAAGTCCGAAAAGGCCCGCTCGTTCGAAGTGTCTGGCATCCAGGCGGCGGGCGCGGCCGGCGACGGCCCGCCGGTTGATCCGGCGCGGCGCGTGGTGCGCCCGCGCGGCGGCGTCCTGTTCGGGGATGGCGCCGCAGAGGCGCCGTCCGTCGCATTTGTCGATGGCGCGGCCGCCCCGGCCGCAGGCGCGCCGCGCGCCGGGGAACCAGTGCGCGTGGAGGTGGGGCCCGGCCGGCGCGGCGCAGTGAAAATCGGCCCGCCGACAGGATTCTGGGATCTTGGGCTGGCAACCGAGGTGCGCGTCCGTGTCCGCAACGAAGGCGCCTCCCCGCTGGCCCTGGCGCTGCGTCTCGACGGTCCGGACGACAAGTCCGGCACTGTGCGGATGCCCGCCGAAGGCGCGCTCGCCCCCGGCGAATGCGCCGAGACGGCCATCCCGTTCGCGGCCGCCGTGCCGTGGCGCGGCGAAATAGATGCCGCGACCGGAAAGGGCCGCGCCGCCGCGGGCACCGGGACGAAGTTTTCGAGCAGCCGCACACGCGCCGTCGTCGCCATCTCCGAGGCGGAGTCCGAAGCGCGCGCATTTTCCATCGAGCGGGCCGTCGCCGTCACGCAACCGGCGACTCTGCCGCCGTGGCTTGGGAAGCGTCCGCCTGTCGCGGGCGACTGGACGCTCGCCTTTGCGGAGGAGTTCGACGGCACCGCCGTCAATGAAGGCCTTTGGAATGTCCACGCTTCAAATTACTGGGACAAGCGCACCCATTTCTCGCGCGACAACGCCATTGTTTCCGGCGGGATGCTCCATCTTCGCTACGAGCGAAAGCCCGGCTTTCAAAACGACGACCCAGCCGACCGCTCCTCCGTCTCCAACACCCCCTACGCATGCGGCATCCTCACCGGATTCGGCAAGACCGTCCACCGCTACGGCTACTTCGAGGCGCGCATGAAGCTGCCGACGGCCCCGGGTCTCTGGCCGGCGTTTTGGATGATGCCTGACCGCGGCCCGGAAACACCCGGGGAGCCGTGGCGTCGCAGCGACACGCACGACGGCGGCATGGAATTCGACATCCTCGAACACCTCACCGGCTGGGGCCCGCACCGCTTCAACGTGGCGTGCCACTGGGATGGCTACGGCAAGGACCACAAGGCCATTGGCTCCTCGGGCATATACTTCGACGTGGACCCGGAGGGCTTCGTCGTCGCCGGCATGCTTTGGGAGGAGGGTCTCTTCGCGGTGTTCGTGAACGGCCGCGAGGTCGCGCGCTGGGAGGATGCCCGCGTCTGCTCCGTCCCGGTCTACCCGATTTTCTACTGCGTGAGCGGCGGCTGGGACAACGCCCCGTTTGATCCCAAGGCGCTCCCGGACGAATTTGTCGTGGACTGGTACCGGGTATGGCAGAAAAAGTGACGGCAAACATGAAAACGGCGAAATATCTGGCACTCGCACTGGCGGCGGCGACGGCCGCCCCCCAGCTTGACGGCGCGGCCCCTCGGCCCGCATCCGGCGGCGCCGCCCTCTCCACCTACCGCTGGGGCACCGGCGGTTGCGAAAAGGGGCTTTACGACCAGTGGGAGCAGTGGGTCGGCGCGCCCGTCTGGGCCGAGGACTTCATGCCAAAGGAGGCGTGGAACAAGATCGAGGGCGAGGCGTGGCAGCTCGGCGTCTGGGGCAAGTGGCGCACAATGGCGCCGGGACGGCGGCTCGTGCTGAGCGTCCCGATGCTGGTGGGGCCATGGGACCGCAGCGGCCCGAAGAGCGGCCCGCGCGCAGGGGAGCCGGTTTCCCTCGCCAAGGGCGCGGCCGGCGAGTACGACGAGCACTTCGCCGCCCTCGGCCGCAATCTCGTGAAATGGGGGCTCGAGGACACAATCGTGCGCCTGGGCTGGGAGTTCAACGGCGGCTGGTACACCTACCGCGTCGAAAGCGAGAAGGACGCCCGCGACTTCGCCGCCTTCTTCCGCAGGGCCGTCCAGGCGATGCGCGCGGCGGAGGGGCAGAAATTCCTCTTCTGCTGGAACCCGGCAATGGAGCCGTGGTGGGCCTACGACATCGAGGCGGCCTGGCCGGGCGACGACGTGGTGGACATCATCGGCCTGGATGTCTACGACCAGTCCTGGATGCCGGACACCTACCCCATTCCCGCCGGCGCGACGCCTGAGGAGCGCCGCGCCCGACAGGAGCGGGCCTGGGAGAAGAAGACGGCCAACGCCAAGGCGTTCGGCCTCCCGTGGTGGCCCGATTTCGCGCGGCGCCACGGCGGCAAGCCGCTCGCCTTTTGCGAATGGGGCGTCTGCCACCGCGAGGACGGCCACGGCGGCGGCGACGACCCGTATTACATCGAGCGCATGGCCGATTTCATCGACGACCCCGCCAACAACGTCATGTTCCACTGCTACTTCGACGTCGGCGCCGACGACGGCGACCACCTCATCGTGCCTGACGGCAAGAATAGAACGCGCTTCCCCGAATCCTCGGCGGCGTTCCACAGGTGCTTCGCCCGGCCCGGCACCCCATACGAGCCGCCGCCGTTCAAGCGCATCTGGTAGGATTCCGGGATGGCCTGTGGTATAATTGTCTGCGTTTAGGAAGGAATGGAAAATGTCAACAATGCTCAAGCGAGATTTTGAGAAGAAATTCGACCTTGTGGTCGTGGGTGGCGGCCAGGCGGGCTGCGGCGCGGCGCTGGCCGCCGCGCGGGGCGGACTCTCCGTCCTGCTCGTTGAGGCCTCCGGCGCACTTGGCGGCGCGCCGAACGTGAATCTTGTGAACCCGTTCATGCCGTGGACGACCAAGGTGACTGAGGGCGGCGAGGAAAAGACGCTGGAACTCAGCGCCGGCATCTTCGGCGAAATCTACCGCGACCTGTGCGCCGATGGGATCTTCTGCAAGCCCGAGGAGCGGCACCACTTCAGCGAGGAGAGCCTTAAGGTAATCCTCGACCGCAAGATGCGCGAGGCCGGCGTGACGGTCCTGTTCCACGCGACCCTATGCGATGTCGAAACCTCAGGCCGGCGCATCGAATCGATCTCCGTGGCCACGGTCGGCGGCATCCTGCGCTTCCGCTGCGGCGCCGCCATAGACGCCACCGGCGACGCGACGCTTTCCGCCTTCGCGGGAGTCCCCTTCCAGCTTGGCCGCGAGTCAGATTCCCTCTGCCAGCCGATGACGCTCTGCTTCAGGATATGCAACATCGACGTCGAAGGCGCGTGGAAGTCGTGGGACGCCATACAGGCGCTCTACAAGAAGTCCCAGGCGGAAGGCAAAATCACGAACCCGCGCGAGAACGTGCTGGTATTCCCGACGCGTCTGCCAGGCGTGATGCACTTCAACACCACGCGCGTGGTAAAGCACGACCCGACGGACCCGTTCTCCGTTTCCAAGGCCGAGGCAATCGCGCGCGAACAAGTGGTGGAGCTGTTCCATCTGCTGAAGGACAACATTCCCGCCTTCAAGGACGCCGCTCTCATGGAGATGGCGCCGTCGATAGGCGTTAGGGAAAGCCGCATGGTAAAGGCGCGCCACGTGCTGACGCGCGAGGAGCTCGTGGCGGGGACGCACTTCCCCGACGGCATCGCCGCCGGAAACTACGACATCGACATCCATTCGCCCGACGGGTCCGGGACAAGCCACTACTACTTCCCGGCGGGGGTCTACTACACAATCCCCTTCCGCTCCCTGCTCCCGGAGAATTTCGACAACCTGCTTGTCACTGGACGCTGCATCGGCGCGACGCACGAAGCCCAGGCCTCGGTCCGCATCATGCCGATCTGCATCTGCACCGGCGAGGCGGCGGGGACTGCGGTCGCGCTGGCAAAGGAGGCGGGGCTTGAACCCGCCGACGTTGACACGTCCGCCCTCCGCGCGCGGCTTGTCGAAAACGGGGCCTTCGTCGGCTAGGCGGCGCGGGCGCCCCGCGCGACCGCTATGAGCGACGACGGGGCGTCGTCGCCACATCCGCCGCCGCGCATTGGGGGGTGCGGCGTCCCGCCGCGCATTGGGGGGTGCGGCGTCCCCGCCGCGCATGGGGGGTGCTCAACCGTGCGCCAGGTGCCGCGCAACCGCAACGAGCGACGACGGGGGCGTCGTCGCCACATCCGTCGTCGCCACATCCGCCGCCGGTTCGGGCACCCGCCGCAAAACATGTAATATACATGTATAAATTTTTCTTGACATCCCGTTCGGCTTTTTGTAGGATATAACTGGATTATGAAGAGAATTTCAAAATCGCCAAGATCGATTGAGCCGCCATACGCGAGGTTGGCGGAGCGGTTGCGGCGCAAGGTGTCGGGCGGGACTCTGGCGCCGGGCGCGTGGCTCGGCACGGAGGTGCAGCTTGCGAACGAGAATGGGATTTCGCGCATGACGGCACGCCGCGCCGTCCAGATTCTGGTTGACGGCGGGCTGCTGGAGAGGCGTCCTGGGCGCGGCGTCTTCGTGAGGGGGGCGAAGGCGGCGCCGGCGCGGATCTGCGTAATGGCGGACAACCTGCTGTGGACGCCGGCCGTGCGCATGGCGCACTCGGTGCAGGACATGGCGCAGTCGGCCGGATGCGAGGTGGAGGTCTTCGACGCGCGCGGCGATCTCGCCGCCTACAACGCCGAACTGGCGAAGCTCGGCGACGGGCGATACGCCGGCGCAATTGTCATGTCGATGCACGACGCCGACTTCATCCGCATTGTCGTGGAACTCGCCGCCGCGAAGTTCCCGCTGGCGGTCATAGACCAGACCATGCCGCACGTGCCGGTGGTCTCGATAGCGTCCGACAATCGGCGCGGCGGCTATCTTGCGGCGCGGGAATTTCTGGCGCTGGGGCATCGCGGCCTGGCCTTCCTTGGCGACCTTGATGCCGACACCACCTCGGCGCGCGCGCAGGGCGTGGCCGACGCCTGCGCGGAGGCGCTGGTCCCGCCGCCGGCGCGCTATGACATCCCCGGGCAGCGCTTCGCCGACTGGGAGCCGGAGATTCGCCGCCGCGTGGCGGAGATTCTGGCCGCCACGCCGCGCCCCACCGGAATCGTGTGCAGCTGCGACGCCGTTGCGCGCCATGTCTTCCGGGCGCTTGCCGACCGCGGGGTTGCGGTGCCCGCCGGCATGAGCGTCAGCGGCTTCGACGACGACCCCATCGCCGAGTGGACGACCCCCGGCATCACGACCGTCCGGCAGGATTTCGACGCGATGGGCCGGAAGGCATTCGAGGAACTCTGGCGCCGCATCTCCGGGCCGGCAATGGGGCGGACGCGAGCCGCCGTGCAATTCTCAGTACCTGTCGAAACAGTGCGGCGCGACTCCGTGGCCGCGCCGGCCGACCCCCGCTATTTTTCACTCGCCCCGAGTGGCGACAAAAAGGCAATCGCAGTCTAACACAAGGAACACAACCATGAAAACTACGCATTGGAAATTCACAATGGCCATGGCCGCAGCCGCGGCGATTTCCGCCGCCGGCATGGCGTTGGGCGGCACTGGCTGGACTCAGACCACCGGAGGATCTCAGCAGTTCCTCGACCCCGCAAACTGGGACGGCGGCGACGTCAACGGCGTATTCCCTGCGGAATGGACGGGTCCCGATGCCGCGTTGAGCCTTCGCCTCACGAACGACTGGACGGGGGCGCTGACGTTCCTCGGCAACATCGCCAAGAATACGACATTCTTCGGGCGCTCGGACGATGACAAGAAGGCGCAGAAGCGCACTATCACTCTTGATGACAACTTGGTTCTTCGGCCAACTGGATCATCGGGCCAATTGATTTTCGACACTGAGAGCGCTACGGTGAACATCGATTTAGGGGGAGAAGCTCGGCAGTTTCTCTGCTACAGCCCCTCAACGGCCGACAAGTTCAGATTTGGCGGACAGATCGCAAACGGCAATCTTGTCCTCGGTGGCAATGGCGCGGGCATGACTCTTGTTGGAAACGCCGCCATCGGCGGCGACGTCGAAGTGCGCCCGAACACGACGCTCGTTGTCAACTGGGTGAAGACCACGGACGCCGTCCGCCATGCGGAGGACCTCGAGTTGCACCGTGCGACCTTCGCCGTGAGTGCCTACCAGCGGAACAACACCTTCGAGACTGGGACGCTTCGCGTTTCCGGAGCGGACGCCGCGGGCGTATCGCTAGTCACGATCAACCCAGTCAGCTACGTTGCGACGCTCCGCGCTGACGCCCTCGACATCACCGACGGCGGGACGCTCGCCGTGATGGCCAGCAACCTCGGTGCCGAAGCAGACGCGACAACGGCGGCGCGCCTTCTTTTCGTCGAAACCCCAGTGCTTGCCGGCGATGCGGGCGAAGCAGGAACCCCTGGCGTGGCGGTACTCCCCGGCGTCGTCCTCGGCGCGGCCCACAACGCGCTCCCCACCGGCGCGATCAACGGCAGCGAGAACTACAACGGTCTCTTCCTCGCGACCTACGACCCCGAACTTGGCGTCCGCCGGCTTTCTGATGACGAAATCGCGTATGACGTTTCGGCTTCTGAATCCGTGAACCTCGTCGTCACAAATGGCGCGCCCCTTGCGCTTGCTGGCGATGCCGAGGTCAATTCATTGCAGCTTGTCGCAAGACATTATCGCCACGCAGTCCCGCAGATTTCCGGCGAAGGGACTCTGACGGTCAAGAGCGGCATGGTACTCATGACCGTCCCGAAGAACGGCGCCAACCTGAACGTCGCCGTCGATTTTGGCGCGGTGCAGGGCCGGTTCGTTTCCGCCGGGCCGTTCGGCGAGCAGGCCAAGATACTCAAGCCCGTCCACGGCACGGGCGGGCTGGTCTTTTCAAAGGGCATGGCGATGTCCTTCGACACGACCGTGGCGGCGTCTTCGAGCTGCCGCGGGTTCGCGATTTCCTCGGCGGCCGACTACACAGGGGACACCTACGTTCAGTGCATGGTCGAAACGGGATCCAATGACTTCCTCCCCCACGGCGCCCGCTCCGGCAATACGATCGTGAACGGCTGTCTCTCCTTCGGCACGATTGCCATCAACGGGCTTTACGGCACCGGCGCGGTGCGCGGCACCTCGCTCACAGTCGGCGAGGACGGCTCCGACAGCGACTTTGACGGCAGCGCCTACCTGACGTCTGCGCTCAACGTCGCGGGCGGCGCGTTCCGCCTCGACGGCACGGTGGCGCAGGGCGCGGTGAACGTGGCCGCCGGCGCGGCCATCGGCGGCGGCGGCTCAATCCAGACATCGCTGGCCTTCGCCGAGGGCGCGAAGCTGGCGGTCGATGTCGTGGACGGCGTGGCGCCGTGTCTCGACATCGCCGGCGCGGTGGCCGGCGGCCCCGTGACGGTTGACGCAACGGTCTCCGGCGCGAAGTGGAAGAACCCCGTGTGCGTCCTGCGCAGCGGGTCTTCAATGTCTGGCGTCACTTTCAACAATGGCGCCGGCATCGGCAAGCTCGAACTCCGCGAGAACGGCACCGAACTCTGGGCCGAACCCGCAGTCGCCAAGCCCACCTTCATGGTGTTCCGGTAGCAACCGACGGCAATAGAAATTGAAAGACTACATGCCCCCCCCCCGCACCATTCTAGCCACACTGCCCGCCGCAATCGCGCTCTCGGCGCTTGGCGCAGTCGATGACCGCACCGAGGCGCGGACGTTCACGGGAGCGTCGGGCACGGTGTTCCGCTACCGCTGGGCCGAGAAAACCCCGGCCGACGGCGGCCCAGTGCCGCTCGTGTTCTTCCTGCACGGCGCAGGCGAACGCGGGGACGACAACAAGGCGCAGCTCAAGCACGGCGTCGCCGACATCGTGGCGTGGCTCGACGCCCACGAGGCTGGCTTCAAGTTCGTCGCCGGCCAGGTGCCGGCCGGCAAGCGCTGGGTCGAAGTGGACTGGGCCGCGGCATCGCATTCGATGCCGGCCGAACCATCCGAAACGATGGGGCTAGCACTCGAACTGCTGGACACGCTCCTCGCCGACCCCACGACCGATACCAACCGCGTCTATGCGACGGGCATCTCGATGGGCGGCTACGGCACCTGGGACATCATCTGCCGCCGCCCGGAGGTCTTCGCCGCCGCGCTTCCCATCTGCGGCGGCGCCGACGTTGCGCAGGCTTCCCGAATCGCGTCCATCCCGATCTGGACGTTCCACGGCAGCAAGGACGCTTCCGTCCCAGTAATCCGCAGCCGCAGCATCATGGCCGCCCTGTGGGCCGCCGGCTCCGACGCCCACTACCGCGAATACCCGGACGCCCCGCACGACGTCTGGACCCGCACCTACCGCGACCCCGAGGCGCTTTCCTGGTTCTTCGCCCAGAAGAAGGCCTGCGCAAATTAAGACGCGCGACAGCCAAGAACCGACGTGCGGCCTTTTCAGACAGGATTAACAAGATTTACAAGATTTGGCGACATACAAGTGGTTTTGGAGTTTTCATAATCCTGTTAATCCTGTCTAAAAGAAGTTTTGCAATTACCTCACCCTTCAACCATGAATCGTCATCCGCTGAATCCAATCCTGTCCGCCAAGGACGTCCCCTATCCCGCGACGCTTGTCTTCAATGCTGGCGTCTGCAAGTGGCAGGGCAAATACGTGATGCTCTTCCGCGACGACTACGGCTCGACGGAGGCGCAGTGGCGCGAGGCGGCCGCGAGGAACCTGCCGTGGCCCGGCTTCTCCACGACAATCGGCATCGCGACTAGCGACGACGGCGTGAACTGGACTGTCGGGCCGAAGCCGGTATTCGAGATGCGCGACGACGTGGTCCAGCGCGTCTACGACCCGCGGCTCGCCGTTGTGGAGGGGCGCCCCGTGCTGTGCTTCGCCATGGACACGCGCGACGGCCTGCGCGGCGGCGTGGCGACGACGGACGACTTCGAACATTTCAGGATTCTTTCTCTTTCCGCGCCGGACAACCGGAACATGGTGCTTTTCCCTGAGCGGATTGGCGGGCGCTACGTGCGGCTTGAGCGGCCGATGCCTGTCTATTCCCGCTACGACGGGTCGGAGCGCTTCGACATCTGGCTTTCGGAGTCGCCCGACCTGCGCTTCTGGGGCGACACGCGTCTGGTGCTGCGCGGCGCGGACGTGCCCTGGGCCGGGAGCAAGATTGGCCCGGCCGCGCCGCCAGTGCGGACGCCGCGCGGCTGGCTCACGACATTCCACGCCGTGCGCAAGGTTGAGAAGAACCTTTCCACATGGGAGCGCGAATGGCATAAGGAATACCTTGCCGGGATAATGCTGCTCGACTTGGACGACCCGTCGAAAATCATCGGCATCTCGCCCAAGCCACTGCTCGTCCCGGAAGCCCCATACGAGACCGATGGCTACCGCGGCTCGGTCATCTTCCCCGGCGGCATGGTTCTTGAGGACGACGGCGAGGTGAAGATCTACTACGGCGCCGCCGATACGGTGGAATGCCTCGCCACGGCCCATGTCGACGAACTGCTGGAGGCTTGCTCCGCGCCCAGGACGACATGACCGGCGCGACCGACTTATGAAACTGGACTTTCACAGGATCGGCGTAAAGTTCTTCTTCGTGACCATTGCGATCGAAGGGCGGCGGCCGGTCTTGTCGGAGTTGGCGGGCGAAAATTCGCGGCCGAACCTGCTCCCGGCGGGGGAGGTGGTGAGATCCGCCCTGAGGGCGCTGCACCTTGCGCGCCCTGGAATAGGCGTCTCCGATTACGTAATAATGCCCGACCATGTGCATTTCGTGATGCTTGTGGATTGCGACAAGGACAGGATTGCAAGCCCGCTGTGGCTTACGCACCGGCTTCTTGACGCAGTGGAGATGGCGCTGCAGGGCGGGGTTGGGAAAATGCGTGGCGAGATAGAGCCGGCGCTGCTCGCGCGCTACCTGCGCGCGGTTTGCGCCGCCGATGATGCCGCCCACGGGTACGCGGCAGGAGTGGGGGAACCGACGGGGGCTGCCGCCCCCGCACCCCCGCCTGGCCCTCCCGCAGGGGGTGCCCCTGGCTCCGCCGCCCTCGCGCCGGGCTCCGCAGGGGGTGCCCCTGGCTTCGCCGCCCTCGCGCCGGGCCCCGCAGGGGGTGCGGGGGGTGTCCCCCCGTCGGTTCCCCGAGCCCCTCGCGGTGTGCGCCCTACCGCCCTTTTCGAGCGTTCGCCCTATATCGAGCTTTCCTTCGATTCGCGGCAGCTCCAGGCGATTCGGCGCTATATCCGGCTCAATCCGGCGCGCAAGCTCTGGCGCCTGGCGCATCCCGACCGCTTCCGTCGCGTGAGCGGGCTTCGCCACCGGTTCCTTGATCCCGGCCGCAGCTGGTCGGCAATCGGCGATGTCACGTTGTTCGCTTCGCCGTTCCTCTTCCCCGTGCGCCTGACGCTGAAAAAGTCCGTCGAGGAGCATGGGCCGGCCATCGGAGAAATAGTCGAAAAGGCGCGGCACGGCTTCATACCCGTTTCGGGGTTCATCTCGCCGGGCGAGCGCGAGGCGCTGCGGCGGCTCAAGGCCGAACCGCGCGCGCGTTTCATCAAGCTCCTGCCCTGCGCCTTGCCGCCGAACTATGACCCGTCTGCCGAAGACTCGCGCGAACTTGCCGCCGGCCGAATGTTGATACTGAGCGGATTTTCACGGACCCCCGCGCTTTCCGCCATCGAGATGCGCGGCAACCCCGCCATTGCCCGCGCCTTCCGTAAAAACTGCCTTGAAATGAACGACCTCGCAGTCGCCTTGTGCAACGCTGCGACAGCTGGAGAAAGCAAATGAAACGACCATCTCCCTTTTTATTGGCGCTTTGCGCCGCCCTTGCCGCCCATGCCGCGGGCCTTGTCCAAAACGGCAGCTTCGAGGATGGCGCCTCCTCGCCCGAGGGCTGGCCCGCGGCAAACCCCGACAAGGGCATCTCCTTTGTCGTCGAGGACGGCAGCCGCTTCGCGCGCATCCACAGCGACGGCGGCACTGCGATGATATACCGCGAAATCGCGATTCCCGAGGGCACGGAGGCGCTGCGCCTCTCGTGGCGCTGGCGTGTCTCAGGCCTCAAGAAGGGCGACAAGCCGTGGTTCGACGCGCGGATCATGATGGAATTCATGGATGGAGCGCGCAGAAAGGTCGGCGGCGCGCCGGGGGCGCCGAACCGCGGCAGGGACACCGATGGCTGGGAACGCTCCGAGAAGGAGTTCCTCGTGCCGCCGGAGGCCCGCATCCTGAAGTTCATGCCGTCGCTTCTCAACGTGGAAGCCGGCACATTCGACCTCGACGACGTTTCGCTTGAACCGACGGATCCGGCTGAGTTGCGGGCGGCCAGCGAGAAGCGCGCGGCCGAGGCGGCCGCAAAGGCGGGGGCCGAACTCGCGAAGCGCCGCGCCAAGTGCGCCGCCCGCCTTGAAAAGACCGGCAGCCTCCTCCCCGGCGACCGCGCTGTCGTCCTTGAACAGACCGAGCCAGGCAAGATGCTCTGCAAGTACCTCGTCGCCTATATCCCCGAAGGCACGGAGGCGCTGCGCCTCTCGTGGCGCGAAAGGATTACGGGACTCGTGAAGGGCGACAAGCCGTGGTTCGACGCCCGCGTAATCGCCGAATTCCTCGGCCCGGACAACAAGAAGATGAAGGGCGTCCGCCACCCGCAGCCCGCATATTCGCAGAAGGACCGGCCGGATTGGTTCGAGCGCCAGATTGAGTTCCTGGTGCCGGATGGCGCCGTGGCGGTCGCGGTGATGCCGTGCCTCTTCCAGACGAAGGCCGGGCTTTACGAAATCGACGACCTCGTCCTGGCGCCTACCGACGCCGAAGGCCCGCGCCAGGCCGCCGAAACCCGCGCGCGGCAGGAGGCCGCGCGCTACGTCGCGCCGGAGAAGCCGGACCCCGCCAAGTTCCCGCGGCCGCTTCATGTCGAAGGCCCGAAAATCCTCGACGACGCCGGCAACGAGGTCTGGCTCCAGGGCGTGAGCCTTTCGGGGACCGAAAGCGTCGCCCACGACAGGCAGGCGGAGAAATCGACGGTTGTCGCAATCGAGGAATGGGGCGCAAACTGCATCCGCGTTCCGGTCAAGGACGATTTCTGGTTCGGCAAGACCGCATACCAGGACGACGGCGGCGAAGAGTACCGGGCCCTGATCGACAGGATAGTGACGCTTGCCGCGAACAGGGGCGCATACGTCGTGCTTGACCTCCACCGGTTCAGGGCGCCCAAGGCCGAGCACGCGGAGTTCTGGAAGGACGCCGCCGCGCACTACAGAAACCACCCGGCCGTCCTCTTCGAACTTTTCAACGAGCCGCACGGCATTGGCTGGGACGTGCTGGTGAATGGCGGCTGGGTGGGCGATGCGGAGCAGCATGACGAGTCCGCGTTTCTGACAGAGGCCGAAAAGAAGGCCAACCGCGGTTTCGAAAGCGTTGGCCTCAAGGGGCTTCTGGCGGCGGCGCGTTCCACCGGCGCGCGCAATCCGGCCATAGTCTCTGGAGTGTTCTGGACCAACGACCTCACCGGCTGGGACCAGGGATGGGCCATGGACGACCCCGACGGGGACGGAATCATCTACTCGTGGCACACCTACAACTGGCATCCGGGGTGGGCGCGTGTCCTGCCAGTAGCGGAGAAACACCCTGTATTCGTCGGCGAATGCGGCGGCGACGAGAAGAAGATGGACTTCATCAAGCATTCGGACCAGGAGGACCCGAACACCTTCTGCCCGGACCTGCTGGGCTTCATCCAAAAGCACAGGCTTCACTGGACAGGCTGGTGCATGCACACGGGCTCCACGCCACGGCTGCTGCTGGACTGGGACTACACGCCGACGCCCTTCTGGGGCGCCTATGTAAGGCGGGCCCTGGGCGGCGAGCGTTTTGAGATGAATCGCATGCGCTAACCCTAAAAATCGCAGTTGGCCCAAACAGACATTCTCACGCACAGAGGCACAGTGAGTGATGGTTTAAGAGTGGCAATCCTGTCAATCGAGTAAATCCTGCTAATCCTGTCAAAAACACCGTGCCTCTGTGTGACGCTTTAATTGCGGCATTCAGGTCTAAAGAGGCTTCGTGCATAAGCGTGGGTGCTTGCGCCGGAAGCCATCATTGCGGCAGGCGCTAGCGCGCGACCACGAAAGCCACCGTCGCGGCGGATCGCCATTGACGGCCCTGCGGGCCAGGGACTGCGCCGACCCATGCGAGCATGGCCGCCGCCATCCCATGCCCTTGCGATGCGCAGCATCGCCGCCGCTTCCGGCGGACACGAAACCCCGCTTCGCGGGACACGAAATCGGCCTTCGGCCTAACACGAAAGTTTCAGGTGCCGTGTCAGTTGGCCCATTGTCGCGAACGCTTCTTCAGGATAGATTGCCGTTATTGTCCGCATGTGGGCAGTTTGTCAAAAGAAGTGGCGGTGCGCCAGCCAGTGCCCTTTTCGTGCAGACCGCGCAGCGGTCTTTTCGTGTCCCGCCGGAACGGCGGGCTTTCGTGTCCGGCGACGGCTGGGGATGTCCCGCAGGGATGGGGCGGGCGCATGGCGGCAGGCGGGGAACTTGTTCACCATGCCGCCGCCATGGTCGCGCCCCAAGTCGTCGCAGACGACCCCCGGCATAGCCGGCTTTCGTGGTTGCGCGTAGCGCCATTCCCTTCGCGGACTTCGCTACTTTGCGAGAGACACTATTCAAACACTGCCCACAGTTATGCACGAAGAGCCATGCTTTAAGAGTGATGATCTTGTAAATCCTGATAATCCCGTTAAAAGGAAAACCTTCAACCTTCGACCTTCGACCTTTGGCCCTGACGCAGCGCCGCCTCGCGCCAGGCCAGGGGCGTGGCGCCAGTCGCGGCCCCGAATGCCGCCGTAAAGTAGGCCGGCGACGAATACCCCGACAGCGCGCAGACTTCGCGGAGCGGGAGCGACGTTGTCTCCAGCAGCCGCTTCGCCTCGGCAATGCGGACACGCGCAATCTCCTGGCGCACGGAGACGCCTAGCCGCTTCCTGAAGGCCCTCTCCACGGTTGTGTGGGAAAGCCCGAGCGACGCAATCACCTCGGTCGCGTTGATGTTGCGGGAGACATTGCGCCTTATGAATACGAGGGCGTCCGACATCCAAGGCTCTGGGAGGGGAAACGACAGCGTAGACGCCCGCTCGACAAGTCCTTTCGGGAGCGGGTTCGCGCCGGGCGGCTTTTCCGCCGGGTTTTCAAGCCAGCGGACAAGCGTCTCCGCGGCGCGGTAGCCTATTTCAAATGGCGCTGGGTCGATTGAAGAAATCGTAGGATTCCGGAAGTCGCACAGCAGCGGGTCGTTGTCAACCCCGAGGACGGCGACATCGCGTGGAACGCCGATGCCGGCATCGCGGCAGACTTCGACAAGCCGCATTGCCACGAGATCGTGGGCGCAGAATATGGCGACGGGCTTTTCGAGCCGCGCCAGCCATTTCGCGAGCGCCCTGGCGCCTATGCCGGCGTCGTAGTCGCCTTTTCCCAGGATTTTTCTCCCGAACTTCGACGCGGTGAACGACTTGTCCTCGAAAACGTCGCAGCCGAAGTGGCGGCGCTCGAGCGCGGCGACAAATGCCTCGCGGCGCCTGACCGAATACCGCTGGTAGGCATAGCCGCAGAAGGCGAATCTCGTGTAGCGGCGCTCGACGAGATGGCCGGCGGCGAGTTCGCCGATGCGCTCCGCATTTTGGTCGACGAGGACGAAGTCGGAGCAGGGGACCCCGCCGTAGACGTCTATGACTGGCCGGTGCGCTGATTTCAGCAGCGCCGCGATGCCGGGACTCCAGACACGCGCGATGAAGCCGTCGAACTGGGAAAGAACCCGCCCGCGCGGGGTGCCGCCCAGTTCCGGGAATTCAAGCTGGAGGTCGCCGCGGGCGCGTGAAAAGGCGGCAATCCCCTCGCAGAGCCGCCGTCCGTAGTGCCAGTGCCTTTCAATCAGTAGTCCAATGCGCTTCATCGCAAGGCGATTCTACCAAATCCAGTTGCGGTTTTCAATATCGGCATTGCGATTTTTGATATGGCGCGCTTTGGCCGGCTGGAGTAGAATGGACTGCAAGGTGGAAATGTCAATGGATATGGAACCAATCGGCAAAATCGGAAACGCGGAGCAGGTGTGTTCCGCAACCCGCGTCCAGGTGACGGACGGGCGCGGCATTGGCGCGCGGCTGATATACGTGGCCAATGGCCGGCTGAACTTTGTCCTGTCCGAGTCCAACGCGCTGGACATCCTGCGGCTTTGGCATTGCGGCACGAACGTGGGCTTCGTTTCGAAAAACGGCCTCTACACGCCGCCGGCGGACTTCCTCCACTCCTTTCCCGCGGGGATGCTTTACACCTGCGGCCTCGACGCCATTGGAGGCGTCGAGGGCCACCCGATCCACGGGCGCATCCACTCCGTCCCGGCGGAGATCCGCGAACTGCGCGCCGATGAAAAAGGGGTGAGGATTGTCGCGGAGGTTCGCGACACCGCCCTTTTCGGCGAGAATCTCGCCATCACGCGAACGCTTGAGACGGTAGCCGGCTCGGATGATATCCGCATTGACGACCTCATCGAAAACCACGCCTTCCGCGACGGGAAATACTGCTTGCTCTACCATGTGAACGTCGGCTATCCGATTGTCGATGCCGGCGCGAAAATAGCGGGGAACTTTGTCGAGTCGCGCCCGCGCACTCCCTGGGCGGGGCATGAGATGGCGACTATGCTCGAAGTCGAGCCTCCGGCGGACAATATGGAGGAGACCTGCTACTTCCACATGACGGCCGACGGGAAGATGTCCGTCGAGAATCGCGCGCTGGGCAAACGCTTCACGGTCGAAAGCGATCTCGCGCGATTCGTCCAGTGGAAGAGCCGCGCGAGCGGCGACTACGTGATCGGCCTCGAACCCTGCACCAGCTGGCTCGACGGCGAACTGCGATACGAAACGCTAAAGCCCGGCGCGTCCGTGACGCACCGGCTCGTCCTGAAAACCGAAGACATACCCCAACACCCATGAAAAAGACCACATTCGCACTTTGCTTCTGCAACCGCGGCTTCATGCCGGGAGAACTCATCCTCGGCGCCCGCCGCGAAATGGCCAAGGCGGTCGCGGACGCTGGCTGCGACTACATCATGATGGACGAAAAGGCCACGCGCTACGGCGGGGTCGAGACACGCGACGAGGGCCGCGCCTACGCCAAGTGGCTTGCAGAACACCGCGGCGAATACGACGGCGTGATTTTCTCGATGCCCATCTTCGCCGACGAAAATGGCGCCTTCGAGGCTCTGCGCGACGCCGGAACGCCGATTCTCCTCCAGGCCTATCCCGACGAGATCGGCAAGATGGACTTCGCCCACCGCCGCGACGCCTACTGCGGCAAGTTCTCGGTCACCGACGTCTTCACGCAGTGCCGCATCCCCTTTACCGTGATGAAGCCCCATGTCGTCCATCCGCTTTCCGCGGCCTTCCGCGCCAATTTGGAGGAGTTCGCCGCAATCTGCCGCGTCGTCGGCGGAATGCGCCGCTTCTCGGTTGGCTGCATCGGCGCGCGCACAACGGCCTTCAAGACAACGCGCTTCGACGAAATCGCCCTTCAGAAATATGACATAACAGTCGAGTCGTTCGACCTCTCGGAGCTGGTATTCAAGGTCCAGAAACGCGGGGTTGACGATGCAGTCGCCGCGAAAATCGAGCGCCTCCGCGCCTACACCGACTGCTCGCGGGTGCCGCAGGAGCGCATGGAGACCCTTGCGAAGATTTCCTGCACCATCGACGACTACATTTCCGAATACCACCTCGACGCCCTCTCGCTGCGCTGCTGGAACGAGATGGAGACTATCCTGCGCGTCTGCCCGTGCGTGCTGCTCTCCGAACTCAACGACCGCGGCATGCCGGCCTCCTGCGAAATCGACCTCTGCTCCGCGATTACGATGCGCGCGATGCAGCTGGCCTCGGGCAGTCCAACGGCTGTTCTCGACTGGAACAACAACTATGGCGAAGACCCCGACAAGGTCATCCTCTTCCACTGCGGCCCGGTCGCGCAGACGCTCATGGCCGCGAAGGGGACCGTGACCGCGCACAAGATGTTTGAAAAAGGCGACCCCGGCTCCGGATGGGGCTCCAACGAGGGGCGCATCCGCGCCTTCCCGATGACATTCTCCAACTGCCAGACCAAGGACGGCCGCCTGGTCGTCTACGCCTCGGAGGGCGAGTTTACCGAAGACAAGATAGAGGACGGATTCTTCGGCTGCGGCGGCGTCGCGCGTATCCCCGGCCTTCAGGACAAGCTCCTGCGGCTTGCGCGCGGCGGATTCAAGCACCACACTTCCGTAGGCGTCGGCCACATGAAGTCGGCGCTTCGCGAGGCTTTCACCACATATCTTGGCTACGACTGGATCGACATCGACGCATGAGGAAGATCGCAGGGCTTGACGTAGGGACCACCGGCTGCAAGGTGACCGTTTTTTCCGACCAGGGCGAAAACCTCGGCCGCGAATACCGCGACTACCCTGTGAGGCGCGCCGTCGATGCGCAGGAGGTGGACGCCGCCGCCCTAGCGGCGGGGGTCCGCGATTGCGTCCGCGCCGCGAAGGAGCGCTTCGGGGCGATAGACGCGATGGGCGTGGCCAGCTTCGGCGAGGCATTCGTCCTGACCGACGCCTCCGGTTCGCCGCTCCGCCCAATCCTGCTCTGCACCGATGCGCGCGGCGCCGATGAATGCCGGGCATTCTGCGACGGCTTCGGCGCAGGCCGCGCGGCCGAGATCGCCGGCGTCCTGCCCAGCGAGTCGTATTCCTTCCCCAAGCTTATGTGGGTCAAGTCCCACGAGCCGGGAATCTACGCCGCCGCCCGCCACGTGATGCTGGTGGAGGACTATGTGATATGGCTGCTGACGGGCCGCAGGGCGATCGACTACTCGCTTGCGGCGCGCACCGGCGCATTCGATGTCCGCCGCCTTTGCTGGAGCGACGGCATCCTCGGCGCCGCGGGGCTTGACGCCGGGCTCTTCTCGGAACCCGTGCCGACAGGCGCTGTGGCGGGGACAGATTCAGACGGCATGCTGGTAGTCGCCGCCGGACACGACCAGGTGGCCTGCGCGGCGGGCGCGGGCGTCTTCGAGCCCGGCACCGCGGCCGAAGGCGCCGGAACCGTGGAGTGCATCACACCAGTGTTTTCCAAAATCCCCTCCGACCCGCAGTTCAGGCAGGACAACTACTGCGCCGTGCCCTATTTCGGGAACTACGTCTCATACGCCTATTCGTACACGGGCGGGGAACTGCTGCGCTGGTGCCGCGACGAAATCTGCCACAGCAGCCATGAGGAACTCCAGTCCGCGCCGTGCGACGGCCCCACAGGTCTTCTCGTGCTGCCGCACTTCGCCGGCGCCGCCACGCCCTACATGGATTCGGGTTCGCGCGGCGCAATCGTCGGACTATCCCTCGCGACAGGCGCCCGCGACATCTACCTCGCGTGCATGGAGGCCGTGGCATACGAGATGCGCGTGAACCGCGACAGGCTCGCGGCCGCCGGCGTCGTGTTCGACCATCTCGTGGCGACGGGGGGCGGCGCACGGTCGCGGCTATGGACCCAGATGAAGGCGGACGTTCTCGGAATTCCGTTCGAGACGCTGGAGACCGATGACGCCGGGACTGTCGGCGGGGCCATGATGGCCGGCGCGGCCGCAGGCGTTTTCACCAGCCTCGCCGACGCCAGGGAAAAAATGGTCCGCCGGACGGGCGTCTTCGAGCCTGACCCGCGGCGCCATGCGCGCTACACGGAGGTCTACGGGCGGTATGAAAGGCTTTATTCGTCGGTAAGGCCTCTCGTGTAGAAAATGGCGATTTGAAATTTGAAATTTGAAATCTGAGATCTGAAATCTTAACTCCGTCCCCCAACCCCTTTTTCACCAGTAACCAACCCCACCATGAAATCCTGTCTCAAGGAAGTCCTGAAATGGGCCGAGGCGCGCGGATGCGCCGTTGGCGCCTTCAACACCCCGACATTTGAAAATGTGACGGCGGTCATATCCGCCGCCGAAAGAATGGGCGTCCCCGTAATCATTGCGCACGCCGAGTTGCACGAAGGCGAAGGCGCGCCGCTTGACACCATCGGGCCGCTGATGGTCTGGGCGGCCGGGCGCGCATCGGTGCCGGTTTGCGCCCACCTCGACCACGGCGAGCATCCTGACTACATCCGCCGCGCCATGGACATCGGCTTCACCTCCGCAATGATCGACGCCTCATCCATGCCCTACGACGAAAATGTCGCGGTCACGCGCGAGGTCGTCGGGGAGGCCCATTCGCGCGGCGTGGACGTCGAGGCGGAAATCGGTGCGCTTGCCTCCCGCGAGGGCGGCGGGGAAAGCGGCGGCGCGGTCTACACGGATCCGGAACTTGCGGAGCGCTTCGTGCGCGACACCGGCATCGATGCCCTGGCGGCGTCCTTCGGCACGGCCCACGGCATCTACAAGGCGAAGCCGGTGCTGGATTTCGAGAGAATCCGCCGAATCCGCCAGCTCACGGGACTGCCCCTCGTCATGCACGGTGGCAGCGGCGTTTCGCCGGAGGACTACCGCACGGCAATTTCCTGCGGCATCCGCAAGATAAACTACTACTCCTACATGGCGCGCGCCGGGCGCGACGCGGTGGCGGCGCGGCTCGCCGCCGGCGACACCACGTTCTTCCACGTCCTTGCGGCCGAGGCGACTCGCGCCATGGGCGAGGACGCCGCCCGCGCGATGGCGGTGTTTGTGGCGGAACCGTAGGCGTTGCGGGCGTTCTGCCCGCCGGGGCCGCCGCGCTAAAGCCGCGCGGCGGTCTCCTTGATGAATGCGCCGAGGGTCTCCCGCAGCTCAGGGCGAAGGAGGCCGTAGATTATGTTTGTCTTGATGAAGCCCAGATGGTTGCCAACGTCGTGGCGGATGGCGTCGATTACCCGCGCGTGTATCGGCGAGGCGTGGGCAAGCAGGCGCAGCGCGTCTGTGAGCTGGATTTCACCGCCCTTGCCGGGCCGGACGTCGCGAAGGGTCGCGAAGATGTCCGGCGTCAGGACGTAGCGGCTCGCAATCGCCAGGTTTGACGGCGCCTCCTCGGGCGCCGGCTTTTCAACAAGGTCGTCAACCCGCCATATCTTGCCGCCGGCGAGCTGCTCCCCGGAGATGATGCCGTATTTGCTGACGCGTTCGCGCGAAACCTCCTCGACGGCCACGACGCATGTCCGGCGCTCCTCGTAGGCGTCGATGAGCTGGCGTATCGCGGGTGTGCCGCTTGTGGATTGTAGAAGCGTGTCGCCGAGAAGAACGGCGAAGGGCTCGTTGCCGACATGCGCCTCGGCGCAGCGGATGGCGTCGCCCAGGCCCAGCATCTGCTTTTGCCAGACAAAGTGGATGTTCGCCAGATTGGAGATGCGGCGGATCTGGCGAAGCTGGTCCAGCTTGCCCTTGGCCTCAAGCTCCCACTCCAGCTCCGCGCTGCGGTCGAAATGCTCCTCGATTGCGCGCTTGCCGCGGCCGATCACCATCAGGATGTCCGTAATGCCTGACGCGACGGCCTCCTCGACGACATACTGGATTACCGGAGTGTCCACTATCGGGAGCATTTCCTTTGGGGAGCATTTCGTGGCGGGGAGGAAGCGCGTTCCAAAGCCGGCGGCGGGGATGACAGCTTTTCGGATCATGGGCGGGTTGTTTCCGGGCGCCCCGGCGATTCCGGCGCTGCGCCCTGCTTGGGTTAAAAGTTTCTAGCGGGATTCGGCAAGGGCGATGAGGTATCTGCCGTAGTCGTTCTTGGCCATGACGGCGCCGGCCCTGCGGAGCTCGTCGGCGCCAATCCACCCCTTGCGGAAGGCGATTTCCTCCAGGCAGGCGATTTTGAGCCCCTGGCGGTTCTGGATGGTTTCGACGAACGACGAGGCCTGGAGAAGGGACTGGTAGGTCCCGGTGTCGAGCCACGCTATGCCGCGGCTCATGATTTCGACGCTGAGGCGGCCCTCGCGCAGGTAGAGCAGGTTGAGGTCGGTGATTTCAAGCTCGCCGCGCGCCGATGGCTTTACGCGGCGGGCCATTTCAACGACGTCCGGGCCGTAGAAGTACAGGCCTGGGACTGCGAAGTTGGACTTGGGCCTGGCCGGTTTCTCCTCGATGGAGACGGCCTTCCCCGCCGCGTCGAACTCCACGACGCCGTAGCGCTCCGGATCCGACACCTGGTAGCCGAACACGATGCCGCCGTCCGTCAGGCGCCCGGCGCGGTTGAGCACGTGGGAAAGCCCCTGGCCGTAGAAGATGTTGTCGCCCAGCACGAGCGCGGTTGGCTCACCGGCTATGAAGTCGGCGCCAATCGTGAAGGCCTGCGCGAGTCCCTCCGGACGTGGCTGGACGGCGTAGGAAATCCGTATGCCGAACTGGGAGCCGTCGCCGAGGAGGCGCTTGAAGGACCCGATGTCGTCCGGGGTGCTGATTAGGAGAATGTCGCGGATGCCGGCCAGCATGAGGACCGACAGCGGGTAGTAGACCATCGGCTTGTCGTAGACCGGCAGCAGCTGCTTTGAAACCGCCCTGGTGATCGGATAGAGCCTGGTGCCGGAACCCCCGGCAAGAACAATTCCCTTCATGTTGCCTCTCCTTGCTGGACTGGTGTGGCGCGCCGCCACGCGGCGGCGCGGGATGCGCGGGGGCCGGGGCCCCCGCGCCGATGGCGCTACAGCGAGATGTGCGCCACCTCGCCCTTCTCCGCCGCGTCGAACACGATTTCGAGCAGACGGATCAGGCGGCGCTGCTCGTCGAGCGTGACGATGGGCTTTTCCTTGCCCTTGATCGCCGCGCAGACATTGCGGTAGAAGTCGTTCCAGCTGCCGGGGATCTGCTCGATCGGGTAGCGCTTGATCGTGTCGTCCGTGCGCGGCGCCATTGTCTTGGTGAGCCCGACGCCGGCGACAATCGGCACGGCGTCGCGGTTCTCCCAGTCGGACACCATGACGATCTCGCCCTTTGAGACGTCCCAGCCGTCGATCTTCGCCGAGCCGTTTTCGCCGAGCATGTACCAGCGCGGCAGGGCTATGAAGTTGGAGGTCCCGACTTCGGCGCGGTAGACGAGCCCGTCGTCGAAAACGGCCTCTACGTGGAAGCCGTCGTCGCAGTTCTCGTTTGTCACGAAGTCGAGGTGGGAGTATAGCGAGACAAGCTTGCGCGGACGGGTCATCATCAGCATCTGGTCGAGCACGTGGACGCCCCAGTCGAGGACCATGCCGCCGCCGTGCTCCTTTTGGTTGCGCCAGTCGCCCGGTATGCCGCGGCTGCCGTGGACGCGGGACTCAACGCAGAAGACCTTGCCAAGGGTGCCCTTGTCGAAGATGTTCTTCATTGCGAGGTAGTCGGGATCCCAGCGGCGGTTCTGGTGGACTGTGAAGATGCGGTTCGCCTTCTGGGCGGCGGCGATCATGTCGTCGAGGTCGGCGAGCGTCATGGTGACGGGCTTCTCGCAGACAACGTGCTTTCCGGCTTCGAGGGCCTTTATGACAATCTCCTTGTGGAGGTCGTTCGGCGTGGCGACCGTCACGAGCTGGATGCGCTCGTCGGCGAGGAGTTCTTCAAGCGACGAGAAGCCCTTCTCGTTTGGCATGAGGTCTGAAGAGCGCTCCGGGACGATATCGTATGCGCCAATGAATTCAAGGTCGGGATTCTCCTCGATTCTCCTCATGTGGTGGGAGTGGAAGTGGCCCATTCCGCCGTGTCCAATCACGGCGCAACCGATTTTTGCGTTCATGGTTTGCGGGTCCGGCATTATTGGCATTCGGCGGCAAGTCTCCTGATCTTGCCGCCGACGGCTATTTTCTGGAGTTGACTGAAGCGGTCGATCATCAAAGTGCCGGCGAGATGGTCGAGCTCGTGTTGGATGGCGCGCGCCAGGAGCCCGCGGGCTGTCGCGGTCTGGCGCTTTCCGTCAAGATCGGTGTATTGGACTGTCACCTGCATTGAGCGGGTGATTTGGCCGTGGATGTCCGGGAAGCTGAGGCAGCCTTCGTTGCCGCGCTGGGCGCCCTCGCGCGCCGTAATTTCCGGATTGACAAGGATTAACGGCATGGCGATCCCGGCGTTGAATTCGTCGGCGCCCTTGGTCTTGTCGGCGCCAATGGGGACGTCGATGACGCAAATGGATTCGTCGCGGCCAATCTGTTCGGCGGCGAGACCCACGCCATCGGCATCGTGCATGGTCTCAATCATGTCCCTGGCGAGCGCGCGGATGTCGTCCGTGATCTCGGGGACGGGCCTGGCGGCTTTCCTGAGAATGTCAGAGCCGTAAGTCTTGATTTCAAGTTTCATCGTCATATATTCTACCATATTTCCACGGCGCCGGGCCGAACGCGGCCATTCGCCAACCTGGAAAAGGAAGCCACCGCTTGACGACGGCGGCGTGCATAGGCGTCCGGCGCGGCCTTGGTGTATAATATTTGCGTTCGCTTTGGCACTCTCTGGGACGACAAGGCGGCTCTTGGGATTTCCTACGCCATACTGACCGGGCTTTCGTGGATTGCCGTAGGCGCCATAGTTGGGCTTGCGGAGAAGCGTGGCTGCGGTTCGACGCGGCAGCGGCGCCGGCGGAGCCGCCCCTCCACGCGGGATGCTGGAGCGTTGCTCTTTGCCCGGTAGAAATTGTTCGTCCCGTCGTAGGCGCGGAAAACAATGGCATAAACGCAGGATTATGACTTATGGAGAAGATGAACGCACTTTGGCTTGACTTGCCCGCCGACGAGATGAATGTCGCGGCGGTGTTCAGGCTTACAATCGGCATCCCCGGCTGCGGCGCCACGCTGCGCGTCGCGGCGGCGGACTTCTACCGTCTCTGGGTGGACGGCAGGCTGGCCGCCCACGGGCCGGCGCGCGCCCCGCACGGCCACGCGCGAGTCGATGAAATCCCGCTTCAGGCCGGCGGCGGCGCGACCCTGGTTGTCGAAGTTCATTCGGTCAACGTGCCATGCTTCGACGGCGTTTTCCAGAACGCCTTTTTCGCGGCGGAGATTGTCGCGGCGGACGGGCGCACGCTGGCGGGAACCGCCGACTTCGAGGCCTGGCGCGACGAAACGCTTGTGCAGAAGGTGTGCCGCTACAGCTACCAGCGCGGCTTCGTCGAATCGCGGCGCATGGCCGCGGACCCCGCGGGTTTCCGGCGCGGCGGTCCCGCGCCTGCGGGCTATGTGCGCGCGGCGACATCCGCCAGAACCCTGCCCGCAATCATGCCGCGCGGCGTCAGCTACCCGCTGCTTGCGCACCATGACGCCGGCGCGCCGGTCGCGGACGGCTCCGTCAGCCTGGACTTGGAAGCCAGCGCGCCCGAAACCCGCGCGGTGTCCCTTGTCGGCAAGGACGGCATCAGGGGATTTCTGCCTGCGGAGTGGGAGGACGATTCCACCCTGGACGCTGTAAGGCTTGTCTGGAGGCCTGGCGGGACTGGCGCGCGGCTCTACGACTTCGGCAGGACCATCACCGGGTTCTTGTCGCTGAAGGTGCGGGCCGCGGCGCCGGAGGGCGCGACGGTGCTGGCGGTCTTCGACGAAATCCTGGCGCCGGAGGGCGCGCCCTTCCCGGTCGACGCCCTTCGCGGCGGCTGGACGCGTGTCCTCAAGTGGCGCCTGGCCCCAGGCGAATACGACCTGCTGGCCCTGCACCCGTCCAGTATCCGCCATGCGGCCGTCGTCGTTACGGAAGGCGCCGCGGAGACGCTTGGCGTCGGAATCGTGGACTACGAGAATCCCGACAAGTCGAACGCGGCGCTTCCGCCGACAGGCGACGCGACCCTTGACAAAATCATCGCGGCGGCGCGCGAGACCTTCGCGCAGAACGCGGTCGATCTGCTCACGGACTGCCCGTCGCGCGAACGCGCCGGATGGCTCTTCGACGCCCTCTTCACGGGCCGCGCGGAGGCGCTGTTCACCGGGCGCAACCTAGCCGAGCGCGCCCTCCTCGAAAACTACGCGCTCTCCCCGCAGCTGGCGGCGTTGCCGGAGGGCATGATTCCGATGTGCTACCCGGCGGAGGCCCTAAGGGGCGAGTTCATCGCCAACTGGTCGCTGTGGTGGATACTCGAACTCGGTGGATACCGCGACCGCACCGGCGACGATTCGGTCGTAGCCGCGTCGCGGGACAAGATTGCGGCGCTGCTTGGCTGGTTCCGCAAGCACGAGAACGCGGACGGCCTTCTTGAAGACATGCCCGGCTGGGTCTTCGTGGAGTGGAGCGCATGCAACGACAAGGACCATGTCTCCGGCGTCAACTTCCCCTCGAATTTCCTCTACGCCGCCGCGCTGGAGGCGGCGGGACGCCTCCTTGGGCGCGAAGACCTCTCGGCGCGCGGCGCCGCAGTGCGCGCCGCCGCCGCCCGGCTTGCCTGGGACGGCGAGTGGTTCGAGGACAACGCCGTGCGCGACGAATCCGGCGCACTGCGGCTCCTGGGGCATGTCACCGAGACGGGGCAGTATTACGCATTCTACTTCGGCGCCGCGACCCCGGCCTCGCACCCAGTCCTTTGGAACAGGCTTGTTTCGGAGTTCGGCCCGCGGCGCGACGCCGCGGCCTTCCCGGAAATCACGCCGTCAAACGCCATCCCCGGCGCCTACATGCGGCTTGAACTTCTGCTGCGCGACGGCCGCCGCGCCCAGGTCCTCGACGAGTGCAGGGGCTTCTTCGCCCCGATGGCTGACCATACCGGCACCCTTTGGGAACACCTGTCCATGCATGCAAGCATGAACCACGGTTTTGCCTCGTCGGCCGCATGGCTGATTATGGAGGCTCTTAAAAAACCGCTTGCCACGCGCGAAAGATTATCGTAAACTCATAGCAATTCAAACCAGAAGGGAAAAACAAAATGGCAGAAAAGAAAACGGCGGCCCCCACATCGGGGAATGCGCAACTTGACGCGGTTCTTTCGCAAATCCGCAAGCAATTTGGCGAAACGGCGATCCAGAGGCTTGGCGACGGCTCGGCCTCGCTTGACATTCCGGTCATAAGCACCGGCTCGTTCTCGCTTGACCTGGCCCTTGGCGTCGGCGGCCTGCCGCGCGGGCGCATCGTTGAAATCTACGGCCCAGAATCGTCCGGCAAGACGACTGTCGCCCTGCATGTCATCGCGAACGCCCAGGCAACCGGGGGCATGGCGGCCTTTGTCGATGCCGAGCACGCACTCGACGCGAGCTACGCCCGCAAGCTTGGGGTCAAGCTCGACGACCTCCTTGTCTCCCAGCCGAACTCCGGCGAGGAGGCCCTTACTATCACCGAGCAGCTCGTCAAGAGCGGCGCGCTCGACGTCGTGGTAGTCGACTCCGTGGCGGCCCTTACGCCGCAGGCCGAGATTGACGGCGAGATGGGCGACAGCCACGTAGGCCTCCAGGCGCGGCTGATGTCGCAGGCGATGCGCAAGCTCACCTCCGCAATCGCGCAGACGAAGACCCTTTGCATCTTCACAAACCAGATCCGCGAGAAGATAGGCGTCATGTTCGGCAACCCGGAGACGACCCCGGGCGGCAAGGCGCTTAAGTTCTACGCCTCGATCAGGATGCACATCCAGCGCATCGGCGCAATCAAGGACACCTCTGGCACCGTCATCGGAAACCGGACCAAGGTCAAGGTCGTAAAGAACAAGGTCTCGCCGCCTTTCACCGAGGCGGAGTTCGACATCCTCTACGCCCGCGGCATATCGTGGGAGGGGTCCGTGCTCGACGCCGCGATCGCGAACAATGTCGTGCAGAAGCGCGGCTCGTGGCTCGCCTTTGGCCAGGAGCAGGTCGGGCAGGGGCAGCTCGCCTCCACCGAGGCCCTCCGCAACAACCCGGACCTCGCCAACCGCATCGTGGCGGAAATCGCCAAGGTCGTGCCGGCCGCGAAGGCGATAAAGCCGCGCGTCGCGCCCGCGCCCAAGGCGGAGGAGCAGTCCGCCCCCGAGGACTAGGCGGCGTCACGCGCCGTCCGCAACGCAATGCCACGCTACGCGATACGCAGGATTGCCCAGCTCGTTCCGGCGACGCTGGGCATTCTGCTTGTGACGTTCCTCATTTTCAACGTGGTCGGCGGCTCCGCCGCGCAGGCCGTCCTGGGCCAGCACGCCGATGCGGCCTCCATCGCCGCCTTCAACGCCCGCTACGGCTACGACAAGCCGCTGCTTCTCGGACCCCTTGCCGCGCCGGCGGGAACGCCGTTCCGCGTCCGCGCCGCGCGCGCCCTGGACTCGCAGTTCTTCAACTACTGCCGCCAGCTGCTGTGCGGCGACTTCGGCGAAAGCGCGGCCTACGGCATGCGCGTCGCCGACGTCCTGAAGTCTGGCGTCGGGCCGTCGCTCTGCATTACGATGCCAATCCTCTTCGGCGGGACGCTTCTGGGCCTCGCCCTCGCGATGGTCGCGGCCTCCCGGCGCGGCGGCGCCGCCGACGGCGCAATCCTGTTTGGCTCAACGCTGTGCATGAGCGTGAACTATGTCGTCTGGATCCTCGCCGGGCAGTTCCTGCTGTCATACAAGCTGCGGCTTTTCCCGATATGGGGGTTCGAGGGCGCGGCATACGTCGTCCTGCCGGCGGCAATAGGCATCTTGAGCGGCCTTGGCCGCGACATCCGCTACTTCCGCGCGGTGCTGCTGGACGAAACGGGGCGGCAGTACGTCCGCGCCGCATACTCGCGCGGACTCTCCAGGCGTGCGGTTTTCCTCCGGCACGTCCTCCCAAATGCGATGATTCCGGTTGTCACCTACGTGAGCCTGTCCATCCCGTATCTCTTCACCGGATCGCTGCTGCTGGAAAGCTTTTTTGGAATACCGGGCCTTGGCGGCGTGAGCGTCAACGCGATTCATTCCGGCGACTTGGCGACAGTCCGCGCGGTCGTCATCCTTGGCGCCCTGC
>Ga0326513_10000367_pt1 | contig 37624 bp, 56 predicted proteins | sample 2_2465_0518_D_FD_203654 | JGI IMG/M metagenome (GOLD analysis project Ga0326513, IMG submission 203654) | Bovine rumen microbial communities from UC Davis, California, United States - 2_2465_0518 | ecosystem: Host-associated > Mammals > Digestive system > Stomach > Rumen | place: USA...
AGGGCTGGACCCGATGTGGGACTTCCTGCGATTTCACCCCGAAAAGCCGACCGTACATGACATCGAGGTGCTTGAAAACTACCTCGACGACCTGCGGACGCTCATGGTGCAGAAGTCGGCGGGACAGCCCGGGAGAGAATCGAAAACGTCGGGGTATGCAGCATTTGAAGACCTCGAAATGACGATAAACAGCATCGTCATACAGACTATGTGGATATACCTCTCGGGCGGGCTGAAAATGCTGAAAGAGGTGGTGAAGAGTGAATAAAGACCCCCGAAAGCAATGGTATATCGACCACGGGATCTGCTGTTGCTGCGGGCAGAGAGAAGCCGAGCCGCACAAGCAGCTGTGCTTTGAATGCGCGGAGAAAAACAGCGAGCGCTGCAAAAAGAGGTACTATTCCAACCGCAAAGCCGAAATACATAATTCGGTTGAAAGAAAACGTGAAAAGCGCAGACAACGCGAAGAACTCGGGCTGTGCGTGGAATGCGGCGTGAGGAAACCTTCCGCGGGACGGAAAAGGTGCTTTCGGTGTCTTGCCAAAGACCGAAACAGGCAAAAAGGTTATCGCGAGAGGAACGGACGGCTGCCGTGGGAGCTTCGGGGAGACGGACTGTATTGCTATCAGTGCTGCGAACCGAAATGCAGCGGCGCAAAGCTGTGTGACGACTGCCGCGAGAGGTCGCGGAAAAGCGCTGCGCGTGCCCGTGAACACATTGGTAAAAACGGCAGGTACTGGAGCAAGCTCGACACGGCAAATATTGCCGAGATAAGATACAATGCAAGGAGGAAAAACCAATGAACAACACCGATAAACTGCTCCCCCGGGAGCGGGTGTGCCTCATGAACGCCATCGCGGAGAGGGACAAACTCATCTCCGAAAAGGACAGGCTCATCGCACACTACAAGCGGCAGTACGAGATAGCTGTCAGACAGCGCCTGCACGAACGTCACGAGCGTGCGGACAAGTGGAAGGACAGGCTCACGGGCGCGGTGCTTGCGATAGCGGCGGCAGCGATGGTTTGGCTCACGCTGTACTCGCTCGAACAGTTCTGGCTCTGGGCGAACGGAATGTGAGGTGCGGAATGGCATACACAACGATGATGATACTTTATCTTGTGATCTCGACCGCCTGCGTTATTGGGTGCATAGCGGCTACCTTGCTGTGCTACATGGATTACATGAAGCAGAAGCGAGAGAGCCGTGCAGAGATCGAGCACCTTAAAGCGGAGGTCAGAGCGTGCCGCGAGCTGCTGAAAAGGAGGGCGAAAAGCGATGTATGAGGACGAAACGGCATACGATCCGGGCTTGTGCGTCGGCTGCGAGGTGTGCTACTACGGCTCACCGAGAGACTGCCCGCAGTGCAAATTGATACCCGAGGAGGACGACGATGACGAGGACTTTGAGGACGAATAAAAAAGAGCCTGCCCCTGTTGGCGCAGGGACAAGCTCGGTTGGTGATTTGCATGAAATCGCCGAAAAGACTATCATACACTTACATTATACACCCGCGAGGGGTTAATGTCAAGGGAAAGGAAAATAAAATGGTAAAAACGGAAGTTATCAACCTAACGCCTGAAATTTCTGAGCGTTTCATGTCGATGAACACAAAGAATAGAAAGCTCAGCCAAAAACTTGTCGATTCATACGCAAAGGACATGAAAGAGGGCAGATGGCACGCGAACGGTGAGCCTATCATCATCTCAAACGGTATCCTTATAAGCGGGCAGCACAGGTGTTTGGGCGTAATACAATCTGGCGTGACCCTCAAAGATACCGTCATCGTTTATACCAGTGACCCCGAAATGGTTGACACAGGTCGCGTTCGTTCGGTAACCGATTTATCAGGAATCCCGCCGTTGATAAGTGCGGCTGTATCGACATGCCTCGCAATGACGATCAAAAAACATAACGTTTCCAAAGCGCTCATTATCGAAAAATACAGTGAGTGGGAACCCGAATGCGAGTTTGTTTATAAAATTATCGACAACCGTAAAAGAGGACTGAGAAAATCGGGAATAGTTGGTGCGGTACTTGCTGCTCGATTATGCGGATACCCCGAGGATATGCTTGAAAATTTTTGCAGGGTATTACTCTCGGGAGAGATGGAAAAGCCACAAGACAAAGTCATCATCTTACTGCGCGACGCCGCGATAACCTCAACGAACGGCGGTGGCACTGCACAAAAGACGATGTATCTTAAAACGCAAGCGGCACTAAAAATTTATATCGAGGGAAGAACCGTAACAAAGCTTTATCCGCTTATGGAACCGTACTATAAAATATCTGTCAAGGAGGGAATATGAAAAAAATCATACCAAACGAGGAGGCGGTCATCGAGGCGGAGCTTCGGGCTGACGACCGCGAACGCGACTTGAAATGGGTGCGGGAGCGGCTCGCGCAGGCGGAGAAGAAGCTCGACCGCGCGGAGCAGGAGTGGCAAAGATCGGGCGGATACGGCTCGCGCTCGCAGATGACGCGGCTCGAAAACGAGGTGCGGCTCTGTAGTCTCGCGCTGCGGGGGCTCGAAACGGGCTGTCACCGCTGCGATATGCGGTGGCGCAACATACGCACGACCGCCGCCACCCTCGAAACCGAGAAGAAGGCGGGGTTCGATAAGATAGACATCGACAGGGCGATAGATCTGATAAAGGCGATGTACTAAAGGAGGCATAAAAATATGAAACTCTACGAATACGCAGAGGAGTTCGGCGCGCTGTTCGATTCGCTCGACGAGATGGACGGCGAGGAGATGGAACAAGCGTGGTTCGATACGCTCGAAAGTGTTGAGGCAGAGTTTGACGACAAAGCCGAAAATGTGATCGCGTTCATCAAAGAGCTGAACGCGCAGGCGGCTGCACTGAAAGAACAGGAAAAGGCTTTCGCTGAACGTCGCCGCGCTAAAGAACATCACGCCGAAAGGCTCAAAAAGTATCTGCTCGGCTGCATGAACACGGTCGGACGCAAGAAGATCGACCGCCCCATGGGGTGCGCTTCGGTGCGTAACACCCCCGAATTCCCGCGCTTCGAGGACGAGGCGGCGTTCGCTGACTGGGCGCTTGCCAATGACAGCTCGCTGTTGCGCTTCCGTCCCCCCGAGATCGACAAGACGGCTGTCAAAAAGTACTTGCAGGCAGGGAATGAGATAGACGGCGTGAGGCTCGAGAGATCGCAGTCGGTGATAATAAAGTGAGGAGGTGAGATAAGTGGACACAAAGCACGAAATAAGCTATCCTGACGGCATTTTCAAAATTCACGGCGCAGAACTCCACCGCTTCAAAAACTCCGCAGGCGTGGAATATTCGGCGATATATCGCGGCGATTTCGAGGAAATGTCATGTGAACGCCGTGATGAGGAAGCCATGATAACTGCGTTCAGAAAAAGGCTGTTCTTTGAACTGACAGGAAGGGAGTGGATATAATGGGAATACCTGTTCTTATACTGGGCGAAAGCGGTTCGGGGAAAAGCACATCGATGCGCAATTTTGAGCCTGATGAAGTGGGGATATTCAACATTGCTTCAAAGCCATTGCCGTTCCGGAAGAAGCTCCTGACAGCGAACGGCGTGGGCTATCAGCAGATAATAGGCTCACTGTCTAAGCCGAAGCTGAAGCGCTATGTGATAGATGACAGTCAGTATCTGCTTTGTTTTGAACTGTTCAGAACGGCGAACGAAAAGGGTTATCAGAAATTCACGGACATGGCGCTGAATTTCTACAATCTTATCCAGTTCATCATCTATCAGACACCGCCGGACGTTATCGTGTATTTTCTGCACCACACCGAAACAACGGCAGACGGAAAATTCAAGGCAAAGACCATAGGCAAGATGCTTGACGAAAAGCTGACGGTCGAGGGACTGTTTTCTATCGTTCTGCTGTGCGTGACTGACGGCATGAAGCACAGCTTTATCACTCAGTCAAACGGCATTTCAACGGCAAAGTCCCCTATGGAGATGTTTGACAACGAGATCGACAACGACCTCAAAGCCGTTGACGAAACTATCAGAAATTATTATGAACTGTAAAGGAGTTATAAAAATATGAAACAGATAGATTTATCAAACGTTGAAGCAAATCAGGGCGGCGAATATGCCCGTCCGCAGGCAGGCGGCTACATTATCCGGATCAAAGCAGTGCAGGACGTTCCCGAAAAGGAATACCTCAAGATCAGCTATGACATAGCAGACGGCGAGTTCAAGGGCTATTATACCGATATGTGGCAGCGCACAGGCTACGATCTCCCCACTTTCATCAAGTCCTACAAGGACAAGGCACTGGGCTACTTCAAAGCGTTCATTGATGCGGTGGAAGGCTCGAACCGCTACAAGTGGAACAATGACGAACGTTCGCTTGTGAACCTGTTCGTGGGAACGGTGCTTCGTGAGGAAGAATACCGCAGCAGCAGCGGCGAGATAAAGACGATACTCAAGCCCGACATTTTTCTCACCACTGCGGAGATAAGGAACGGCAGGTTTGAAGTCAGACCCTGCAAGCGGCTCTCAAACGCTCCTGCAAGCCCTCAGAGCGGCTTTAACGGTACAAGTGCGGTAAACTATACCCATCAGACTGCAAGTCCTCAGACGGGCGCACAGACCCCTCAGCAGACGTTTGTTGACATGGACGTTTACAACGACGGCGGAGTACCGTTCTGATGAAAGTGAGGTCGGCGTATGAGCAAACAGAAAGCCGATCTCGAAGACGGCTACACACGGATAGCGAACGACTTGATCGACGCTCTGATACAAAAGCCGCTTACCCTGCGCGAGCTGAAAGTGCTGTTGTTTATCATACGGCATACATACGGCTATCATCACAAAGAACATTCTTTGTCTCACCGTTTTATTGCGGTGGGGACAGGAATAGATCCCAAAAAGGTCGCGGTCGTTCTTGGAGAACTGGAAAAGAAAAAGGTCATTCTGCGCAAAAAATCTCACGGCAGTATACCTCAGATCGTATCCATAAACACCCATATCGGCGACTGGCTCTTATCCCCCGAAAAAGGGGATAAGGAAAGCGTCTTATCCCCCAAATCGGGGTACCCCAAAAAGGGGGATATCTTATCCCCCAAATTGGGGGAGTATCTTATCCCCCAAAAAGGGGACAAAAATAATATAGATATAAATATAGATTTAAAGAAAGAGTGTGGGGGGACTTCGTCCCCCGGCACACATTTCGCGGTGTTCGGACGGCTCGCGGACGAATGGAAATACTCTCATGCGAACATCGACCGCATACCGAAAAGACTGCGTGCGGAGATAGAGGGTATCGGATACACCCGCATGACCGACGCACGACTTCGCTATGAGGACGACTTTGAGAACCGCACCACAAAGAACAATCAGGCTCTGAGCTTCCGCACATGGGCAGAGGGTGCGTATAAGGACTACCTCGCCGCCGTAGACGAAAACGGCATATGGTACAACATAAACGGACAGAAATGCAAAGGAGAGAAGGTGTATGAATGAGATTTGACCCCGATAAAGTCCGGCAGGCGGTCACGCTTCTACACGGGGACGAGCTGTTTGAGCTGCGGTACGTCGCGGGTAAGAAGGTGTACTCGGGCTACTTCAAGGGCGCGGACAAGCTGCTGACCGAGCTCGAAATGCTTCCCGATAATGGCGGCAACGTGTACATTACGCTCCAGGACATAAACGACAGCTGCTACAACCGCGAACAGCACGACCGCATACTTTTCGGCAAGACCACCACCACCGACGGCGATATCAGTGGGTACAGCCACCTGCTGATCGACCTCGATCCCGTCCGACCCGCGGGTATCGGCTCGACGGACGCTCAACTTGCGGCGGCGCACGACACGGCGGCTACGGTGTACAAGTACCTGCAAGGTGAGGGCTTCCCCGAGCCTATCGCCTCGATGAGCGGCAACGGCTGGCACCTGCTGTATAAACTGTCACTCGACAGAACTGACGAAAACGCCCGGCTGATACACAGCTGTCTCGACGCGCTCGATATGATGTTCTCGAGCGGAGCGGTAAAGGTCGATACATCGGTGTTTAATCCGTCGAGGGTCTGCAAGCTCTATGGCACATACGCCTGCAAAGGCGCCGATACCGCCGAGACCCCGCACCGCCTGTCCGAGATACGCACGGCACCCGATACGCCACAGAACGTGCCGAAGGCACTGCTGCAAAGGCTTGCGGCGAATGCCCCTGTGAAAAGCACACCGCCGTCAGGACAGCGCACACGCAGTGCTTTCGACCTGCAAACATGGCTCACCGAGCATAATGTTCCGGTTCGCGATAAGGTCGTCTCCGGCGGCACGGTGAAGTATATCCTTGACTGCTGTCCGTTCAACTCCGACCACAGGAACAAGGATGCGGCTGTGTTTGAACAGGCTGACGGCTCGGTAGGCTTCAAGTGTTTTCACGCTTCCTGCGCGGACAAGCACTGGCGGGAATTTCGCCTGCATTACGAACCCGACGCATACAACGTCCCCGAACCCGACACGAGCATAAAGCCGAACCACATGAGCGCAAAGACCTCTGCCGGCACCGCCCTCTGGCAGAGAGCAATTACCCTCGCGGACACGGCAAAGGGAGATGAACCGAAGTTCTTCACGCTGCCCGATATACTCGCACAGCCCTCCGAACCCGAGGAGTACATAAAGACGGGTATCACGGAGCTGGACAGTTCTCTCGGCGGTTTCAAGAAAACTCTCGTGACCTGCGTTTCGGGACTGCGAGGGTCGGGAAAGTCATCACTCCTCTCACAGATCGTCCTTCACGCCTGCCTGAAAGAAAATGCGCGCTGCCTGATGTTCTCGGGAGAGCTTACGGCGCGGACGGCTGCGGACTGGCTGTTTCGGCAGGCAGCGGGCATAAACGGCGTGCGGAAAATATCGAAATTCGACACGAAATATTTCGTCCCCGACGACATCAAGCGCATTATCGCCGACAAGCTCGCCGACAGGCTGTATATATACAACAACCGCTACGGCAATGACTATACGCAGGTACTTACGGAAATGGGCAGGATAAACGAAGAAAAACAGGTCGATATGATACTGCTCGACAATCTCATGGCGCTGGATATCAGACAGGCAGCGACCCGTCCGGAAGACAAGCTCGAAGCGCAGAGCCGTTTCGTCGAGCAGCTCGAAACCTTCGCAAAGCTGACTAACACGCACATCGTATTTGTCGCTCACCCGCGAAAGGCACAGGGATTTCTTCGCCTCGACGACATCAGCGGCTCGGGAGACATCACGAACCGCGTGGACAATGCGATCATCATACACCGCCGCAACGCCGATTTCGAGCGGCTGACAAGGCAGGCTTTCGGCTGGAAAAAAGATCACCCGCTGTATCGTGACGGTATCGGGAACGTGCTGGAAGTTTGCAAAGACCGCGAAAACGGCACGCAGGACAAGTTCATTCCGCTCTATTTCGAGCCGTCCACCAAGCGCCTGAAAAATACGGAGTACGAGAACACAGACTACTTTGACGGCGCGTTCGGAGAACCCTTCTGAAAGGAGAACAGATTTGAGACAATATCACATATCGGGCAAACTGCCCGGTGCGAACGACTACATAAACGCCTGCCGGCGTAACCGCTATGCGGGTGCAAAGCTGAAAGAGGACACCGAGCGGCTGATCTGTATGCAGATATGCGACCGAAAGCCCGTTGATCGTGCTGTCAGGCTTCGCTTCACATGGCACGAAGGCAACCGCCGCAGGGATAAAGATAATGTCGCTTTCGCAAAAAAATTCGTCCTTGACGCTCTGCAAAAATGCGGAGTGCTGCCGAATGACAATAATCTCTACATCGAGGGATTTGAGGACGTTTTCGAGTACGGCGGCGACTACGGAGTTGAGGTGATGATATATGCAGCCGCACGAGATCAGAGCGGCACTTGATCAGCCCGTCCGCTTCACGAACCCGAAGCTCTACACCGAAGGCGCGGAGTACATACTCACGGGCGCGGTGTTCCGCAGGGATAAGAAAACGGGCGAGTTCTACTACCAAGCGGAGCTGACGGACAAGAACGTGAAGCACAGCGTGATCTATTGCAGATTGGAGGAAATAGAAAGTGAAACTTAAACCGTGCCCGTTCTGTGGGGAGCAGCCGAGCATTTTTCGCTACAATGGCGGAGAAATGCACTGACGGGCTCTGTACGGCGTTCCACGGCGTGAGGCAGCAAAACTACAGGGTGAACAACAGAACGCGAAATAAGGGCAATTTCAAACGATTTCGGAGGTGAAAAATCATGAAACTGATAAAGATGAAAAACGGGTTCGTTAATGCGGATATGATCGAATCGTTCGCTGTGATCGAACATGAAACCTGCTGCGACATAGTAGCCTACTCGCCGTCATACGGTGGGGACTGCGAATGCTATATTCTCGGCAAGTGTGAGGACGAAAGCGACGCATGGATACATCTCGAAGCTCTCGCTGAGTGGCTCACAGACGACAAAGACGGGGTGTATGATGTCATGCGCCTATGGGAGGGTTATGACAATGACACATAAAGAAGCAGCCGACCAGCTGCGAGACCTGATACAGGACAGGCGCTCGCTCATGACCGACGAGGAATATTCGGATATTTACAAGCGCGATATCGGAGCCTTGCAGCTCGGTATCAAAGCGATCGAGCAGGCGGAAAAGGGCGAGACTGCGAACTGGATAATCTGCTGTGACGGGTATTACCCGTTCTGCTCGGTCTGCGGTGAAGAACCTCCCGGACGTGAGATGTCGAGGTACTGCCCGAACTGCGGGCGGAGAATGGTGACGCCCGAAAGGAGAAAAGCATGAAATTCACACCACACGAAGCCGCCGCGCAGATAATCGCGCACTACGGCGCACAGCACCAGCTCGTCAAGCTCTGCGAGGAGTGCGGGGAACTGATACAGCAGGCGGCAAAATGCTATGACAAGGGCATACCGTACAGTGAGGATATGATCGAGGAAATGGCGGACGTTATCGTGATGATACTGCAATTTGAGGGCATTATGAGCCGTCCTGATTCGGAACTGTTGCAAAAAATCGTCACGGAAAAGCTCGAACGGCAGCTTGAACGCATTGCAAACAAGGAGTGATACACATGACCCTTGACCGACTCGAAGCCTACCGCGCCGATCGCACCGCACTCGAAGCCGTCAACGGGGAGCTTGCGGAGCGTGAGACACAGGTCGCGGTGCAATCGGCAGCCACGCCCCCGTATTCGCTTCACACAGCCACGCTGACGGGCTTGCCGCCTACTCCGAGGGTAATTTCACTGCTCGAACGTCAGGCGGCTCTACGGGCTTCCTGCTTCGCTGTGGAGCGTTTCGCCGAGAACCTCGATGACCCCGAGCTTCGGGAGATAGTCAGACTTCGCTTCATGTCTCCGCGCCGCCACTCATGGCAGGAGATAGCGCTTGCGTTGGGGTATCGGGCTGAACATACTCCGAAGCGCAAACTTGCTGCCTATCTTGAAGTGTACAACATGAACAAAAATGAGCCGTGAAATTTGTTTTTGAAAGTCGGAAATGTCGGATTCGGGTGTGTTATAATTATACTTGGGATACCTCACCGATACGCCTGCCGTGCTTTTGCGGCAGGTGTTTTTGTATCACTCCCGACAGGGGGGAGGGTACCCCCCTTCATGGGGCGGCGGCACTACAAACCCGTCAATGCTCAAAATTCTGCGCTGAAAGGACTGAAACAGGAAATGGAGTACGGCATAGACCACCTGAGGGCGAAGCTTGCGCGCAAGGCTATGCGTGTTGATCTCCGCTATCGTTACTACGAGATGAAAAACCAAATGCAGAAGATAAAAGCGCTCATTCCGCCCGAATTTGCAAATATGACCTACTCTCTCGGCTGGTGCGGAAAGGCTGTCGATTCCGTCGCAGACCGCATGGTTTTCGACAGGTTCGAGGACGACGATCTTCTGCTGAACGAGATATACGCGCAGAACAACGCCGACATTCTCTTTGACAGCGCGGTGCTTTCGGCGCTCATCTCGTCCTGCTGTTTCCTCGGGATAGACCGAAGCGCGGACGGCTACCCGACGATAGAATGCATAGACGGCGGCAGCGCTACGGGAATCATCGACCCGACCACGGGCTTGCTGACCGAGGGCTACGCGGTGCTGAAACGCGGCGAGAACGGTCTCCCTGCCCTCGAAGCGCATTATCTCCCCGACCGCACGCTCTACTACGAGGACGGCGAAAAGGAGCCTGCCGACGAGCTTATCCACAGCGCACCCTATCCGCTGCTCGTCCCCGTGATCTACCGTCCCGACGCACGCAGACCCTTCGGACACAGCCGAATAAGCCGCGCCTGTATGGACATAACGCAAAACTCACTTCGGACGCTGCTCAGGACGGAGGTCGGTGCGGAGTTTTATTCGATACCGCAGAAATATGTGGTTGGGCTTTCTCAAAAAGCGAAGTTCGACAACCACGCCGCAACGCTTTCGAGCTTTTTGAAGATCACCAAAGATGAGGACGGCGACAAGCCCACTATCGGGCAGTTCCAGCAGCAGAGCATGGCTCCGCACCTCGACCACATGAAAATGCTCGCTTCGATGTTCGCCGGGGAAACGGGGCTGACCCTTGACGATCTCGGCTTTACGACGGGCAATCCCCAGAGCTTCGAGGCGATACGGGCAAGCCACGAAATGCTCCGTCTTACGGCGAGAAAGGCGCAGCGCAATCTCGGCGTGGGCTTCCTGAACGCGGGGTATCTTGCGGCTTGTGTGCGCGATGAGACAGCCTACGAGCGCAGAGCACTTGCGGGAACAAAGCCCTCGTGGCAGCCTATATTCGAGCCCGATGCGGCGGCTATGGGCGCGATAGGTGACGCGATCTACAAGGTGGAACAGGCTTATCCCGGGTTCATGGGCGAGAAGAATATCCACCGCCTGACGGGGCTGGAGAGTGATGCAACGTGACTGCTGACGAGATAAGGCTACAGCTCGCGGAAGCTGTCCGCTCGGATAAGCGGGCGGCGGCTGTTCTCAAAAAAATAGCGGAGGGCAAAGCGGACTTCACCGACACGATGACCTATGCTCTCATATCGGGCAGGCTGACGGGTGAACAGCTCTCGGACGTGATACTTGAATTCTCCGAGGGCAGAGAGGAACTTGCCGAAGCGCTTCTCCGCGACCGCTGCGAGGATATAAACGCAAAGTGCGCGGCAGTTCAGACGACGCTTGACGAAAAGCAGGGCGTACACCTTGCGCCGCGAAAAGCGGCATTCCCGACAGAGCGAGCCGCGATGTTCGCGCATTCTCTCACCGACCCTACCGTCAGCGACCAGACGATCAAGCGCCGCGCAAGGAGCGTTTCGGAGAATATCACAGTCACGTTCCACGATGATTTCATCGAGGAGAACGTCAAGTTCCGCGACCGTCTGGGCTTGAAATGCTACGTCGAGCGCACGACTGCCGGCGACTGCTGTCCGTGGTGCTCGGGCATTGCGGGCAGGTACGAAATGCGGAACCAGCCCCCCGACTTTTTCGGCAGGCACGACAACTGCGATTGTATCATCGTCTACGACGGACAAGTTCTCCGAGGTCAGCTCGGTGAGAACGGCAGGCGCGGGCGGAAGTGGGTGGAGGACAAGCCAAAAGTCGAGTACACACCCCCGAAGCGGTTCTCGCGAGAGGAAGCGGAGAAGTTGCAGGCGGGGAAGATGCCGAAACGGTTGACAGGCGGCGGGAGTAGAACAGCTTTCGTTCTTTGATATGGACGAACCCGAAATCGAATATACAGAACAAACGCAGGGGACGGACGAAAAGCTGAAATCTCTTGCGTTTTTGTATACCTCGACCGAAAAGGGAAATAACAGCGGCATTCGTTTCATGATGAGCCTTGACGATGCTGAAACCTTTTGCAGTGACAAGCGCACACAAGGCGTTCTGCACGGTACACGCTGGGCGTATTTCTTCACGAGCGTTTACAACTTTCTGCACGCGCACGACTGCTACGGGGATAACGCACACAGCAGCGCGAGGGTACATAAAGGCTATCTGAATTTGAAAGGCTGTACCGAGGATAAAGGTACATTCGACCATATAATTGAAGATTTAAGGCTGAAAAAGATAAATATTTCCGAGTTCGGCAAAACGCTTGAACCGCTTGGAATAGAGATATTGACGTGACCGCTCTGCACGCGCAGGGCGGTGTTTTATTGCCTGAAACAATCAGCCGCCCTCGGAGGTGAGAACGGCATGGATAAAAAAGACAAATCGGAAGTCGAAATGATAGAAGCTGTCAGCCACCTGATTTTTAGCATTTCAATCACCCTGCTGACATTGGTAACGGTTGCGGTTATCATCTCGGAGCATTTCTAATAAATCAACAAGCACCCCGCTCCGGCGAGGTGTTTTATTTTTACCCGAAAGAGGTGAACCACTACGCTTGAACAGCTTTCGTTTTTTGAACCGGACGCGCCGCAAAAGTACAGCCGTCGAATGGGAAAACAGACAAAGTTTGAAGATTACAGCGGCTTTGTCGAGAAATTCAAGCCGAAGAAAACGACCGACGACTGTTACACTCCTCCGCTTGTGTATGATGCTATAGCGAATTGGGTGGCAAAAGAGTACGGCTTAAACAAAGCCGATTTTGTCCGCCCGTTTTATCCCGGTGGGGATTATCTGCGGTTCGATTATTCGGGGAAAACAGTCGTTGACAATCCGCCTTTTTCGATATTGGCGAAGATAATTGATTTTTATATCAAAAACGAAATCCGTTTTTTTCTGTTCGCACCTCAGCTCACAAGCCTGAAACACTCAAAAAAAGAATGTGCCTTTTTGTGCTGCGACTGTTCAATAACTTACGAGAACGGTGCAACGGTCAAAACTTCTTTTCTGACGAATTTAGAGCCGCCCGACATATGCGTGAGGGTGATTCCCGAACTGAATGACCTCATTGAGAACGCCAACAATGAAAACCTAAAACAGCAGAAAGCGCCGCCGCTTCCTAAATACAAATACCCGAAAGAGGTCGTTTCAATCGCGCTTATTTCAACATATGCAAGGCATAATGTGCCCGTCACAATAAAGAAAAGCGACATCGAATGGGTGGATGGTTTTGTGCTTGACAGTCAGCGCAAAGAGGGTAAAGCTATTTTCGGCGGCGGTTTTTTCGTATCACACACAATGGGGCAGCGGCTCGACGAAGCCCGAAGGCAGGCAGACGAAGCCCGAAGGCAGGCAGACGAAGCCCGAAGGCAGGCAGACGAAGCCCGAACTGTAACCTGGGAATTAAGTCCGCGAGAACTTGAAATAATTGATAGGCTTGAACAAGCTGAAAACGCCCCTCCGCAAGGCGGTTTTCTTATGCCCGAAAGGAGCTGAACCCCATGACCGACATTCACAGCAACATCGAAATGAGCAGTAAAGAAATGCTCGCATATCGGAATAAAGTCGAACAGGACAACCCCGGGTATACGGTCACTTACCTCGACATCAACGTGCGAGGTGACGACGTAGAGCTGACCGCGACACTTTCGGCGGTCAAGTTCCAGCGCATACGCCGCATAACGGGGTACCTCGTCGGTACTCTCGACCGCTTCAACAACGCCAAGCGCAAAGAAGTTGACGACCGCGTGAAACACGGTATCTGACACGAAAGGAGCTGACCCATCATGTCCAACCGGCCCAGGGCAAGACCCAACCTCCGACCCGACCACAACGGCACTCAGAGGGCACAGTTTGAATCCAACAAGAAGAAAATTTACGCCACGCAGAATATCTGCGGCATCTGCGGTCAGCCCGTGGACTTCGCGTTCAGATTTCCGCACCCCCTCTCGCCCTGCATAGACCATATTATCCCCGTCAGTAAGGGAGGACACCCCTCCGACCTTGCGAACCTACAGCTCGCGCACATGACCTGCAATCGTCAGAAGTCCGACAAGCTCATGGACCTGCCCGAGTTCTCGAAGTCCGATGACATCATCTCGAACCGCGAACTTCCGCTGACCTTCGACTGGAGAACCGTCTGAATGGAACAAAAGCGAATCGGCAGGCAGACCCCCACCGTCAGCCGCATTCTTCCCTACACCGATTCCCTCGGCAGTGAGGGTGCGGAGCTTTACAACAGATCGGGCAGATCGGCTCTCGAATGGCAGGTGCGGCTCATCGAGGACATCATGGCTGTGAACGATGATGGCGTATGGACGCACATGAAATTCGGCTACGCCGTGCCGCGCAGAAACGGTAAATCGGAACTGGTCATAATGCGTTCGCTTTGGGGACTGACCCACGGCGAGCGCATTCTTTATACCGCCCACCGCACGAATACCTCACGGAGCATATGGGAAAAGCTCGTTGACAGGCTCGCAAAATCGGGATACGCCGAGGACGAGGACTTCAAGACCTATAAGCGCAACGGCGATGAGTGCATCATGTGGCTGAAAGGCGGTGACGGGGTCATAAACTTCCGCACCCGTTCCACGAAAGGCGGCTTGGGCGAGGGCTACGATCTTCTGATAATCGACGAAGCACAGGAATACACCGCCGATCAGGAATCCGCGCTCAAATACACCGTCACCGACAGCCCGAACCCCCAGACGATAATGCTCGGAACGCCGCCGACGGTTGTCTCCTCGGGAGACGTGTTCCTCAAATACCGCCGCCGTGTGCTGACGGGCGAGGAGCAGGACGCAGGCTGGGCGGAATGGAGCGTGCCGCAGCTCTCGGATGCACACGATCCCGAGCTGTGGTACGAAACGAACCCTTCTCTCGGGACAATACTTTCGGAGCGCACTATCCGCTCGGAGCTGGGGGACGATCAGGTCGATGATAATATCCAGCGTCTCGGATTGTGGCTGACTTACTCGCAGAAGTCTGCTATCAGCCGCCGCGAGTGGGACAGCTTCGCGCTGACCCAGCCGCCCGAGCTTGCAGAGCCTCATGAGCTGTACTTCGGGGTCAAGTATTCAAAGACCACTCCGAACGTGTCCCTTGCGGTCGCCTGCAAGACCGCCGACGGCAGAGTGTTTGTCGAGGCGATAGACTGCCGAAGTATGCGTGAGGGAAACAGCCCGATCATCGCATATCTCCAAAATCCCCATGCGGTCAGCGCCGTGATAGACGGTGCAGGGAATCAGGACATTCTGAAAGAAGAGATGAAAGCGGCTGAGGTGGATTGCAGGGCGATACTCCCCAAGGTGAACGACGTTATCGAAGCGAATGCGCTGTTCGAGAAACAGCTTTTTTCAGGGCGCGTATGTCACAGCGGACAGCCGAGCCTTGCACAGTCGGCGGCGAACTGTGAGCACAGACCCATAGGCACGGGCGGCGGCTTCGGGTATCAGTCAGGCTCCGATAAGATAGATGCGGGACTTATCGAAGCGGTATCGCTGGCGCACTGGCTTTGCGCGAAGAAAAAGGAACTGCCGCCGCAGGAGATCACATACTAAGAGGTGAGATACATGGACAAAACAGAACTCGACAAGATAAACAGCTTGACACGCAGGGAGTTCACGGAGGAGGAGCTTTACACCTTTCCCGTCACCCTTTGCGACAACGACATAGACCGTGACGGAGAAGCCTTCACCGACGGAGCTCTCGAAAAGCTGGCGAAGCTGTTCGTGGGCAGGACGGGCATATTCGACCATGACCCGAGGGGCAGCAATCAGACGGCGCGGATATACGACACCGAGCTCGTCACCGACCCCGAAAAGCTCACGACATACGGCGAGCCCTACAGATCGCTGAAAGGCAAGGCATACACCGTGCGGACAGAGGAGAACAAGTCGCTCATCGCGGAGATAGACGCAGGCATCAAGAAAGAGGTCAGCATTTCCTGCTCCGCCGAAAAGCGCATCTGCTCTGTATGCGGACGAGAGATCGGCACGGGAATGTGCGAGCATAAAAAGGGCGCGGAATATGACGGGAAGCTGTGCTATCACAAGCTCGACGGCATAACCGATGCGTATGAATGGAGCTTTGTTGCTGTTCCGGCACAGATAAATGCCGGAGTTACAAAGAGATTTGACAAGAAGGAGGAAAAGAAAATGCAGGAATTTGACCCTATCACGACCAAGGAGGCGCTTGACGAGATCGTGAACGCCGCAGTTGCCGAGGCGGTGAAGAAGTTCGAGGGGTATATCTCCCCCGAGGAACACGCCAAAGCACTTGCGGAAGCCGCCGCCGCGCAGAAGTCGGCGGAGCTTAAATGCATGAAGCTGAGCGCGGCGATAAAGTCGGGCATACCCGTGGAGCTTGCGGACAAGCTCTCGGGCGAAGACGAGGAAGCTATCGCAAAGGACGCGGAGCTGTTCGCCTCGTTTACCGTAAAGGCTGCACGTCAGCCGAGACATTTCGACCCCGAGGGCAGCGCTCTCGACGGCGTTGAAAAGGCATTCTATGAGAGAAATCCCACTCTCAAACACTGATATATGAGGAGGAAACAATTATGGCACACGAATTACAGACACGCTATTCCGACCTTATCCTTGCAAAGCTCAGGAGCGAGCTCGTGCTTTCGGACGGAGATGTATTCAACAACGACTACGAGGGTGACCCTGCCGCGGGCATAGTCAAGATACCCGTCCGCGACACCGAGGTGCAGGTATCGGACTACGACAAGGCTAACGGCATATCCGCAACGGGCGGCTCGACCGCATACATCGACTTTCCCATCACCAAGGACAAGGCGGTAAATGAAACTATCGACGGCTACGACGCACAGGCTGTCCCCGACAGGCTGGTGGCTGACAGGCTCGACAGCGCAGGCTACTCCCTCGCGGCAAGGATAGACAGCGACGGTGCTTCGACCCTGCTTGCGGGTTCGACCGTGATGAACGTGAGCGAGCTTAACGCGGACAACATCTATCACACGATCGTTGATGTGCGCACCGCCATGAGCAAGGCGAAGATACCCAACGACGGCAGACGCTATCTGCTGGTAACTCCCGACGCTATGGCTCTTATCCTTAACTGCCCCAAGTTTATCCGCTCTACCTCTCTCGGCGATCAGACCGTCGAGAACGGAACTGTCGGAAAGATCGCCGGCTTCAAGGTAAAGGAGTTCAATGATGACACCGCCGGGCTTGCCATGATAGCGGGACACCCGAGATTCGCCACCCGTGTGAATGCATGGAAGGTACCGGTACACATTCAGGATCTGAATGGTTCGGGTAATTTCATCGGGGCGAGCGCTGTCCAGGGCAGAATGATCTACGACCACAAAGTACTTCGTTCCGCGGCTATCCGTGCGGTGTATTCCCCCGGCAGTCTGACCGCTTCGCTTGCGGCGGCAACCGGTGAGGGTGCTTCGGGCAAGACCGTTGTCACCGTCACCGCAGGCGGCACGGGCACGACCTATGCCTACAAGGTAAACCCTGCGGCTCGTGCGACATATGACATGACAACTGCGGCGTATGGCGGCACCTCTCTGACTTCCGAAAGCACCGCGATCCCCGTTTCCGCAGGCGACACGATCGAGGTGGTGAACCTCAGCTCGGGCAAGGTCAAGGCTGTGACCTACCTCACCGTCACCGCCGACGACGTCGCCGAATAATGGGCGCGGTATATGCGAAGGTGAGCGACATCGCCGCAATGGGTGTGACGCTCACCCCGACACAGCAGGAAACAGCCGCTGTCCTGCTCGAACAGGCTTCGGCGAAACTGCGGCTCGAAGCTTTCGGCAGGGGTGCCGACATCGACGCTCTTATCGCCGACGGTACGAGGGGCGAGGACTTCGCCCTTGCAGTCGGGAGCGTCGTGGTGTCCTCGGTCATCAGGGCGCTGAACGCGCTGTCCGCGCCCGGTTCCGCAGCCGTTTCCCAGGAATCCCAGTCGGGACTGGGATACTCCGCGACATGGACGTATGTCAACGCGGGGCAGTCGCTGTACTTCCTGCGGAACGAGCTGAAAGACCTCGGGCTGACAGATCAGCGATACGGGGCTTTGGAGGTGTACGGGAATGGCACTGACAGGAGCTGATATTATTCTTTGGGACGGTGTTGGTCTGTCAACCTATAATCCTGTAAGACAGACTGCCGAAACGGTGCATGACGTTCTGATCGGAGAGCCTCTGAACGGCGGCAGGGAGTTCACCCTCGGCATTCCCAAGGGAGATATCCATGACTGGCTCGACAGGCGCGTGAGCTTCTTCGGACGGGACTTCTGCACCACGGGCTTCCCCGAGGAGGGCATAGAGGCGAATATCCCGCTTCGCTGGCACAAGAGAGTTCATGTACGAATGACGGGAACTCAGACCGTGACCGTGTGGGAGCACGAGAGCCTTGCAAGGCATACTCTCGGCTTCTGCGAGGTATGGGATATGCGCGGCATTACAGCGGTAAAGGACATACTGCTCACTGCCGACAGGCTGGGTGTCCGCGTGCCCTCATGCAGTGCGGACTATGTTCCGAAAGCGGGCGATCTGATAGCCGCTTCTGAGACAGACTTCGAGCTTGCGGCAGACGATCCGCAGGAGCAGAGCGCGAAAATGGCAGAGTTCCGCAGGACGGTCACGGGCTATGCGGTCATCGAGGCGGTCACTGCGGAGCTTAACGGCAGAAGGTACAACTACACGATAACGGCGAAATAGGGTGATCCAATGAGGTTGAGATTTAAACTTGACGGCGGCGCTCTGAAACGCCGCGAAAGGCTTTTCGGCAAGGCTCAGACCTACATCGACAACGAGTGCATACGGCTCATGACACCGTATGTTCCCGTCGGAAAGCCGTATTTTCATCACTCGGGAAAACTCAGGGATTCGGTGACGAATCCCTCCCCCGGGGTCATAGAGTATACCGCGCCGTTCGCGCGAAACGACTATTACTCGACCGTAGACCACACCCACGGCGGCAATCCCGATGCACAGAGAATGTGGTTCGAGGTCACGAAAAGAAAACACGCTGCGGAGCTTCTGAACGGCGTTCGCAATATAGTGGGAGGCGGCTAAGGCAAGATGAACATCATTGAAAGAGTGAGGGAGATAGTGAGCGGCTTCCCGAAAACAGGGGAGCTTCATCAGGATATCACGGACAGTTCCCCGGGGGGCTTTGCTCTCGCTTCGGTGGGGGACGTGCTTTTGTCCGAGGACGTTATCGGCGGACAGCTCCGTCAGCACAGCTTCCTGTTTTACGCGGTCTTCAGCGGTATCAACGATTTTGAGCGCATCGCAAACAGCGGCTTCCTCGTCGAGCTGGCACTGTGGCTCGAAGCTCACGAGGGCGAAGCGGTGGACATGACCGTGAACGGCAGGACGCTGACCGGGGAGATCGCAAAAATACGCACTGCCAACGGTATGCTGCTTGCACTGCCGCAGGATTCCATGTTCGGCGGCGTGCAGTATCAGCTGCAAATAACGGCAGAATACACACTTGAATGAATTTTTAAAGGAGAGATAAATTATGGCAAAGCTGAAAAGAAGCGCACATCTGCTCTACATCGACGCGACGTTCGGGGGCGCGTCCCCGAGCTGGTTCCTTATCGGAAAGCACGTCGAAGACCTGAGCATTGAACTGAACCCCAACACCGAGATCACAAAGAATATCCTCGATGAGACCTCGGCGGTGGACAACGGCTACGAGCCTTCCGCCGACGTTGATACCTACTATGCCGACCCCTCGGACGGTACATTCTACGAGAAGATGAAGGATATCGCCATGAACCGCAAAACAGGGGACGACTGCCGCACCAAGGTGCTTGAAGTGCTTGTAGATTCCGATGCGGCAGATGCGAGCTATGACGGCTACGACGGCTGGACAGAAGACGTGCTCGTGAAGCCCACCTCCTACGGCGGCGCACAGGGCGGCTTCCGCATTCCCTACACCATCACCTTTGACGGGAACCGCACACAGGGCAAGTGGGACATCACGAACAAGGTGCCCAAGGAGCACCCCTGATGAGGAGGTGTATGTATGAGATCACTTGATTTTGACAGCGGCATACGCACCTTTGCGGTGAACGGTGACGAGGGGAATGTGCTGAAAATAAACGTTGCCGATGCGAACATGATGAGCCGCTACGAGAACGCAAAGGAACGTCTCGACGAGATAGCGGCGCGGTTCAAGGAGAGCGGGGAAAAGCCTCTCTCCGAGGTGCTCACGCTGGGCGACAGGGAGCTTCGCATGATTATCGACCACATTTTCGGGGAGGGAACTTCCGCACACGCTTTCGGAGAGGTGAACTGCCTGTCCGTGGTGTCGGGCGGAAGATTTCTCTTTGAAGCCTTCCTCGAAGCCCTGACCCCCGAGATAATGCGCGAGGCGGAGAGCTTTGCGGCGGCGCGTGCGGAGCGTTACACGTCCGAGGTCGTCGGCGGCGGAAGTGACGGAAAATGATAGGTCAGCTCCCAAAAACGCTGACCGTCGGCGGACGGCGGCTCGCTGTCCGCTCCGACTACCGTGTGGCGCTCACCATTTTGCAGGCTATGAACGACGAAGTCCTTACCGACAGGCTCAAAGCGCAGGTCTGCATAAAGTGTTTGTATGAGCGTCCCGGGGACATCACCGACGTTCGGGAAGCATTGGAGCGTGCGGCGTGGTTCTTAGACGGGGGCGATATGCCGAAACGGGAACATTCGGCGCGTATCATCGACTGGGAGCAGGACGAGGGCATCATCTTTCCTGCGGTGAACAAGGCGGCAGGGTGCGAGGTCAGGGCTCTCCCATATATGCACTGGTGGACGTTCCTCGGATACTTCGGCGAAGTGGGCGAGGGTCTGCTTTCGGCGGTGCTGTCGATACGCTCCAAAATGGCGGAGGGCAAGCCCCTCGACAAGCACGAGCGTGAGTTCCTTCGGCGGAACCGCTCACTTATCGTCCTACAGACAGCGGAGGAAAAGGCGGCGGAAGAGGAAACGGAGTACTTCCTCAAAACTATAATTTAAGGCGGTGGCGGCATGGCTGACGGGTATCTGAATTTCGATACGAAGATAAATACGAGCGGATTTTCGGGCGGCTTGAAGTCCCTGACAGGGCTTGCGGACAGGCTCAAAGGAACATTCGCAAAGGTCGGGACGGCTGTTGCGACGGCGTTCTCGGTGGCGGCGATATCGTCCTTTGCGAAGGAGTGCAAGTCGCTCTACGACGTACAGCTCGAAGCAGAGACCAAGCTCTCGACCATACTCCGCGAGCATCTTGACGCGACCGACGAACAGATACAGGCTACGAAAGACTACGCTTCGGCATTGCAGGAGGTCGGGGTCATAGGCGACGAGATACAGCTTTCGGGCTTGCAGGAGCTGTCAACATATATCGACAACGCGGATTCTCTGCAAACGATGAACCGCGTGCTGAACGATATGCTCGCACAGCAGTACGGTCTTAACGCGACTGCGGAAAGCGCCGTCACCATCTCCACCATGCTCGGCAAGGTGCTTGAAGGTCAGACCTCGGCGCTTTCGAGGTACGGCTACAGCTTCACCGAAGCACAGGAAAAAATGCTTAAATTCGGCACCGAGGAGCAGAGGGTAGCGACCCTCGCGGCAGTGGTGGAGGACAGCGTGGGCGGACTGAACGCGGCTCTCGCACAGACCCCCGCCGGACGTATGAAACAGCTCGACAATACCCTCGGGGACATCAAGGAGCAGTTCGGCGCGGCTGTCTATCAGCTTGAGATACTGTTCCTGCCCGCGCTCAAAAAAGTCGCCGACCTGCTTGGCGATATCGCGAGCCTTGCGGAGATGGCAGCGGCGGCTATAGCTAATGTGTTCGGAGAACGGACGGCGGAGCTGACCGCGGTGTCCTCGGGAGTGCAGGACGTTTCGGACGCATATCAAGACCTTTTGGACAATGCACCCGACACCTCGGGGCTCGACGAGCTTTCGGACGGTCTTGATGAGATCGGGGACAAGGCGCGGCAGGTGGAACGCGAGGTCGATCTTGACGGTGCGCGTGCGGCTATGGCGGCGGTATCGGACACCTCGGCGGCTATCGCGGCAGGGGCTGAAAACGCAGGCGACAGCTATGACGAAATGGCTGACGCGGCTAAGAAAGCCGAAAAAGCCAACAAGGGCAGTCTTGCGAGCTTCGACAAGATAAACAAGCTCGGTGGAGATAGCGATAACGATAACGATAACGCGGCGGCAGACAACGCAGACGCGGAGCGTGCACGGCGCGTCGCGGCGCAGGCGGCGGAGATCGAGGAGGTATTTCGCAAGATCAACAACCTCCGCAAGATATACGACACGAGCGAGGAGGAAGCCTTAAAGCAGAAGGAGGACTACCTCGACAGGCTCCGGGCGAGCGGTGCGCTCCTTGAAGAGAACGACAAGCGCTATTCCGCGGACTTTGAGGACAACCGTGCGGACATCATCGCGGCACAGCGCGAGGAGTATTACCGTCAGTTGCAGGAACAGTACGATGAGGAATACGCCGCGCAAAAAAAGGCGGCGGAGCAGGCAAAAAAGCTCGCGGAGGAGAACAAGTCCGCCGAAAGCTCCGCTCCGTCGGTGCGGAAGATCTCCAACCCTCTTACGCAGACAGAGACCGCCGCGAACAAGCTCGAGGGCGCGATAGGCAGGCTGAAAACGCTTCTTTCCGAGCTTTTCGCCCCGTTAGAAAGCGCATGGGACAAGTACGGACAGGGCGCTGTTGACAGCATGGAACGCGCCTTCACGAACGTGTGGGAGCTTGTAAAGTCTATCGGAAAATCTTTCATTGAGGTCTGGACTAACGGCACCGGCGAGGAAATGGTGGGGCATATCCTCGGCATTTTCACGCAGGTCAACACGTATATCGCAAACCTCGCGGAGAATTTCAGAAAAGCGTGGAGCGCCGACAACATCGGCACGGATATCATTCAGCACGCCGCGGATATCTTTAATGCCATTCTCGGGCATATCGAAAACATCGCCGCAAAATGGGCTGAGTGGGCAGGCGAAGTCAACTTTTCGCCGCTCCTGACCGCATTTGACAAGCTCGAACAGGCGGTCAAGCCGATCGTTGACGACCTCGGGGAATGGTTTGAGGACATAAACAACGATCTGCTGATACCGCTTGCAACGTGGACGACCGAAACGCTGATACCTGCCGCACTCGACAGCATAGCAAAGGCGCTCGAAGGGCTTCACACGGCGTGGGAGACCGCCTATCCCGTCATCAAGGAAAAGCTGTGGGACGGGTTCTTGCAGCCCCTCGCGGAGTGGGCAGGAAAAACGGCAGTCGAGCTGATAAAGGACCTGGGTGACGGGCTGAAAGACCTCGGCGAGAGCATGACCGAGAACGACGTGAGGGTGCTTATCGACCTTGCGGAGACTATCGGGGCGATAGTGCTTGCCTGCAAGGGCGCGGCGTTCGTAAAGGGCTTCGGTGCGGCGCTTTCGGGATTGGCTCCCGCGATATCGGGGCTTGGGGCGACTCTCGCACCCGCGTTTGCGGAGATAGGCACGGCAGGCGGAGTGGCGGTCTCCGCCGCGTTCCTCCCTGCCGTCATCGCGGGTATCGTGGGCTACGGCATAGGTACGATGATCTATGATGTTATCGGTGAGGAGATAGACGAGGTGCTTCACCCGCTGTTCGATAAGGTCGTCACCGCCGCAGAAGTCCTGTGCGGAGGCTTTGCCGAAGCCGTCGGGAACGACATTCCCGACGCAATAGCCGCGATATTCGACCCGATCAAAAATTTCTTCACCGAGACCCTCCCCGGCTGGTGGGACACCCTGCAAAGCGATACTCTGTTCCCGATCTACGACAAGGCAAGCGCCGCATGGGAAGCGGTAAAAACGTTTTTCACCGAAAGCATTCCGCAGTTCTTCTGCGAGACCGTCCCCGGATTCTTCTCCGATTCGTGGGAGCGTATCAAGGAGATATTTTCTCTCGCGAACATTTCAAAGCATTTTACAAATATCGTGAACAAGATAAAGTCCGCTTTCGGAAAGATAGGAGCATTCTTCAAGGAAAAATTTGCCGCGGCGTGGGATACCGTCACCTCGATCTTCTCCCTCGACAACGCAAAGACCCTTTTCTCAAACGTGGCGGCGAAAATGGCGGAGGGATTTTCGTACATAGTGGGGCTGATAAAAGACCCCATAAACGGCGTTATCGACGTTTTCAATTTCCTCATGGACGCTATTTCAAGCGGCTTCAATGCGGTCACGGGCGTTATCGAAGACCTTGTGAACAGCGTTGCGGACACGGTGAACGCCTTGTCCTTCGACATTCCCGACTGGGCAGGCGGCGGCACACTCGGCTTTGATATGCCCCACGTTTCGATACCCGACATCAGCATTCCTCACCTGCCGAGACTCGCGTCGGGTACGGTCGTTCCCGCCAACTACGGCGAGTTCGCGGCTGTACTCGGCGACAACAGGCGCGAGCCCGAAGTCGTATCTCCCCTCGGGACGATACGTCAGGCGCTCACCGAAGCGCTCCGCGAAAGCGGCATGAGCGGCGGCGATATTTACATTTATCTTGACGGCGAGGAGCTGTCCTACAGCCTTGAACGCCGCGCAGGTCGGCGCTCGAAGCGGACGGGAGGTGCGTAAATGAAGACCCTTATCACGAACATTCTCACGGTGGGCGGCACGGTTCTGCCCACCCCGACATCTTACACCGTCACCCGGAACGACCTCGACGGCAGCGGAACACAGCGCTCCGAAAACGGCACTCTCCACCGCGACCGCATTCGGGGCGGTATCTATACCGTTGAAGTCGGATGGGAGAGCCTTTCGGTCTCGGAGCTTGCGGCACTGACGGCGGCGCTCTCACCTGCGAGCATCGGGGTCAGGTTTTTTGACCTCACCACCTGCTCACACGTCACGGCGCAGATGTACGCCGCGAACCCCACGGCAGAGGTCACGACCCCTGCTGGCAATACGACGGATATGCGCTGTTCCTACAGCGTTTCGCTGATACAATTCTGACGGAGGTGATAAAATGCTGACAACAAGCGAGGACTACTCCCCCGATCAGCGCGGTGAGTTTCACGGTACACTGACACCGCTCGGGAGCAGTGCCGTCACGGTGAGTGACGGGGACATCGTCCTCGAAAGCGTGACCCTCACAGAAAACTGCTGTGACCGCAAGTTCGGCTTCGGGGCGTTCATAGCGGCACAGCTCGACATGACGCTGAAGCTCGGCGGCGAACATGATCTGCAAGCGCCGCTGCTGACACGCGCACAGATAGAGCTTTCGCGGCGATTCTTCGACGATACCGACACGCAGACGGAGGAGCTTCCTCTCGGACACTTTTTCATCGACGACGCGAGCGTCAGACGCACAAAGACCTCGGCGGCGTTCACGGCTTACGACGCGGCGGTGTGGTTCGACCGTCCCGTGACCGCCGACCCCGGGGACGTTGCCGATCTGACACCCTATGAGCTGATATCCTATGCCTGCGGCTGCGTTACAGCCTGTCTGCTGCTGACATTCGGCGAGGGATACACGGTCACACCGGCGCAGACTGCCTCGGAGATCGCGGACTTTCCGAATGCGGAACGGCGCTTTTCGTGGCTGCATACTTCCGAAGAACAGCTGACCTATCGGGACATGGTGTGTGCGGCTCTCGGCATCATGGGCGCGTGGGGACGCATAAACCGTCTCGGACAGTTCGAGATACACCGTTTTGATCTCGGCTCAGCGTCATACACGATAGACGGCGGCAACGCCGTAAAGCGCAGCATAAGCGATTCGGCGGTGCGGATAACGGGCGTGAAATACAGTGACATCTCTTTCGGCTCCGATGTTCAGCAATATGACATCAGCACGAACCTGCTGATGAATTCCATAAAAGGGCAGGCGGTCGGCGAGGTGGTCTCGTCGCTGGGAAGCTCATCAAACGTGACGGGCTTCGGGATATACACCGCCGAAGTATCGTGGTTCGGCGATCTTGCCCTCGAAGCAGGGGACTGTATCGCCTACGTTCAGGACGGCGTGACCGCCAACATCATAGCGATGGAAACGGTCTGGAAGCCCCACGGGCTGTGCACTGTACGGGCTTACGGTGTGAACAGCGAGAGCGGCAAAACTCAGCCGTCGGAGAGCCTTGCGGCAGGCACCGCCTACATAAAGACCGATGTCGTCACGCCTCAGATAGAGGAGCTTTCGGCTTACGTTTCGGGGGACCTTCTCGGTGGGAACACGATCTCGCCGAAGATAAGCAAGGATCAGTACAACGCAATGCCGAGCCACGACCCCCAAAAGCTGTACATCGTCCGTGACGAGAACGCAGGCAAAACGGAGCTTTACTTGGGTGACGAGCATATAGACACAGGGAGCGGAGGTGGGGGCGGCGGTACTTTGGAGTACGGCGCGGTGCTTGCATCGGAGCAGTCGCAGTATTGGATACCGGGTCACGAGCTTGTTCCGGTATCGTACCGCGGAGAGGCGAAGGTATGGTACGGGCAACCTCCTGCGCGTTTCGTATGTCAGGGTGCGAGAATGCTTTACGGCGTTTCACACGCTGATATCACAAAAGATGACATTCTGTCGGAGATCGCGCTGCAATATCAGGACGGCAGCACACAGCGTCTGAAAGTGTTCATCAACTATCTTTCGACATCGCAGATGTCCATAGGCGCGGATTGCTTTGACGTTGCGGCAGACGGTACGGAGACCTTTGTCGCAAGGGCAGTCTCGGGCAATCTTAACTTCTCGTCAGGGTTCACTTATGACGAACTTGTGGTCGGATTTATCCATAGAGCGACATCTTTCGGCTCATACGGCGGCGTTACGGGTCCTCAGGGACGAATTTTTTTCGCGGTCATGGCTGACGATGTCCTGCTGACCGATTTTTCAACTACTTCCAACCACTGGCTCGTGAGCATCTCGGGGTGTTACATGAATTCCACCACTGCCGCGTATTACGTGAGAAAATTTGCGAACGAAGCCGAAAGGAATTTCGCACTTGCGGTCACGACTACGACCGAACCGACCGTACCATCGGAGGAAAGTACATGATAACTCTTATGAACGGATATATCCTTGGCGAAGGTCCGGAAATTCACAGCCGAACTTACCGCGAAGATCCGACCGAGTACACCGAAAACATCGTGGAAACGCCGCTTTTTGAGGCAGATAAAGTCATCACGGAGGACGGCCTCGAACTGCGTTTCGGCGGTCTGAGTTCCGTAACGCAGTGGCTCACAGAACTTTCATTTCATGATTCGACGGGCGATCTGCACGCATTTTACAACGTCCAGAGCGGCGGCATCTACGAATTTTACCACAACACCACGCGCCTCGTGGGCGCGAGCTATGCGCCTGTAACAGCGGCGCTCGTGGTGACGGGCTTCCGCGCCGCCAACGAGACCACAGGCTTCGGAGAGCGGTATTTCCTGACCGGTTCGGGATCTAATATCTACGGAAATCACCCGTTTTACTACCGCGTCACCGACAGCTCGGGCAAGGTCACGCAGATATCCGACAGCACGAGCCTTGCAAATATCGCCATACCGCTCAGAAAAACTACTGTTTCGCGCAGGGTAAAACGATACAGGGTCATCGAGACCGTAACATGAGGGGGTGAGGATATGGACGTGAGCATAATCATTGCAGTCATTTCGGGGCTTGTGACTATCGTGACGGTCATCATCAACACCCGTGCATCGAGCCGCGAGATGACCCACAAGCTGGAAACAATGCAGGCGGTGACGGACACGAAACTCGACGTTCTGACCTCGGAAGTCCGCGAGCACAACAACTTTGCGCGGCGTGTTCCCGTGGTCGAGGAGCAGATAAAAGTCATAAATCACCGCCTTGACGATCTGGAGCGTGATGTAAATGAGCTTAAAAGACAGGGTCGCGGCACTACTTAAAGTGAAATCCCTCGTGACCCTCGCTCTGACCGTGGTTTTCTGCGGTCTTGCGTGGCGTGAGGTCATCTCGGGAGAGCAGTTCATGAACATTTTTACGGTCGTTATCGCGTTCTATTTCGGGACGCAGACGGGACGGAAGGAAGGAGAATGAAAAATGATCGAGATCTTATACGACAGAAGCAAATACCTGAACCGCAGAGCGGACGGAAAGCAGTTTCTTCGCGCGGAGCTTATCGCCGACACGGCGGCGGAGCTTTCGGACGTGACGGAGATCGGAGATGTCGTGCTCGCGTTCGGGTCGCTGTGCCACACGGTGCAGGACGCGGAGATATACGTCCTCGGGAGCGACGGCGTTTGGTACAAAACGAGCAGTTCGGGAGCACTTGAAGCTCAGACGGCTCAGACGGCAGGCACGAACGGGCTTACGCTCTCAAAGCAGGCAGGCAGGCTCGGCGACACGGTGGGGCTTGCGGCATCTGCCGTCCCGGACGACATACCCGACGAGATACCCGATGAGATACCCGAGGAGGTGCAGAATGACGAGCCTGAGGAACGTACTGAAAGCGAGTAAAGGTCTGCCTGTCCGCGATCCGATGGCGGCGGTGTGGGGACGCAGGATCGCGGCGCGGAACGCGGTGGGGGAGGTCGAAAGCACGCTCCCGATCACTATAGCAGCGGACGGCACGGCGCTGTTGGATTATCGCGTATACGGCGCGGAGGGCGGTGTCGGCGAAAAGACTGAGAATTTGTTTGATATAAAAAAAATCGCGACCAGTAGTTTGCTCACGGTTGATGGTACAACGATTACAAAGGGACAAACCGCATATAACTATGATATTTATTCAAGATCTGTTGGAGCAGGTGCACCACTTAGTACATCATGCATGATTTTAGAAGCAGGGACTTATACGGTAAGTTATGAAATAATAGAAGCTGATCAATCAACGTTAGCTATAGCTACGTGTCCGTATACATCCGAAACTATGTCACCGGAGACCCAGTATTATTTCGTGCCGAGCGGCATGAATTTTGCTCTTTCCGAGAAAAGTTATGTAACTATTCGTATACGGCAAAATACTCCAGCATCAATAAAGAATCTAATGATCAACCTCGGCTCAACCGCCCTTCCCTACGAACCATATGGCTACAAGCTCCCGATGCTTAGCAATTCCACTGTAATCGACATATACATCGGCGATACTCAGCTGATGTCCGATGAATACGCCGATTTCGGAGACCAGGCGGCATATCACAAATCAGTCCCCGATGATGTGAGGCTGCGGTTTGAGCAGGAAAATCAGGTCACTTTCGCCGATCCCGAAGCGGTCATCAGCAGTGGCGGAAATCGCGTTCGGACAGTCGTGACGGCAGTCCTGGGTGAGGGCTACACCTGCAAGGAGATCGGGACAGTCTACTCGAACACCGATGGGCTTTGTAAAAATGATGACCTGTTTGTGTACCGCGCGGATGGCTTGACCGTCAAAAAAGCATCATACACCGACGGCAGAACAGCCCGTTCATCGAACACGCTCGACAGTGGCTTCGGCGTGAAAACAGTCGGCTTTGCCACGATCTCCGACGGCACGTATACCACGACGATCTATACGCGGATACTGTACGCGAGCTATGAGCAGCTTCACGGATCGGGAGAGTTCACGGCGTATCCGCCGAACACGGAACAGAATTTCGTGCCGACAGCCGTGACGCTCCCCGAGATACCGACCTCTGAGGGCGTGACGGTCATAGACTGCGATATGACACCGAAACCCGGGAAAATGTATGTGAAGTACAGGAGGTAAAAATGAGCAACAGCAAACTGATCTGTTACACGCGGCTGTCTCCCAACTGCAACAAGCCGCGCAGCCACAAGATCGACACGATCACCATTCATCACATGGCAGGAAATCTGACTGTTGAGCAGTGCGGCGAGGTGTTCGCGCCCGTGAGCAGGCAGGCAAGCTCTAATTACGGCATAGGTTCTGACGGCAGGATCGCGCTTTACGTGGACGAGGCGAACCGCTCCTGGTGCAGCTCGAATGCCGAGAACGACCACCGCGCCGTCACCATCGAGGTCGCAAACGACGGCGGCGAGCCCGACTGGCACGTTTCGGATAAAGCCCTCGCCGCCCTGATCGAGCTGTGCGCGGACATCTGTCAGAGAAACGGCATCAAGAAGCTGAACTACACAGGAGACAAGTCAGGCAACCTCACTATGCACAAATGGTTCGCCGCAACGGGCTGTCCCGGTCCGTATCTCGGCGGCAAATTTCCCTACATAGCCGCCGAGGTCAACAAACGTCTGAGTGCGGCAACGTCTACGCCCTCAAAGTACATGACCTACGATCAATTCGAGAAAAAGTATCTCGGCAAGGCGGTGGATTTCGACGGCGTTGCCGGGGTGCAGTGTGTTGACCTGTTCGATCAGTACCTTAAAGAGTGTTTCGGGATAACGGGTGTGTGGTGCGACGGCGCGAAAGACCTGTACAACAAATTCGAGAGCTATCCCGCGCTTGTGAAGGCTTTTGAACGCATTCCGAACACAAGAGAGCTGATTGTCCGCAAGGGCGACGTGGTGATCTGGGGCGGCGGCTCGTGGGGACACGTCGGTATCGGCAACGGCGAGGGTGACGAAGATCGGTTCGTAACCCTCGAGGAAAACACCCTCGGCAGGCATGAGCCGACACAGCTCGTCAAGCACTATTTCAACGGTTCGGGAGGGAATGACGGGTGCAACCCCGTCCTCGGCGTTCTGCGCCCTAAAAGCGCCGCCGAGCCTGCGCTGAAGCCCCTCGACACCGCGATCTGGTACAAGCGCGGCGACAAGGACAAGCCCGGTGAGCACGCGATCTTCGCCATAAAACAGCGCATGAAGGCTCTCGGCTACAAGCTCGACGACACGGGCGGTTTCGGCGGCGGTACCGAGAAAGCCGTGAACGACCTGCTCAGGCTGTGGGGGTATAAGCAGAACGGCGTGATCGGGGAAAAGTTTGTTAGGTTGGTCATGAGATGATGACAGCCCCTCGGGTCGTGAAGGCTCGGGGGGCTGTTTTGCGCAATAGAAAAAGTCCACCCGCCAATCGCGGACAGACCTTTCCCTGTCTCTTTTTAAAAGTGAATCATTCTCTCCGTGTATTATTATACTACGCCGGGGACGGGTTGTCAAGGATTTTTTATCGACATTTTTCGACATTGCGGACGAAGCTATGCGGCTATCATGAGCCAGCCAAGGGAAATGTGTGCATAGAGACGAGAAGCGGACGCGCACCCCGTTGTCGCGCAGCTTCTTCTTGTGGATAGCGCTGTCGTAGCGGTTACGCGCGAAGCGGTCGAGCTTGTAGACAAGAACTGTATCAAAAGCCCCGTGCGAGCTGTCGGCTATCATCTGCTGAAACTGCGGGCGCTTGTCGCTGGTAGCGGACAGGGCGCGGTCGATGTAGTGAGCGGTGATCTCGATACCGTTCTCGGCAGCGAATTTCTCGCAGACGTGGAGCTGACCCTCGATAGACTGCTCGGTCTGATTAGCCGAGGAATAACGCCCGTAGAATACTGCTTTTTTCATGAAATATCAGTCCTTTCGGTTGACAGAAAGGAGTTTTTGTGATATAATAAGTATGTCACAGCTTTTTACTCCTTTCTCTAAGTTGTGGTTCAATAGGGTTTGCCGTCCGAGTGTTACCAGCGCTCGGACGGTTTTTTTTATATATGCCCCTCTCGCGCTCTCTGCGGCGCTGTGAGGGGCTTTTGTTTTTTGGGGTATAATTTGACGGGTAAAGGCTTGAACGCGCTGTATGGGGCGTTCTCGTCGATTACAGCGCCTGTTCCGCCTTACCGATGACCGCACCGACCACTCTGCACTCGCCCTCGATATTCGGATAGTCGGGGTTGCGGCTTATAAGGTACTTTTCTCCGCGCTCCTTGATGTAGCCCTTGCCGTCATGGACAAACAACCCGACCGCACCGACGGGAACGTCTTCGGAGAGCTTCACGAAAACAATATCACCGTCGTGATAGTCCGGCTCCATGCTGTCGCCGTCAACCTCTATGGCGAAATCGGCTTGATACGCTTCGGGGCAGTCGTATATGCGTATATCGCGCCATTCGTCCTCGTTGTCAAGGTCAAAGCCCGCGCCCGCCGACGCTTTCATGCGGTGACAGCGGGTGAAGACGATAACGGGGCGCAAGTCCTCGGGAGCGTCGGGAAGCCCGACGAGCTTGCGGATAGTTTCCAGCAGGAGCAGGCGCAGTTCCTCGGGGAATTCGGTGTATCGCCTGATGATCTCCTGCTCCGCGGCGGTAACGTCGAGCTGTTCCGCGGGGGTCGTGCCTGCCATTGCTTTTATATCCGTCCTGCCTAAAAGGTAGTCGGCTGATACTCCGTAGAAATCGGCGAGTTTGACAAGATTATCATGTGTGAGTTCTGCCGTTGCGTATTCATATTTCTGATAGGCTTGTGTCGTAACGCCGAGCATATCGGCTATATCGCCCTGATTGAGCTTTCGTTCCTTACGCAATTCTTTTAAGATTGCGCTTTCCTTTTCTCTTGTGGTCATAGCACCACCTCCTGATACTATTATACAACAAATAGTTGCATTTGTCAAGATATTGAGAGTTGTTCAATAGCTACAAATTGCAACCACAGATTTGTATAAAACGCAGAAAATATATTTTAGGTTGTAATTCTATTGACATTTGCAACGAATAGTTGTATAATAAAATCACAGCAAGGGAAACCGGGCTGAATGAGAGGGGGTGAGGGAGTGGCGCAAAGAACTGTATCAAAGCAGGAATACAAAGAAATAGTGAAAAAGTACAATTCGCTTTGCGGAGCGCACCAACTTTGGGAGCTATGGCAAGATAGTATGACTATGTATGCATTGGCGATTTCAAACGCCGTTGATGGGCGATTCCGTGAACAACGTGAAAAAGCTTATGCAGATATAGCTCACAAGTATACAAAAGAGGAAATGCAGGTGTTCCCGCAGATACTCGGAGAGATCGTCACGCAGCTTGAAGTAAACCCCGAACAGGACTTGCTGGGTGATCTCTATATGCAGCTTGATCTCGGCTCACACTGGCACGGGCAATTCTTCACACCGTATAACATATGCGCAATGATGGCACACACACAATTGGGACAACAGGAATACACTCTTGAAAACGTTGAACCGATAACCGTGTGCGACTGCGCCTGCGGCGGCGGTGCTCTGCTTATCGCGGCGGCTCATGAGTTCCAAAAGGCAATAAAGCACACAGGGTTGAACGCCCAAAACTACATCTGCTTATATGCACAGGACTTGTCGCAAGTATCAGCTATGATGTGTTATGTACAGTTATCACTTCAAGGCTTCGCGGCAAAAATAAAACTCGGTGACACACTTAGATATCCGTTGACCGATAGCGATAACGGCTCGGATATATGGTACACGCCGATGTGGTTTTCGGATATATGGCAGATAAGGCGCATGATAGGAGGGATAAAGAAGATTGAAGGACGAAGTAATTAACGCGATAGTGGTAATGCTCTCGGAACTTGGAATAGATGCAGGCGACATTGCAAACAGGCTGTATGTACTGCTGAAAGATGTTGAAATTACAAGAGCTGAGACCGCACTTGCAGTTAGGGACGACCTACTTAACGAAAATCTGTTGAAGCGCTTTTTGGCGGCGAAAGCCGTAAAGGGCTGCACAGAAAACACAATTCATGCTTATAAAAATACACTGGGTTACATTCTGAAACGGTTTAACAAATCTGTTGTAGATTTTACCACCGATGACATCAGGGTATATATAGCATATCGTCTCACACAATGCAGGATTTCAAAGAGCTTTATGAATACCGAAATACGATATCTGAGAAGTTTCTTTGCGTGGCTCGCTCTTGAGGAAATAGTGCCGAATAACCCCATGTTGAAAATAGATTCTGTTAAAACGCCCAAAGTCAAGAAAAAAGCGTTTACTGACATGGAATGTGAAAAAATCAGGTCTGCGTGTCGTACATCAATGGAACAGGCAATAGTCGAGATACTATTTTCTACAGGTTGCCGTGTTTCAGAAGTGTGCGCGATAAAGCTTGAAGAAATCGACGGAGAAAAAGTCATTGTACATGGCAAAGGAAACAAGGATCGTCAGGTATATCTTAATGCAAAGGCACAGATCGCGATACAGCAGTACCTTAAAGAACGACATGACAAAAATCCGTACCTTTTTCCGGCAGGCATATATGCACCACATCAAGTGGGGAAAAAGCCAAGTCGAAATCGATACTGGTATAAAAATGCTCACGAGGTGTCCCAAAACGGCATGAGGGATAAAGGTTCGATTGAGGCAACTGTGCGGAGAGTGGGCAGAAGAGCAGGCGTTGAGAACACACACCCGCATCGTTTTCGCAGGACGTGTGCAACAATGGCACTACGACGCGGAATGCCGATTGAAATGGTATCTAAAATGCTCGGACATGAAAACCTCGCCACAACGCAGATATACCTTGATCTTTCAGAGCACGATCTTGAAGAATCGCACAAGAAATTTGTTGTATAGCGAAGGAGCTGAACACCATGAAAGAATACTTTGTCGGGTATCTCGAACCGGACGGCAAGCCCGCGTATACCAAGCGTTACAAGGACTTCAACGAAGCGTTTGCCAAGTATCTTGAACTGCTGAAAGCGGCTCTTGATGCCGACCGTGCGAAAGACGTGTACAAGACTACGAGAATCGTCACGGTATACAAGTAAGCATTCCACATCAACCTCAAATACCCCGAAGCGCGGGCGGGGCAAGTCCCGCGCAGAAAGACAGGTGATTCTATGAACGAAAACAAGATCAGGGAAAACAAGATCAGGCAGGAGCCGCTGGACGTGACTGCTCTCGTGGGGCAGGTCAAGGGCATGACCCCCGTACAGCTCGCGCAGACTATCGCGCTGCTGAACATGGCGGCGGCGGTATTCGCAGGATTCGCAACGATCGAAGCGGCAAGCAAGAAGAGCTGACCGCATGACACGAAAGGAGTAAACCATGACACCAACAAACATTCAGGTCATCGAACAGCAGGGCGTGAGGGTGCTGACTACGGCACAGCTCGCGGAATGCTACGGAACGGACACAACAACGATTAAGCAGAACTTCAATAACAACAAGCGCCGTTATGAAGAGGGTAAACACTATGTACTCTTAAAAGGCGCGGATTTACAGGCTTTTAAGAACGAGGTAGAAAATTTCGACCTTGTTAAAAAGAACGCGAGTGCCCTCTATTTATGGACGGAACGCGGCGCACTTCTCCACGCCAAGAGCCTTAACACCGACAAAGCGTGGGAGGTCTATGATCAGCTTGTCGAGACTTACTTCCGCGCCAAGAAAGCGCAGGCGGCACTCAACGAGCTTTCGCCGCAGTTGCAGTTCATGATACGCATGGAAACGGAGCAGAACGCGCTCAAAGCCAAGGTCGCGGACATCGAACAGCGGCTTGACAGCATGACAGCCGAGCCCGAACCCGACCCCGAACCGCCGAAAGCCCTCCCGAAGAAGTGGAGCGAGCGCGAGACCGACTATCTCCGCAAGGCTTACGCCCTCGGTCAGACCGATACGGAGATAGCCGCAGACCTGGGGCGCACGGAGGATTCCGTAAAGACCAAGCGCTGGCGCATAGGTCTCGAAAGTAATGACCGCAACTGCAGGCACTGGACGATGACCGAGGACAAAAAGCTCATAAAGCTCGCAAAGCTCGGAGTGAGCTGTTCCGACATCGCAAAAACTATCGGCAGGAGCCCCGAAGGAGTTCAGCAAAGGAAAAGCAGGCTCAAAAAAACAGGCAGGCTGTGAAAGGAGTAACCCCATGAGACCCAAGGACTACAAAGTAACGGTGATCGACACGGGCGAGGGCGGCGGCGTGGGAAGTCTGACCGCGAAGGCTCTTGCGCGGGCGGTCGTGAGGTTCTTTGAGGACGAATCGAACCGCAAAGCATTCGAGGAGTACCAAGCCGAGAAACGGCGCAGGGAACGGGAGCTTGTTGTAAAGGAGAGATTATCATGATCGAAGTAAAAGTCAATACAAATAAAAGCGAAGGCACAGGTGAATTCAAATGCCGCGTTTCGGGCGAGCTCGGAACAATCCTTAGCGAGCTCGTGCGGCTTAACATTGAGGTGCTGGAAGGTATAGCAAACAGCAAGGACGGCTCTCTCAGCGATGAGCTAATCGCGTTCGGGCAGTCGCTTATTCTGACCGCGCAGGCAAACAAGACCAATCTTGACAAGATGAGAGGTGAACGCAATGCTTGAAGACAAAGCGGGCTTCGTCCGCGAGCTCGGCGAACTGCTCCGCAGGTACAGCCGCGAGGACATCGCCGCTCTGACCTACCACAAGGACGATGACGGCTTCGAGGCGGTGACTGTCCGATTCGGGAACGGCTATGAAAAGACCGTGAACGTCACCTGCGACAGCGTTATTGCTATCATGACGGACGTTTACAAGGCGCTGGCGAGGTGATGAAATGAATTGCTTCAAAAATCCGCGCCTGAAAAACCGCCCCGTCGTTGAAATGGCGAAACGGGCGTTGGAGATCAATATTGAACACATGGGGATCATACTGCGGACGCTGCACAAGTTTTTTCGACCGTTCAGCTTTCGGCTCTGCCGCGAGTTCGTGGAGGAGTACACCCGCACCGCCGCCGAGTTCGACACCGACATCGAAGTCCGCGATCACATGATAAACGACTGTCTCCGAGATATGCCCTATGTCACCAAGGAGCACGCTCGGCGGCTCGTGAAGCACTTTTCGGAGCGTGCCGAAACGCCGCTCGACCGCGCGATCTATGCAGACGAGGGCTTTGCGGATATCCTCGCGCTGAACGTCCTGCTCATGCTGATACAGCTGAGGTTTGACTACAGCTTCGCGGAAAAGCGCATGACCTCGCTGCTGGAACTGCTCGAAAGCGCCGACCTGTCCGACCCGATGGCATGGCTGAAAAGGGCAGGCGTGGAGTTCTCGCAAAAGGACGACAGCGTGTATGAGCTTATGGACAAGCTCGAACGCAGGGAAAAGCCCACCGCCACCCTCCGCGAACAGCTCGACGCGCGGGCACAGCTCGAAGCCCTTCGGGCGTATCAGAGCGAGGTGAGGGCACATGACAAGCTGGCAAGAGAGGAAACGTCTTAAACTATTAGAGGAACGCAGGAAAGAACACGAAAGATATGCCGCCGAACGGCAAACGAAAGTGAATGCGATATGCGAATCTGCATGGCTCAACGGCATGAGCTACGGACGATATATCGTCGAAAGGAGTAAAATCATGGAAGAAGAGAACAAGGCAACAGTAGAAGAAGCTCCCAAGAAACGCGGTATCAGAGAGCCGCTGCCGCCTGAAAAGGTCGAGAGGGTGCGCGAAATGCTTGCAGAGGGCGCGAAAATCAACGATATCATCGCAGAGACCCTCGTGAGCCGTGCGACGATCGACCGCATCAAGAACGGCACATACGGGGTAAAGCAGCCGAAGAAAGAGCCTGCGGCGGTCGCGCCCGAAGCGAGCAGTCCGCACACGAACGGGGTTCTGCGCGAGCTGATAAGTCGGGCAGTGGAAACGCTGCGCGATACACAGGGCGACACGCCCGATGACTGCGCACTGGTCGGGAAGGCTCTCGGGCTGTTGGAGGCGGTGGAGATGATGCTGGGAACGGAGTGACATCATGGAATACATAGCGATAGCCGCAATTATCGCGCTGGTGCTCCCGACGGCTCACGCGATATGGACGGCTTACGATGTCAGCAACGAAGAGCTGGATATGAACGAATGGGAGGACGAAAATGCGACCGACATGGACAGAACGCCTTGACAGAGGGCTGGACCCGATGTGGGACTTCCTGCGATTTCACCCCGAAAAGCCGACCGTACATGACATCGAGGTGCTTGAAAACTACCTCGACGACCTGCGGACGCTCATGGTGCAGAAGTCGGCGGGACAG